>Ga0316602_10000763_pt1 | contig 12840 bp, 7 predicted proteins | sample OWC_soil_day10_C_FD_203103 | JGI IMG/M metagenome (GOLD analysis project Ga0316602, IMG submission 203103) | Wetland soil microbial communities from Old Woman Creek delta, Ohio, United States - OWC_soil_day10_CT | ecosystem: Environmental > Terrestrial > Soil > Wetlands | place: USA: Ohio... | reverse complement strand
TATTATGGATAATGCCAGCGTTAAATATCTTCGGTTTTTACCACCAGTAGCATTTTCGATGATCGCAGTAATTCCCGAATTTAACCTATCTACGAAAGCTGCCCGCAAGGTTTTGCCGGAAACAGTGCCGTTTGCTGATGCGGTATTTAATGTCAGCCGTACAGCACTCTTAATTGGTGCACTATGTACCGGCGAATTAAAGCTACTGTCTCATGCGCTGGAAGATCGACTGCACCAACCATACCGAGAAAAACTTATCCCTGGGATGACGCAAGTCTTGGCAGCTGCCCGCCAAACAGGCGCGCTCGGGGCGGCTCTAAGCGGTGCTGGTCCCTGCCTGTTAGCCTTTACTGAAGCAGGCAACGCTGATCTGATCGGGAAGGCTATGGTTAAAGCTTTTAGTAACTACAAAGTGCAAGCAAGATATCATCTCTTGCAAATTGACCAACAAGGTGCTGTTGTTATATAGTTGCCATATAAATTAGGGATAAAAGTTCCGGGAAATCCTGCTCCGTAATGGCGTAAGCAGGGTTTCCCCAAAAAAAAGCAGCATTCAGGGTTGACATATCCCGCTAAATTGGGTACAATAAATTTTGTCAGTCAGACATATGGTATCAACTGCCTATGGCTGACAGATAAAATATCGGGGCGTAGCGCAGTTTGGTAGCGCATTAGTCTGGGGGACTAAGGGTCGCAGGTTCAAATCCTGTCGCTCCGACCAATATATAATATATCGAATAATACCAGCAAAATTAGGGGTTCGCAAATTATGCGAATCTTTTTTTATGTATCAAAATTTATAAGTTTTGGGAGTGGCGGAGGCATTATAAAACAAGGGGTGTCAAGTACAAAAACCGGCACAGGCGGCCGTCATACGACGCTTCGCCGCTAGCGCTTACTTCCGCAACTTCCGTACTCCCCGGCCTTTGCCGGAAAAAGCGTTCCGCAGGAGAAAAGCCGGGCGGTATTCCGTAAAAAAATCCGTACTGTCTGAGCGTAGCGAGTTTACGAATTTTAGGAATACCGCCTGGCTTTTCAGCTTTTGGAGGCTTGGGGCCTAGACCTTTTGTTACTTTTGGGGCAATGCCAAAAGTAAAAGGCCCTTACCTTGTATTCGATTGACCAACTATCTAAATTAAAAGGCCGCGTTAGCGGTTTCTCTTATATCTGATGCGATATTCGGGGGACTAAAAGAAATTGAGTCTTTATAGTTATACAAATTGCCATCGATTGACAAACAAGGCTCAAAGAGTTTATACTGATTTTATAAAATTTAATATATATGAGTTAGGTGCCCTACGGGGCTTAATAGGGAAGTACGGTTAAATGCCGGCGCGGTCCCGCCACTGTAACGGGGAGCAAGCTTAAGATATGCCACTGGAACGATTAGTTCTGGGAAGGGTTAAGCAAGCTATGATCCGAAGCCAGGAGAACTGCCTAGCTGACAATCACCGTTTTTACCCACGCGGTATGGGGAGGGGATTACAGTAGGCGTTTTGGGGTTATTCCTGCGTCGGCTTTGTGATTCACTCCTGGTATATTGATGCCAGGAGTTTTTATGTGCCATACTGTATTCTTGCTCCCGATCTAGCAAAGGTTGGGAGTTTTTGTTTAGCGGCAAGAAAGTACTAGTATTCCTAACTGAGTAAATGAGGAGAGGTGTCTTGTTGTGACTCTATCGCAAGATAAAAAAAGTTTACAAACGGTTTTGTCACCATGGACAAAGCGAGAGGACTGTACCCTTTATCTGGCTATTTTATCCCATCAATTCAATCATATATTTCAACACTCAGAGAGAGTGGCTCACTATGCTGTTTTGCTGGCAAAAGCGATTGGGTGTAGTGCTGATGAAATATCCACTATTGGGGCGGCGGCAATGTTGCATGATATCGGTAAAATCAATGTGCCAATCAAAGTGTTATATAAGCAAGGGGTTTACACCGAGAATGACAGAGCTGAAATGGAACGTCATTCTGTATACGGCTACCAGATGTTGCTGCGCTCAAAAGATTTACGCGAACTTGCTACGATCGTGCTTTGCCATCATGAACGCTACGATGGTAGCGGCTACCCAAAAGGATTACAAAAGCTGGAGATACCGTTAGCAGCGAGAATCATTCATATTGCTGAGGCATTTGATGTTATGACAACAATTCAAAATTATCAGCAACTAAAAAAGGGAGAGCAAGCGTTGGCTGAATTAGAACGTCTGGCAGGTAGTCAGTTTGATGAAACGTTGGTAAAAGCCTTTATTGGTGCGAAGGCTGAGATTATTGCTGAAATTAAGACGGAAACAACAGTGGCAACTAGCCAAGAAGAGCGGCAGCCGGTGTTAGCCTCCAATGGTATTATGTGTTATATGCAGAATATAGCAAATTTAGGGATTATCTGTTTGGATAAATATAATACAGTAGTTTTTTGTAATTCTTATGCAGAAGAGATGCGCCAATTGCCAGTAGGGTCACTGTTAGGTAAGGATTTTTTGGAGTGCTATCCGCGGCATCGGCACAAAATTTTAGAGGGCAAGCTGACTCAACTGCGGACGGGTGAAAAAAATGAGTGGTATCGCCTTATGGGGCGTGGCAGTAAATTTATCGAAAATAGGTATTCACGGGTCATTGATGAGCAGGGTAATTTCGTTGGCACAGTGTTGGTTACTATTGATGTTACTGAACGGGAAGTAGTTTCCCGTAGTTTAAGTGCGGCTCTGGAAAGGCAGGCTGCTTTGTATCAAGCAGCCCAGATAATTACATCTGCTCTCAGTATTGATGAAGTACTAGATGGCATTTTAAGAATAATAAAAAGGAGCATAGTAGTGAATCAGGCAACTATATATTTGCTCCATAAAAAAGACAAGGATACCTCAGGTGGGTATGAGAAAAATAGTAAAAGCAATGCGTCTATATTCGGACAAGACTGTCACAACGCAGCCGAAAAATTACGTAATACACTGCAGACAGTAACAGTTGATGACGAAAAAAACAATCTGACAAAATGGTATGTTCCCATTATCTACCGAACCGAGCTACTTGGAATTTTATATGTGGAACGGATTAGCCAAGGAGAGAATTCCCTAGAACGGGTGGAACTGTTGGAAACGCTGGCCAGCCAGACGGCTATTGCTATCCGGAACGCCAGATTGTATGAAGAAGTTACTTACTTAGCAGAGCATGACAAATTGACAGGGCTCTTAAACCGTCACTCTTTCGACAGGTTTTTTGCTGATTATTGTCAAAGTAACAAAGTACAGCTAATACCATTTACAGTAGTAATGATTGATATTGATGGATTGAAACCAGTCAATGACCAGTATGGGCATGTGGCAGGCGATATGTTAATCAGTGCAGCAGCTCAGATTGTAAAAAATAGCATTCGTACCGCTGACCGGGCTTTTCGTTATGGTGGTGACGAAATCGTCGTAGTTATGCCAGACATGACTTTAGGACAAGCGCACAGCATTATCAAGCAGATACAACGTAATGTCAAGTGGTGGAAACCTAAATCAACGTATGCAAATTTAGCGCTGAGTGTTAGTGTTGGTGCTGCAGATAGTGGTGAGATAGAAGCAGAGTGCCTACTTAAGGAAGCCGATAAGCGAATGTATGAGAATAAGAGAATTTATGATAAGCGGAGTGAGGGTTGACAACTGTTACTCAAAATGGTATTCTATATACGTAATAAAAATTAAATATCGATGAGATAGGTGCCTTAAAGGCTTAATAGGGAAGTCCGGTTAAAAGCCGGCGCGGTCCCGCCACTGTAACGGGGAGCGAGCTTAAGATATACCACTGGGATGTAGTTCCTGGGAAGGTTTAAGCAAGCCAAGATCCGAAGTCAGGAGAACTGCCTATTTGACAATCACCGTTTGTTACCCACGAGGTATGGGGAGGGGATTACAGTAAATGCTTTTAAAGCGTAGCTGATTAATTTTCTCCTGGTTTATACGCCAGGAGTTTTCTATTTGCTTTACTGTTTATTACTCTCAACTTTTACCGGTTGAGAGTTTTAATATTTAATACCATTTTTCTCAAACGCTCCTTTTGAACATTGCGCCGTTGGCGCGGGTCAGTTTGACCCTTTCTTTTTAAAATTCTATTATGATATAAAGTGAGTCTTAGCTTCTACGTATTGGTTATTACTTCCAACTTTTAGTAGTTGAGAGTTTTAATATTTAATGCCATTTTTCTCAAACGCTCTTTTCGAACATTGCGCCGTTGGCGCGGGCCATTTTTGGCCCTTATTTTTTTATTATGACCCAAATGCTTGTATACCCAATGGTAAAAGTAAAAATAGAGGGATATGTACCGTGGTTTTACATATTCCTAATATTTAAACATTAAAAGCATATTATGGATTGACAACCGCTTCCTACGGTGTTATGCTAATTTCATCGAAGAAAACTGAATATGTACGAGATAGGTGCCTTAAAGGCTTAATAGGGAAGACCGGTTAAAAGCCGGCGCGGTCCCGCCACTGTAACGGGGAGCAAGCTTAAGATATACCACTGGGATGATAGTCTTGGGAAGGTTTAAGCAAGCGAAGATCCGGAGTCAGGAGAACTGCCTATTTGACAATCACCGTTTGTTACCCACGAGGTATGGGGAGGGGATTACAGTAGGCGCTTTTGGCGTTCTGAGCTAATTCACTCCTGGTTTGTACACCAGGAGTTTTGTATTTACTCTACTGCTTAAAACTCTCAACTTTTACCGGTTGAGAGTTTTAATATTTAATGCCATTTTTCTTAACCACATTCCTTTTGAACATTGCGCTTTTTTGCGCGGGTCATTTTTGGCCCTTACTTTTTACAATTCTATTATGATATAAATAAAATCAAATAACGTAAGAGGTAGGTTTATTTATTATTTCACGAAAATAGGGAGGTGAATTAAGTTCTCTGTAAATTTCCACTAAATAACTTGTACTAAATAAGGAGTGAAGAATTTTGAAAAGAAGCATTTGGTTTATGATGACTTTATTCTTGATGACAGTATGTTTTGGTGTCCTTACTATTGGGCAAAAAACCTATGCTGCCGAAGCAGCAGCAGGGAAAAAAGCAATTTTGGTTGTAAGTTTTGGCACTACTTTTGCAGATACGCGTAAAATTACAACAGAAGCGGTTGAAGATAAAATTAAAGCTGCTTTCCCCGATTATGAAGTTCGCCACGCATTTACCTCTCGTATTATTATTAAACGATTAGCGGATCGTGATGGATTGCACTTCGATACAGAAAAACAGGCACTTGATAAATTGAAAGCCGATGGTTATAAAGAAATTATTATTCAACCGCTGCATATGGAAGCTGGGGATGAATATGCAAAACTCATGCATGTAGTTGACAATTATAAGAAATCCTTTGATAAAATTTCCGTTGGTCGACCGGTCCTGTACTACACAGGACAAGAGGGGGAAAAACCGGATGATTATTTGATTGCCATTAAAGCAATGCAAACTCAATTCCCTAAATTAGGAAGAGGCGAAGCAATTGCTCTAATGGGTCATGGCGGCGTAAATCCTTCTAATACAGCCTATGCAGCCCTTCAAATGAAAATTCAGGATGCAGGTTTAAAAAATGTTTTTGTATTTACAGTAGAGGGCTATCCTACTATTGAAAATGTGATTAAGGAATTAAAAGACAATAAAATTAAAAAAGTTACTTTAATGCCAATTATGTTGGTTGCAGGTGATCATGCAAACAACGATATGGCTGGTGACGATAAGGAATCCTTTAAATCGCAGTTGATCGCCGCTGGATTCAAGGTAGAAACTTATATTCATGGACTCGGTGAAAATGTTGGCATTCAAGATATCTATGTACAACATGTAAAAGATGCTATTGCAGGGGCTTATATCGAAAGAAGCAAAGAGCGTCCGGCCATTCCGGTTATTAATTAGACACAATTTTTTTATAGAAGAAAATTAAATATATTTGAGATAGGTGCCTTACGGGGCTTAATAGGGAAGACCGGTTAAATGCCGGCGCGGTCCCGCCACTGTAATGGAGAGCAAGCTTAAGATATACCACTGGGATGATCGTCCTGGGAAGGTTTAAGCAAGCAATGATCCGAAGTCAGGAGAACTGCCTATCTGACAATCACCGTGTTACCCACGAGGTATGGGGAGGGGGATTCAGTAGGCACTTTCAAAGTGTACCTAGCTTAATTCGCTTACTGGTTATTACTCCTGACTTTCCACGGTCAGGAGTTTTAATATTTAATGCCATTTTTCTTTACGCTCCTTTAGAACTTTGCGCCGTTGGCGCGGGTCAATATTGACCCTTTCTTTTTTCAATTCTGCTATGACATAAATAATAGATTTTATGCAAGGAGGCTGTCTATGCGACGATAAAAGGAAAAAATGCACCCCTTAAAAAATACAGGGGCTGCATTTTTTTATCCAGATGGAAAGATTAACTTTCCCTGGATTGAACGACTAAGGCTTCTGCCGGCGACGCACCCGGATGGTGCTAGTGCCGGTTGCGCCATGGATGGCATAGCAATTCGGCCGTTCTAAGGGACATGGCACAAGCCAAGTCTTTTCTTATCGCTAAAAAAGGGGGAAAGCATTTGCCCATCAAAAAAGCACTGACCGGTTTAGTGACAGTGCTGTTTGTATTGCTGACAATAACTGGTCAGGCCCAGGATGGCCTGTCTTTTTCCTGTCACTTTCCCTATTATCTCGGGAAAGTCAGGGATTCTGTGACTCCTGGTACGCAAACAGCAGCGCTGTTTAGTATTGAAAACCGCGATTCAGCCGGTAAAGCGATCGTTATAACTATCAGCTTGCCGCCGGGTTTTAGTCCTGCTGGTTCTCAGGAAAATTGGGAGATAAATGAACAAGCAGACCATTATGTTCTAACAAGGCAAGAACTGCTGGCAGGCGGTTACAGCCAGTGGTATGACTTACTGTCCTTTCAAGTCGCATCAGAGCTGCCGCCTGGTAAGTATACAGCTGCTGTTACAGCAGGAGAAATTACACAGCAGGTGCCGATTAACGTAGGAGTGGGGACTGGTGATGCTGCTGCGCCTGTGACCATAGCAGGTATTGTTTTACCTTTGGATAAAGACGGCAAAACAGATGATCGTATGGGCCGCAACGTCTTAGTACTGCGAGACCGGCAATGGGATTATTACAAAAATCTATTGATAGGCAAAGGCGCTTCTAATCAGGAAATCGAAGCCATTCATCCGGTAACGCATTTGGGAGTGGATATTGTAAATCCGTCCGGGGTGCAGAAGCTGGCTGTTGTTACTGTCCGGCTGTTGGATGCAGCCAGTCATCAGTCGGTGAACGGCTTGTTTACTCCTGGCTCAACCAATGAAGATGTAAATGGCGGTGCACTGGATAGTCAAAAGAATTATTTAGAAGCCTTTACGGCCTTAAATGGTGACTCCTGGCAACGACTGCAGATACCGGTGTATGCGGATGAACGTGATTTGACCGGTGGTACTTACATTCTCCAAGCAGAACTACAAGACGGAATGAAGCCGCCGCTGGTGTGTGAAGTGCCGTTTATTGTTGTAAAAAAAGACAACAAGGCGCTGGTAGTGGTCAGTATAGCAACACTGATAGTACTGGCAGGTCTGTTTGTGGCACTTAGTCGTTTGCAGCAAGTGCTGACGGAGTTGAAAACACGCTGGCTGGTAACTATCGCTTTATTTGGTGCGGCTGCGTTTGCGGTAGTCAATGTACCGTCTACCTTGCTAAATGATTTTTTTCATATTCTGCTGGGACCGTTCGGTTTTTTGATAACCGGCCTATTTAGTGGTGTATTTCTCTACATGATGGTGGTGGCACTGGTCATCTTAATTCCCCGCCCGGGTGTAGTGGCACTTATGACGCTTGTCCGCATGCTCTTAGGTATGCTGGCTTTTGGACAAATTTCACCTATTGTTTTGTTGAACTATGGTATGCAGGCGCTCTTGCTGGAGCTTTTGATTTATGGCAGTGGGATGTATGGCTGGCTGCAAAAACGGGAAGACGAAAGCATACCCTGGGGCAAAATCGTGCTTTTGGCTATTAGCTGCGCCGTGGCTGATACTATTTCAACATATGTAGGGTTGCAGGCTATGGCATTTTTGTATCGCATGTATTATGCTGCCTGGTATATTGCCTTGGTTTTGAGCATTAACGGATTTATCTATACAGTGGTCGGCGCTGCCTGTGGCACAGCCTTAGGTAAACGATTAGCCAGAGTAGGGGGGGACTGACGGGATGGATAGTATGATACAGTTTTGCAATGTTTCATTTACCTATAAGCATCGCAGTACTCCCAGTGTTAATAATGTCAGTCTCCAGGTTTTGCCCGGAGAAATCTTGCTGCTGACAGGAGCAACAGGCTGTGGTAAAAGTACGTTGTTGAAGATGCTCAATGGCTTGATTCCCCATGAAAGCGGCGGTAAACTTGCAGGAGAAATCTTTGTCAACGGCCAATCTACGCGTGATTTTGCTGTGGCCGAGATGAGCCGAACAGTGGGTATGGTATTTCAAAACCCAGATGATCAGATTTTTTCAACAACGGTGTTTGATGAAGTGGCATTTGTTTTGGAAAATATGGGAATGACAACTGCTCAGATTGAGCCACAAGTCAAGGAAGCACTGCAACTGGTAGGCCTTTTTGATAAAGCTGAAGCTAGTGTACATGCGCTGTCAGGCGGACAAAAACAGCGTTTAGCTGTGGCGGCTGTACTGGCAGCAAAACCCAGGGTATTAGCCTTGGATGAGCCTATTAGCCAGCTTGACCCACAGGGAGCAGTTGAATTATTGTCGGTCTTAAGACAGCTGAATGCTAATCTGGGAATTACCATTATCATTGTTGAGCATCGGCTGCATGAGGTATTGCCTTTATGTCACAAGGTAGCCATTATGGATGCCGGCAAGCTGATTTGGCAGGGAAAATGTGAGGAGGCTTATGGCCGCCAGGAACTGTTCGCAGCCTATGGCCTCCGGTTGCCGCAACCTGTTACCATCTGTCACCAATTAGGAGTTGCGGTGAGTTCGGCTAAGGTCAGTGAGGCTGTGGCGGCCATTCGGCAACGCTATGCTGTTCCTTACTATGAGGTGCTAGCGGCTGCGACAGCACCGGGCAGACCGGAGGATTTGCCAGCAAAGCTACCAGCTGTTGTTACGGCCCGAAGTCTATCTTTTTATTATGATAATCCGACGCAGTTGGTACTCAAAGAGGTTGACTTTACTCTTTTTCCCGGACAATTTATTGCTCTTATGGGGAATAATGGGGCTGGTAAGTCTACCTTGCTGCACTTGATTGGCGGTTTACTCAAACCGGCAGCGGGTGAGATAGCAGTATTGGGGCAAGAGTCAGCGGTGTCGCCGGCAGTTGGCATGGTTTTGCAAAACCCGGATTTTATGCTATTTAACAGTACTGTACGGGAGGAAATTGGCTTTAGTCTGCAACAGCAACGCAAAGGGGATGCTGCCGGATGGACAGGGTATTGCCAGCTGCTGATAGATAAACTGGGGTTAAGTGGCTTGGAAAAAGAGTTTCCATTAGCATTAAGCCGGGGTCAGCGACTCAGGGTGGCCATTGCCGCCGTACTGTCCTGCAGGCCGCCTGTCCTATTGTTAGATGAGCCGACAACAGGCCAGGATATTGGACATATTGAAGATATTGCGTTGCTGCTCAAGGAATATACCAGACAAGGCGGCAGTATTGTTTTTTGTACCCACGATACGGAAGTGGCTGCGCGGTTTGCTGATCGCATTGTCGTTATGCATCAAGGACGGATTGTCGCTGATGGTGCGCCAGCTGCCATTTTTCAGGATCAGGTTATGCTGAAAACCAGCGGACTTAAACCGCCTGCGGTGCTGCTTACCGCCCAGGCATTGTATAATGGCACAGCACTTACCGTAGAGGAGGTGGTAGGGTATGTACGACAGACATGTCTGGGAAGCTACACCGGGGAAAACCCTGCTTCATAAGACCGATGTCCGTACTAAAATGGTGTTATTAATCCTGCTGGCAGCCATGGTACTGATTGTAGACAGCCCGCGTTCATTATTTCTGTTATTTTGTCTGGCTCTTGGCCTGCATGTTGTTGCCCGGTCATCCCCTGGCAGATGGCGCATACTCATGGTTTTTATCCTGTTTGGCATCTGGGGATCAATGACAAGCCAGGCACTATTTTACACCAGAGAACCGCGAACCATTATTGCTTGCCTGCTAGCGCCGACTACACCGGGTATTGGCGCATTGACAGGCGGAGTATACATCTACCGGGAGGGTCTGGAATACGGTGCTGTGCAAGCGCTGCGTTCGGGCACGATGCTAACCCTGGGTTTACTGATTAACTGGACTTCTGACCCGCGGCAATTGCTGCGCAGTTTGCTGTCCTGGAAGCTGCCTTATGAATTGGGTTTTATGCTGATAACTGGTCTCCGATTTTTACCGGTTATCTTTCAAGAGACTGGTGTAGTGCTGACAGCGCAACGCCTTAGAGGGTTTAACCCCTTTCGGGCACTATCACCCCAGCACCTGATTCAAACGGCTTTTCAAACACTATTTCCCATTTTGGCACGGACGCTGCGCCGGGCGGCGACACTGGCTTCTTCTGTCGAAAGTCGCGGTTTTGGCCGGGAAACGCCGCAAGTGGCATTACCAGTATGGTCACATCAGGAACGTTTTTTTTGTCATACCATGCTACTGGCTGTGTGTGGTCTGGTGCTCTTAAAAATCATGGATGCACTGCAATTTAACGGACTTTACTATGTGCCCTCCTGTCGGGGGTTATATGATTTGATGAAAGTGTGGCTGTAAGGTAATGCAAAAGATTATCATGACAGGGATTACCCTCTTGTTTATTTGTACTCTGGGATTATTAGCTGCACATATTTTTGGCATGAATAACCACGTAAGTTTTTCAAACAAACAAAGTGGTACGCAGACAGGCGCATATGGCAAAGTAATGGAGACTGTTTTAGGACAAATTGAGGTATATAACTACCAGCGAATGGGCTTTAATAAAGGATTTATCTGCTTTTCACCGGACAGCAGATTTTTGGCAGTTGGATCGGAAACAGGGGAAGTGTTGCTCTATACTACCAAGGGGAGCCTTGTCTGGCGCAAAAATATGGGATTAGGAAAGCTGACGGCGCTGGAATTTTCGTCAGATGGGCAGTCGGTGCTTGTTGGCGAAACCAGCCAACAGGGCTGGTTGTTCAGTCTACGTGTCAAGGACGGTAGTGAGCAATGGCGGCAGGCTAGTGTAAGGGAATTGGGTGTCAATATTAAGGAGAAAACCTATCCCGGCATAGTGGCCATCCGGACAGATGCGGCAGGTATGATTTACGCCGTTGCCCAACGGTATATCAAGCATGCTGATGGGCACAACGAATATGTTGGCCGTATTTATAAATTTACGACTGATGGGAAACGTGTGGAAAGTTTCCCTGGCGATCACAATCTGGACTCTTGGGTAAGCTGGATAAGTGTAGCTGCAGCAGGTGATAAGGCTGCCTTTGCTACGGCTAATTTTGATGTGGCAAAATACAAGTATGATCAGAATATCTATTGTCTGGACGGCAATCTGAATACTGTGTTGTGGAGTAATTATATCGACGTAGTTTCTCCCTATCAGAATGTTACCATGCGCACAAGTACAGATATTACCCCCGATGGGCGGTATATCACCGGTGTTGCCAGCGATGGACGGTGTTTTTTATTTGATAGTGAGCAGGGGCAGGAAGTCTGGCGGCGCAGTATCAGCCAGCCACAAAAAATTGGCGGCGTATATATCAACGCCACCGGTAATTACAGTCAATTGCTGGGTGAATATGCTGTATTTACAACAGGTAATACCTACAACCGCGCCAATTGGCAACTGCCAACCCCGGTAGAACATCCTAATTCCAACAGCTTGTTTGTGTTTGACTTACAGGGCAAGCTAATGAATAATTATAAATTTGGCGGCATGATTGAGCAAATTGCAGCAAGCAATAAGTTAGCAGCCTTAGCAATCGGCAGGAATGTACGGTCCAAAGATCCGTCAGTGCATGGTTTGTATATTGTTACAATACCAGAAACCCAGCTGGTTGATTACGCAGCTACCAGCGGCCCGTGTGTTGCTGTCGCTATCAGCGCTGATGGACAGTATGCAGCTGGAATAGAAGCGCCCCTGCAATTAGATGATGGCCAGGTTATCGGGGAATATAAGTTAACCTTGTTGGCAAAAACGCAAAGGTAAATCTATTTTAGGGGAATACGTCTTTATCATCAATTTTAAAGAGTGGTGGTAAATCTAATGGCGAAGACTGAGGGGAAAAGATGAATTGGCCAAAAGGCTGGGAGGTTTTTCATCAGGCGAATCAGGGAATCTGCATTTTTAACTGCAAATTGAAAAATATGTACGCAAATGAAAAGGCAAAACTGATACTCAAAAGCATAGCTCCAGAATTATGTCGACAATTTAAAAGTGTTTGTCGACGGTTTATAGCTATGGTTAAAGTACAAGAAGCGAGTCTAGTTAATTATAGCGGTATGTTAAACCATCACTATGATGTCATTAGGTTTAGTTGTTTTTCATTTTATTCAGAAGAGCAGATATTTATTATGGTGGTCTTTGACTATCGAACCAGTAATGATAATGGGTTAGCCGCTGGGGTGACGTTTACGCCACGAGAACAAGATATTATCCAGGCAATTGCTGCTGGCAAAACCAACAAAGAAATCAGTAAAATGCTCTGTATTGGTTTTGAAACTGTGAAATCTCATGTAAGAAATCTGCTTGCCAAAACGGGGACAAGTTCTCGGGCTGAACTGATTAGTAAACATTGTCACCTTGAATAGAGCAGTTTAGGGGGGGATTTTTGAAACACCGACAAATTGA
>Ga0316602_10000762_pt1 | contig 12845 bp, 15 predicted proteins | sample OWC_soil_day10_C_FD_203103 | JGI IMG/M metagenome (GOLD analysis project Ga0316602, IMG submission 203103) | Wetland soil microbial communities from Old Woman Creek delta, Ohio, United States - OWC_soil_day10_CT | ecosystem: Environmental > Terrestrial > Soil > Wetlands | place: USA: Ohio... | reverse complement strand
GTTCCCCATGTAGATAAGGGCCGCAAGTTATCATATTGCGTAGACTAGAGCCACTTGAACCCAAAAGGAAATCACTTACTCCACTTATGAGATATACCTCCTTTTCCATAATGAAGCCGACAATGTGATACCCATATTTACGGATGAATCCAAACGGTTTCCTGTATGTACCGAACTTAATTTTCTTACATCCTAATTCCCGCGCTTTTTCCTGCAAGAAGTTGTCCCAGTACCGCCCATCTCCGGTTACATCCCCAGCCATGAGGATATTGCCGTCCTGTTTCCAAATACAAAACCCTTTTCCTGATTCAAACTCAAAGTTTGAATCAGGAAAAGGGTTAAATTTATGGCCTAATTTTGTTTCGTAAGACTGTAGCCAGTCCTTTTTCGTCATGAAGTCTTACCATCCGTTGTTGTCGTTGTGGTAGTAGTCGGTTGGGGTGTTTTATCAATTAAGTCACCATTCATAAAAGAAAGGTTTGCTGTATTCACTTCTTTGGCGTAATCCTTAACAGGGGGGTTACTCCTCTCCTCCAAAACCATATCGGAAGGTTTATGCGAAAAGGCTCCGATACATTTACCACGAAAGTTAAAGGCATACCACATGAAACCACTTCCTTTTATATTCTATTAAGGAGTTCTTGAATAATTATCGAGGATATTTAAAAGTAAAAGCAACGCTATGCGTCCGATCAAACGGTTATGTAGCTCCCATTGGAGGAGACGTTTTTTTTTTAGCCATCTGTCAAATACTATTGGCGAGTTTTTTTAGGAGGAGTCTTATTGGCAAATTATCCATCAACTGAACAACTTGCAGAAATGATGAGACTAGTATCCCAAGCGCGAATTGAGCACTGGCTTGGAAAAGACTTTGGATCCTGGCGCTGGTGGGTTCTTTTGGCATTGCTTATTGTTCCTTGGTATATTTGGTATAGATTGGTTGACAAGAAGCGGATTGTCGAGTTTGTCTTGTTTGGGTTAATTTTGATGGGATTTACCGTCACTCTGGATGAACTCGGGTTCGTGCTATCCTTATGGAATTATCCGGTGGATGTCATCCCGATATTCCCTCGTCTTACCTCGATAGATTACACAGTTGTGCCAATTATCTATATGTTGACTTATCAATACTTCTCCACTTGGAAGAGTTTCTTCTGGGCATTAGTTGTAATTTCCAGTGTATTTTCATTCGTAGTTGAGCCGATTATCGTGTATTTGGGGTTTTACGTGCTCATAAAATGGTTGTATCTCTACTCACTCATTGTTTATATTGTTATGGGGCTACTGTCGCTATGGATAGCAAGGACGTTATTTGACATAGCTCGAAGGAGTTGACCCTCGTGCTATTTTGGTATATTCGATTTACTCTGGAATGGGTACTCTGGATTGTTTTAATCATAATTCCTTTATCAAGTTGAGTACAATACAGGCCTAATTCCAACATCCGTGCAGCCAGGAGCAATCAAAACGCAAAGTTCAACAAAACTAACTACAGATTTAGATCTAAATACACATCTTTCCTATTTTTCACTGAGGTATTCTTTTCCCCATTCATCCAAAGAAAGAATGATTGCTTTTAAACTTTCCCCTTGAGGTGTAAGAGCGTATTCTACTCGTGGCGGAACCTCCGGATATACTTTTTTGCTGATAATCCCGATCTGCTCGAGTTCTTGCAAGCGAGATGAAAGCGTCTTAGGACTAATTCCTTTCAGTGATTTTTGCAATTGACCAAACCGCTTGGTGCTTGTGGCAATTTCACACAAAATTAACAGAGTCCATTTTCTGCCAATAATTTCAAATATACTTTCTATCGGGCAAAAACATTTTTTATTAGCCTGCTCACCTTTTTGGCTCATTATACTTCCCTTCCGTTAAGTAACTACAATAAATGTAACTACTTTATTTTTTGAATAAATGTTGTTATACTTGAATAAATTTTACATTAAAGTCATCAGAATTTCAAACGAAAGGGTGATACACAAATGAAAAAAGTGGTAGCGTTTATCGGCAGTCCACGCAAGAACGGCAACACATCCACCGTCATCGGCGAGATCCTCCGCGGCGCGCAAGCGGCCGGGGCCGAAACGGCCGTCTTTGACCTTTATGATCTGGATATCAAACCCTGCATGGGCTGCTTTACCTGCCGAAACGAACCAACCTGCTCCCAGCACGACGCCATGGCGGCGATCTACGAGGCCATCAAGAAAGCCGACGCCGTGGTCATCGGCTCGCCCGTCTATATGCGCCAGGTAACCGGCCAGACAAAAACCTTCTTCGACCGGCTCTTCCCTTTAACGGAAATAATGGACACCGGATTCCAGCCGCGCTTCGGCACGAAAAAAACCATCATGGTCTACTCCCAGGGCAATCCCGACCCCAAAGCCTACGCGACGGCTTTCGCCGACAACGCCGGCTTCATGAATTCCGGGGGCCTCGACGTCGTGGACACCATTGTCGTCGCCGGCAACGCCGTACCGAAGACAGAAGCGTTCGCTATCGGCCAAAAAATAGCTCAATAAACATCTTTTTAAAAAAGCTCTCGCTTCCTGCGAGCTTTTTTCCCTAGTAAGGGGTTGACTCATACTCTTTTACCCGGCGATAAAAAGTGTTGCTTTTCATACCGGCTATCTTCATAGCTTCCACAGCAGTTATCCTATTTTGTTTCCAATCAGTATAAACGGATTTGAAACTTTCGTTGATCTCAATCTTTTTTCGGCCGAATTTGATTCCTTTATTAAGGGCGGCCCGAATCCCTTCTTCTTGCCGTTCGCCGATTCTTTTCCGCTCATCTTCCGCCATATAGCTTAGTAGCTGCAAAATTAAATCAGAAATCAGCGATTCGATACCGTTTAAATCCTTGTACTTCAAGGTATTCAAAAGAGGCATGTCCAAAACCACGATGTCTATTTGTTTTACTTTTATCAACTCCCGCCACTCGTCCAGGATCATCTGCTTATTCCAGCCTAACATATCAAGAGATTTGATATATAAAACGTCGCCGATCCTAAGCATCCGTTTCGTGATCACACCCTATCTACAAGCATGCTTGTAGATAGGGTGTGATCACGAAACGGAAATTATTACACGCTAACCAAATGATGGTAATGGTTTTAGTAGATGGGCTTATTTACGTAGGGCTTTATTCTCGGACGCTAAAATCATGTCCTCGTTTCTTACGTCTATGTCCACTTGATTCCGGTCCGTAGCAACCATCCAGCAAGATATTTTCATTACTAAAGGTACTGGCCAGAGATAACACCTTTTGTTGCCATAATTGTTTCGCCTGCTCTTTCGTGGCGTAATCTCCGGGAGATAATAAGATTAAGGCATATTCAATAATGATCCCGTTAAATTCTTCAGGGAAACCCATTTCCTCAAATTCCACTTCACCATCCGCATCAATAACCGTTTCCCCTTCTTCAAGAGGTAGATCGTCTTGTTTCTGCTCCATAAAAGATATGTGACTATAAAACTGAGTTACTAAATTTCGCATTTCCGTAAGCGTTTCGTCCAAGGCATCCTGAACCTCATATTTGCTACAGGTGCTTTCATCCATGTCCTTAAGCTTAAGCCGTAGACGATAGACGATTTTATTTACGGTAGACATTTTATACCACCACACTTTATAAAGCGGCCAGGGCTGTTACGCCCCGGCCTATTTCTTTTAGGATACGGTAACTTTACATGTTGCAGAAGTTAAAGTATATCCGAATATGGATGCAGACACCGTCAATGTCGCAGTATCCGCAGCTGCCCATGCCGCAGCGCTTCCCGTAAGGGCTACGTTTAAGACACCATCAGTCATACTCATGTAGACCATCCTTTCAAATTGAACTAAGGGTAAGAGCTACGCTCCCACCCTCTTACGCATCGGCAACTGATGCAGTATACACATGCAGTACACCAAAGTCTTCGTCGTTGTACACCGATTTAGCAATACCGAAGATTTGCCCAAATTCGAATCCAACTTTATTCCCATAGTCAAATTCTTCTTCATTCCATTCCGGGTCACTGCCAACAGCAAAGCAAGCGGCCTGTGCTCCAAGAAATAAGGCATGTCCTACATTAACAGTGGAAGATACAGTTTCAACATTGTCATTGGTAAAGATTAGCACTCCATCCCAGATACCTTCTGCACCGCTAAACAGCGGGTTATCCTCGCCCCGGACGTTAGCATTGGCCTGAGCCGTTATCCAGGTCGAATCATTTCTAAGGTCACGCATTTGTTCTTCGGTAAGAATCATGATATATACCGACTTACCATTCACTTTTATAGGCCGGATTTTTGGCAAGATACAAGTGTTCCCGGCAGAATCGGTATAGGTAGTACGCTTTTTGGCCTTTCTTTTGGCCTTAGAAATCATGGCACAACTCATGGTATTGGTTGCCGCTATGGAAGCTACTTTCGAAACACCGTCCGGGTATACAATCCGCTTCGTTGACGGATTCGCATTGAGCGCATCAAAGTACATCGATTCTATTTTTTCCGCGTTCCAGTCTTTTAGCGCATCTTTGGCCTCAGTACGAAGTTTAATAGAGGTTCTCTTTTCTGCCATCTTGCCTTTCAGCCGGACAGCATGACGAATTTGGTCAATCGTCACAGGGAAGTCATAGTATTCCATGGCTTCTTCGTTGCCTTCCAGAACATCATCTCCGGTCGTCCCATCACCGGTAAGCGGCGCGCGCAAGATGGAAAGTAATCTGGTCACCAGCCTGCTTCTTCATGGTATCATCATACTGCACAATGTTATCGGTGCTTGTACCGACATAGTTTGAAATCGTAGTATCTTTCAGGGCCATGGTCCAGGTTTGTTTGGCCCAGGCTTGTTCCCTCAAAGAAGAAGGTATAACTGGGCTTTCGGCAAACAATTGCAGATTAAAGCCTTTAAATTTAGTTTCAGACATAAATAATCATCCTCCGTTTGGCAAAATAAAAAAACAACCTTTGCGGAGAATGCTTGTGATTTAGCCTTCGAGAACAAGTTTCGCATACTCTGGATACTTTTTCTCGAAGTCTTCCCAAGGCATTTCATTCATTAACCGTGCAATCTCTTCGACTGAAACGGGTTTTGATTGAGTGCCTTTCACAAGATTCGCTTTTGGTTGTTTTTCAATTTCACTTAATTTTTCTTCCGCCGTTTTTGTTTTCGGCTTCGGCGGCGGAGCCGGTTCGTTTTTTGAGGGTTCCGTTTGTTTCTCAGACTCTTGTTGCTGAGTTACAGATTGTTGGTACTTACTTCTGGCTTCATTCCAGAACTTCTTTACTAAGAACACGTCCTGCGCGGTTCCCCGGCCTTGTTCACAATTACCGTAAGCTAACCGAAATGCTTGTTGAGCTTCCGGCGACATGTTCTTTAGCTCGTCTAACAAGGAAGCCTGTACTTCTTCAAAATCATCCTTTTGCTGCTGTTCAGTAGAAAACTGCCAAAAGGATTGTGCCTGCTGGCGAGCTTCTTCTGTCGCCCGTTGCTGTTGCCGCTGATAGTTTTCAATGTTCCGGTTGATCTCATAGGTGCAGGAAGCCAGCTTGATATTGTCGCCTCTATCCAGATCGTCCGGTTCACGGCCATACTTTTGCGTAAACAATTGCAGGGCCGCTTGCTCGACTATATCGTCAAGCGGGGGTGTCGTTGCTTGCGACGGTTGCCCATGTTGAACTGGTTGAACGATTGGTTGACTGATCGGATTTTGTTGCTGCTGACGAAGCCGCTCTATCTCGCCTTTAAGAGATTCCACTTCCCGTTGAGCCGCTTTTCGCTTTCCTCTTTCATCAATAAGCGCCCCATAGGGGACCGTCTTTTTACTCGTGTCATTGTCGCCGTCCTTGTTGGGTTCATCATCCGTTTTACCGCCAGTACCCTTATCGTCTGTTTCCGGCTCTTTTACGGGTGCCGCATTCCCGTCAGACTCAGGGTCTTTGGTGGTAGTTGGTTGATCCCCGCCCTCTGGTGACTCACTAGTCTTCGGTGTAACATCCGTTTTCTTGTCATTTTCCGGTGCTGTATCATCAAGCAAACCATTTTCACGCATTAACTCGATAGCAATATCTCGATCAATGCCTTCGAATTCTTCCGGTATGACAATATCATCGTCGCCTGCAAACCGTTGCAGGTTAAAACTGAACTTACTCATGGTATCCTCCTAACAACGCCCGTATCGTCGGCGGCACGAAGTTTAGTCCGCTTAAAATTAATGGCCTACCCACGGACGAAGGTAAACCATATAGCAGTACGCCGCTATTCGCGCATTAAAAACCCGAATTATTCTTCAGTCTGATGGATTTCAGAGGCTTGGGCTGCCTCCATTGCCTGTTTTGCTTGCTGCCAAGCCACTAACTTTACTTTATCTTTTGGTAATTGATAATTTCCAGGGGATGCGTATACTCGGCCTGTTAATTCCATCAATGCAGTGCAGTGTTTTCCCATTGATTCAATTAGTTGTATTTGTCCTTGGTTTACCGGCGAACATGCCGCATTTTCCCTATCACCAAGTCTACTGCTTTAGCATAACTGCGGCACGCCTGTAAAGTATGTCGCTCGAATTCTTCTGCAATAGACTTCAGTGATTCCGGCTGCTTGTTTTCTGGTATTTCTACCTTTTCCGGTTCTTTTTCTGGTACCGGGGTTTTGACCGGCTCTTTCTCTGGTGACTTTTTAACTGGCTTTTTGGCGACTGGTTTTGTTGCCCCTCTACGTCCTGCCATTATTTACGACATCCTTTCTTTGCTCTTGTTTTAGCTGGTGCCTTTCCACCTGCAGGTGGTTTCATACCGCCTTTTGCTGTGGGGATAATAATTGCAACGCCAGGTACTGACGCTTTAGGTTTCTTAGTCATAATAAATTTCTCCCGTTTTTAAGCATTAAAATAGCGACATAGCACTCACGCCATGCCGCTACGCTAACAATATTCATAATCAGATACACGAGAAGTTGCAGTAGCTGATACTGCCGCATTTTTGGGTATATCTCTATCGCTCATAACATCACCTGCCTTTTAATAAAACGACTAGCCTTCGCTAATTGCTTACACTTTACTTGTTCTTTCACCCCCTCGATTTTCGCATCCTATTTTGTTCGCTTTCTTAGCCACAACAAGGCTTCTTCTAACTTTGTTATTGCCAGCGCATTTTCCCTGCAAGTATATTCGCTTTTCTGAAAATGTTGCAAACGACAGATAACCATAGCAATCAAATCCTCACTCTTCTAACGGCCCCGCTTGTGAAGCTGCCCCTGCTTTACTTATTGCTAGACTGTAGGAGAAAAAGCTGGCAGTTGTGAGGATATTTTTCCCTAAATTAGATAATAATAGAAGATAAACGTCGAGTTTAACTTTGACGACACTTCCCTATTAAGGAGACGCTATGAGAGCGAATAATGTAATAACTAACGGCTATTACTTTCTTAAAAAATTGTTACTATACCAACCTCCTAGCGATCCAACCCCGTTTGTCTTGGAAGAGGCACCGGACAACAAGCCATCTAAATCAGACCAGCTAACTGGCGAACTGGCAAACTCGTTTCAAGACCTCGAAGCATTTCTACGTTATGCCCATCGTGTCATTGCATTTTTAACCAAAGCAAATATGTCTTTAAGCCAAGGTCACTACTCAGACAAAACTAAAAATTTAAAAATTGAATATCAGGCTTTAGAAAAACAACAATCTGAACTAGAGCCTATTTTGCTGGCATATCAGAGTGGGCAAGGGGTGCTAGGGGAACGTTCACTATCTACCAGTTTGGAAGAAAACCGACAGATTATCGAAAGCCTATACCACCTGCCCCTTAATAAAGATATTGTTATCCGGGAAATAGACATAGCATCCGACCCGCTCGTAAAAGCCATGGCTATTTTTATTGATGGAATGGTAGATACCAAAATTCAAAACCTCGCGATCTTTCAGCCGCTCATGCTGCTAGGTTCAGATCAGCGCAGGTTATATGACGGCGATTTGGTGGACAACATCATAAGAAAGTATTTACCCACCAGCCAGGTCCAACGGGCGGGCAATTTCGCCAAATTACAGGAGGGCATCAACGGCGGCGATACCGCGCTTATTTTCGACGGCATCGCTGAAGCAATATTAGTTAATACCAAAGGCTGGGAACACCGCAGCATTGAAAAGCCGAGTACGGAGCCGACGGTGCGCGGTTCTCAGTCCGGTTTTACGGAAAACTTACGGACGAATACCACGCTGATTCGAACAATCATGCGCAACAGTGATCTTGTTACCGAACTGTTCAAGGTAGGCCAACGCAGCCAGACAACTGTAGCCATGCTCTATATAAAGAGTGTAGCTAATCCCCAGTTAGTAGCCGAAATCAAACGACGTATTCAAGGGGTTCGCACTGACGACCTGGAAAGTTCAGGTACTTTAATCCAATTTATCGAAGACCATCCCCTTCTTCCTTTTCCGCAAAGCCTGTCCACCGAACGTCCTGACCGTGTCGGCCCCCACTTGTCCGAAGGGCGCATAGCTCTTATTGCGGACGGTAATCCTTATATACATATTTTACCAGTAAGTTTCTTTACTTTTTTTCATGCCTCGGAAGATTTCAGCCTGCCGTTCCCAATAGCAAATTTTCAACGGTTTTTACGTCTTTTCGGAACGCTAATCGCCACCGTTCTTCCCTCACTGTATATTGCAATCAGCTATTTTCATGTGGAAGCATTGCCTACCCAGTTGCTGCTGGCGATAGCCGGTTCGCGGGAAGATGTTCCTTTTCCCGCTTGGTTTGAAGTGCTGATAATGGAAATTTCGTTTGAGTTAATCCGCGAAGCCGGGGTGAGGGTTCCCGGAGTATTAGGCACAACCATTGGGATAGTTGGCGCAATCGTCTTGGGGCAGGCCGCGATAAGCGCCCACATAGTAAGCCCTGCCGTGGTTGTCGTCATCGCCATTACCGGGTTAGCTTCGTTTACTATTCCGGAGTACCTAATGTCCGCCGCTATTCGCTTAATTCGATTTTCGCTGCTACTATTTTCAACATATATGGGCCTTGTTGGTTTGGCGACCAGCCTGTTATGGCTGACCGTTATATTGTGCAGTATGAAATCTTTCGGTATGCCCTACATGGTACCAATTGCACCGAGAACTACGGCAGGCTTTGATGTGGTAGTCAGAGGCCCGGTGTATAGCCAAAAACAACGACCGGATGCTTTAAATACCATAGATCAAAAACGTCAGCCCCAAATCAGTCGACCCTGGAAGAAAAAACAACCAGCAGGAAAAGAGGACGAAGAGTGAGTTATCAAAGCGGACGTATGGGCACTGCCGAAGGGATCGCGCTCGTTTTTACCATGACCTTTACCACGATATTTGTAACCCTTCCAGCTGAATTAATAGAAACTTCCGGGGAATTGGGATGGATATCGGAAATTGCCTCAGGCTTAAGTACGATGGCCATGCTATTTTTATTCATCTACGTGTTTGAGCGTTTTCCAGGCGACTTGTTTTATGTATCGACTCGCTTGTTGGGGAAACTAGGTGCGTGCTTAATCAGTATATATTATATTGTTATGTTTTTCTCCGTTGCCACGCTTTTGATCCGCGACTTTAGCGAAAATACGTTGTTTGCGGCGTTGCCGGAGCTGGATTTCCATTTATCTGTGGGGTGGTACGCCCTGAGTGTTGCATTCCTTCTCTACTTTGGAATAGAAGCCATTGCCAGGGCAGCCTACGTTATTTTACCATTCAGTGCTGGTGGCATCATTTTGGCTTTTGCACTGCTAGTTCCCCATTATAAACCTTATTATCTGTTTCCCTGGCAAGGTACTGGTATGACTAATGCCCTAATTAAAAGCGGCGTATTGGTGGCGTCAAATGCGGCTGCTCCGCTATTGGCCGTAATCGCTAAATCATTTCAAAACATCCGAGTGTTACGGGCAGCTGCCATATTTGGCCTAGGCGGCAGCATGCTGATAAAATCCACTTCCATACTTATCCTTATAATAGTGTTTGGGCCATCAGCGGCTATGGAAAGAACGCTGCCATTTTTTGAAATGACGCGGCTTATTTCTCTTAACCGGTACATACAGCGTATCGATTCCATATTTATTATTCTGTGGGTAATAGCCGGAATTTTCGGGATCACCATAAGCCTTTATATGGGGCTATATCTCATAACAAGACTCGTAAATTTGCCGACCATGAAACCGCTTATTCCTATCGTAACACTGCTTCTTGCTCAGATTGCGATGATTCCCCCCGATGCAAGCAGCGTCCGGGCGTTGGAAGGCATACTGGTGAAAGGCTATTTTCTTATCGGAATATACGTCATTCCGCTCTTATTATTTGCAGCAACTTTACTGAATAAAAAGAGGGGAACAAAATGCGCTTCCGAGTAGCAGTAACCATCATGTTATTTGCAACATCACTATTGATAACTGGCTGCAACGGGGCTAAAGAGCTTGATGAGGTAGGATACGTGCTTACCGTCGGTGTTGACGTGGCTGAAGGAGATCAACTCGATTTTACTTATGAAATAGCCATTCCTCGCGCTTTGGCTAGCGAAAGCCCGGGCAAGACTAATCGCAAAGCAACTGTCACTTTTGTGACAGTTACTGCTCCAACGCTGACCGAGGGACGCAATCTATTGAATTCCGTAATTGCCCGTGCTCCAAACTTGTCTCACGTTACAACGTTTGTCATCGGAGAAGGCCTTGCCCGCAAAGGTTTAGCAGATATTTTAGGCATGACAATGCGATTGCGTCAGTTTCGCGGTGCGACTGACATTGTGGTTGTAAATGGCAAAGCAAAAGACTTTTTACTGCAGAATACTCCGGAGGAAGTACTACCCTCACGATGGTTTCAATCGATGCTGTCAACGGGAGTTGAAACTGGATATTATCTCAGGACTTCTTTACACGAATTTTATGTTCGGCTAAAAAGCCGCACTAGCGCGCCGTATACCACACTGATGGCCATCAACCCACTAAACGGCGAAGGACGGTCAAGCGACCCAGCTGTCTCGAATGATAATGTACACGACTACCTGCCTAAAGATGTGCCGCGTGCAGAAGGAAATCCGGCGACTGTAGTAGGAACAGCCGTATTTAAGGGAGATAAAATGGTAGGAATGCTGCCCAGTGAAGAAACACGAATGCTTGCAATGCTGCTGGGAAATTATCCGCGTGGATTCATGACAATGACTGATCCTCTTGCTCCTCAACATTCCGTTAACGTGAATCTCAGGCTCGGTCGCAAACCGAAAATCAACGTCAACATTAGTGGCGAACATGCTGTCATTAGTGTCAATGTGTTTCTGGAAGGTGATCTTGCAGGCATTCCCAGTGGCATTAATTACGAATCACCTGAAAACACTAGGCTCTTAAATCAGCAGATATCCGAGATAGTGCGCCAAAAAATGTTACTAATGCTGCAGCAGACACAGGAATGGGGCGCAGATGTCGTGGATTTTGGTTATTATATTCGCCCCAAGTATGCTACTAATCAGGAGTTCGAAAACTTACATTGGGATGCAATATATCCCAATGCCGAATTCAATGTGGTTGTGACAACACAAATACAGCGGACCGGTCTAATGCATAAGACATCACCCATTCCCTCGGAGAAAATACAATAATGGAATATATATTTTTACTCGCGGCTATAGCAGCCTCAATCCATGCCTATTCATTTGCCCGTTGGCTTGGACATAACGGCAATAAATCGGGTAAACTATTGATTATGTTTTTAATTATGCTTGCACTGGGAGTACCTGTCTATAGAATGCTAATCGCGCCTTAGTGACCTAAGGGGAGGAATATTAATTTTTAAGTTCCAGCCTTAGCCGTTCCTGCCATTCACGGCATAAGTCCATTAGCTCATCCTCGGAAAAGATGTACTCTTTATCTGATTCAACATTTGCGTTCTCCTTATATACTCGGATTCATATCACCGGCCAACTGCTGCATGGCCGGTGATGTCATAGTCTGGGATTGGGCTGCCTGCTGGCTACCTCCTGGCGGCGTTGGTTGTGGCCCCTGTTGCAACGCTTGGACGATCATATTATAGAGAATCTGAATAAGTTGCTCCGTCTCTCCCTCTTGTACCTCCTGCGCTATCTGCTGTTGTACCTGTTGGGGCAATTGCTGTGATATTGCCTGAGCAAACCTTTGCACATCGGTATGGGCACTAATTGTTGAAGGATTTGGGGCGGTAAGCTCATTACAACCTGCTGCAATATGCTTCCCCCCGTCTGCCCTTGCGGTTGTCCCTGTGCCTGTGGTTGAGCTAGCGGAACCATACCCCCATAGGATTGCGGAGATAACTGAATACCCAGCCTAGCCGCAAACTGCTGTTGTCCATCAGGTGGCAAATCCTTGAAGTTAAGTGTGGCATTGACCTTTTCCTGCGCCTGCCCTCCTGCCGGCTGTTGAGCTTGTTGCCTTTCCTGCCACCGCCGTTTTATTTCTTCTTTCTGCGGTATGTCGCAGAGATCAATAAGGATATCGAAAACCAACTCACCCGGAATACCCCTAATTTACTAACTGCATCGGTCAGGGCAAAGAACTGGGCAATTCTCTGGGTGGTGGTTGCCGGGGTATCGCTGACAACAATATCAAACTCCGTGGTGGACATATCATTCAGCGTGCGCCAGATAGCATTACCTTGCTCGTCTTGATCCGGCACCTGTTTATTAGCTGTCATGAAATCCCGCTTGCCATTATCGCCGGTGATACGGAAGGTACGTTCCTCCGTGTAATACTGCTGCACTATCCCCTTTTTCTTTTTCCGTCCCCACAGCCGGTACATGACCTGCAGTTTGGTTCGCCGCTGGTTATCAAATAAACCCCGCCTATATGGGTGATGGCCGCTTTCTGCCGAAGCTCTATAGCCCTTCCGG
>Ga0316602_10000757_pt1 | contig 12948 bp, 10 predicted proteins | sample OWC_soil_day10_C_FD_203103 | JGI IMG/M metagenome (GOLD analysis project Ga0316602, IMG submission 203103) | Wetland soil microbial communities from Old Woman Creek delta, Ohio, United States - OWC_soil_day10_CT | ecosystem: Environmental > Terrestrial > Soil > Wetlands | place: USA: Ohio... | reverse complement strand
GAGGGGCTAATGGTAGAGAAGTTGGTTGTTTTTAAGGAGAAAGGAAGAGCGCCGGCATTAATTTTCTCAGCCAGAGCCTTGGCTTCCTCATAGTTCTTCATACCAGTGATTACCGCCTGTCCTCCTGATATCTGATTCTGCACCGTAGGATTGGAAATCAGATTATTATCCATATAAATTCCGATTCTTTTTCCGATCAGTTTTCCGGTAGCATCTTCAAACAGCTTTGATCCATCGCTGTTAAAGCTGAGAGCTACTACATAAGTCTTGATTCCATTGGAGGTATTAGTCTGAGGAGTGGCTTTCTCAACATCCTTGCCCTGGATTAAAACAGTTCCATCGGGGTCCTTAAATGTCAGCTCTGCCATCTCTCCTAACTCAGAAATTGCATCTTCCGGGTTAAAATCTGTTTCCCCTGATTTCCATGGGAACTGTACTATAATATAACCAGCATCTTTATCCACTGTTACTTCACGGTCAGCAATGTTCTGGCTGTCCATTCGGCTCTCAATTACTTCCCTTGCCGATTCAAGTTCCTCAGTTGTAGGCTTACGGTCTAAGTTCTGGGGTTCGAATATAGCTTCTACTCCTCCGCGTATATCGATACCAAACCGCATATCAAAGATTCCTTTAATACTATCTCCTGCTCCAAATATAGCAACGCAAACAATAGCTGCAATTCCTAAAAATATCGCAGCAAGCATTTTCTTTCCTGGCTTCATAAGTTTCCCTCATTTTCTAAATTAATTTTCAATCTGCCATAATCTGCCTGCTGCTTCTTTCTCTCCGTCTGAATTATGAATATAACGTATCACAAACATCCGGCTTATATCTCCCTCCCGCATAAGAACGGTGCGAAGTGACCATAACGCAAATGGTATAAATAAGAAGAATGTTTTTAAACATATATAATTAAGGATTACGCTTTTTAGATTTGTGCGGCTTAAAATATTAAGAAAAACATCACTTACCGCTTCCTCTTCCAGCACAGCCTTAGATTCAATCATTGCATCATAATTTTTATGGTGCAGGTTATCGTTGGAAAAACTGCTTACGGAAAAAAAGCCAGGATGTCCCAAGCTCTTGACCACATCAACCGTATTCAGTTGTGTCATTAATACCGCCGTGCAAAAAGAACATACCAGTATTAGACGATGTATCCCAGACTTTTTCCTCCTGGTTTCCAATGTAGTTCCTCCCGCTGCAGGTGCTTTTCCATGTCCCGCATACTTCTATATACATGTTGCATTGTATCACATATTGATGAAAATGCAACGTTAATATACTGACAAAATTCCACAATTTTGGCAGGAACTTTGCCGGCTCTATTACCGTTTTATAATTACATTCATATCTATGATAATAATTTCCTTAAAAGCAGCTCCAACTGGTCTCTTTCTTCTTTATCCAGGCGGGACAGCACTTCTTTGTCTCCTTTTGATATGAATGCTTCTATAGATTTAACTCCTTTATCAGAAAGGGTGTACTGGTATACCCCGTTCTGCTCTGTCGCTTTTATATATCCTTTTTTTTCAAGTTTTTCCAGACATTCCGTTAGCTTTTCCCTGTCGGTTCCTGTATCCAATTGCAGCTCTTTAACTGTCTTTCTATCTGCTCGGAACAATGCTCCCATCACCAATGCTTTTAATTTTTTACTGCTTATTCCTTTTTTCTTATGGTCAAACAGACAGTGAAACCCCAATTTATAGTAAAGAAGAATTCTGTTAAATGAGGGTTCATAGTTTTCAATTTGCTGCTGGCTGGCTTCTTCTTTTCGCTTCAATGATTTTGCATAGACCTTTCCTTTGCTGCAGTGAAGATCATCAAGGGAACAGTGACGTTTACAGCAGGGACAATGAAGATTATCTGATTTTTTATCACCCATAAATAGTTTCCTCCTATGTCATAATATACGAAAGGGCATATACCAACGTATATACCCCTGAATTCATTATAGTCCTCCACAGAATCGATGTCAACGTCCCGATGGATCATATTTCTATTTTATTTTCCTTTTTTCTCCACAAGGAATGGTTACCGGCAGATAGGCAATACTCAACTCCCCTGTAATGGGATTGGTATAAACTTCGCACTCCACATCATATACCTCTTCAATCAGCTGCCTGGTCAGTACCTCCCCCGGAGCTCCATGTGAAATCACTTTTCCCTTCTTCATTACGTATAGATAATCACAGTATTCAGCAGCAAGCTCCAGATCATGCAGTGCAGCAAGGGTACCAACATTCATTTGCTTTACAATAGATAAAATCTGCAGCTGGTATTTTATATCCAGATGATTTGTGGGTTCATCCATAACCAGGAAGGAGGGCTGCTGTGCCAGTGCACGTGCCAGTATGACACGCTGCTTTTCCCCTCCCGATAAGGTAAGATAGCTGCGGCTTTCATATCCGGACATGCTAACCTGTTCCAGTGCAGCTCTGACAATTTTATAATCCTCCTCAGAATCACCCTCCATAAATTTTTTGTGAGGAGTCCTTCCCATAAGGACCATTTCCTGAACTGTAAAATCAAAGCTAAGATCATTAAACTGACCAACTACACCCATAATACGGGAAACCGACTTGGGATCTGATTTCAACACATCCAGATCACCCAGATAAATACTGCCCTGCCTGGGCTTTATCACCTTATAAATACTTTTGAGCAGCGTGGATTTTCCACAGCCATTGGGTCCTATTAATCCAACAAACTGTTTATCCTGCACTTTAATAGAAATATCCTTTACAATTTCAGTATTGGATAATGTAACGATCATATTCTTTGCCTGAAGATCCACCTTATTTTCCTCCAAATCCATATCCTTTTTTCATCAGCATATACATAAACATAGGAGCTCCGATCATGGATGTAATAATGCCAATAGGCAGCTCACTCTGATGAATCAATGTACGTGAAAATACATCAGCCCAAATGAGAAAGACAGCTCCAAACAAAGCAGAAGCCGGAATCAGTCTTTTATGATCAGTTCCCACTACCCCTCTGACAATATGCGGAATGATTAATCCAACAAAACCGATGGTACCACAGTTGGAAACTATAATTCCCGTAACTAATGCAGAAACCATCATATAAATGCGAAGATAACGGTTTAAGGAAACGCCCAGCGTGACAGCTGCTTCACTCCCTAACAGCATGGTGTTGAGCACCCGAAACTGGGTTAAGAAAAACACAAACGCAATTCCTATACTGATTGCTGTTAAAGGAAGCTTCTCCCATGTTGCTGACGCGATACTCCCCATGGTCCAGAAAGTTACTGTCTTAATCCCTTCCGCATTATTTGCAAAATAGACAATAAAATTAGAAAACGCACTACACAGCGCATTGATCACCATGCCTGTAAGCACCAGCTTTGCAGAGGTAATTTTCCCTCCCATGTGAGCAATAAGCATCACCAGGACAGCCGCTCCAAATGACCCTGCAAATGCCCAGGCGGCAACCCCCATCTGGCCCAGTACTCCAGAAAAACCAAAACCCAGCAAAATAGCGAAGGTGGCGCCTAAGGCACCTCCTGATGAAATCCCCAATATGTAAGGGTCTGCCAACGGATTTTGTACGGAAGCCTGCATTACCGCGCCGCATAGCGAAAGCCCGATTCCAACCAGCATTGACATCAGTGCCCTGGGCAGGCGAATGTGCCAGATGATATCCGCAAACGAGGCCCTGGAAAGCCCTTCTATTGAGCCAAATCTCATTCCGGAAATCTTATAAAGAAGAATCTGAAACGTATCATTAAGAGAGATTGGCACTTGTCCAATGGACACCGAACAACCGACTGAAAATATAATAAAAACGATCAGGGCGATAACCAACGGTATAAATGCCTTATGCTGGATGCTCTCTTTTTTTCTATCCCTTGCAGTTATGCTGCTTTGTGTCTTCATGCTGATGCTCCTTAGTAATTAACATATTTGTACTAAATGAACCCTTTATGTTTCTATAAGTTAGTTCACTCTAACCGCATTTCAATATATCATACCTCAATACAACTGTCAATACAATCGCAATCTCATGGTTCAGGAGAATCGTCGTAAAACAGGTTGACAAATCTACTATTTCTACAGTATACTTTATAAGTTAGTTTTCGCTAACCAATAATCTGAAAAGGAGAAACACATTTGAATATCACTTTGAAAAAACATTTTGCCGGCATATCGCTTTCTGTTCTTATTGTTACTGGATTAGTTGGATGTACCTCCAGCTCTGCCTCTTCCAATCCGGAAAACACAACTCAAAAAGCGGAGACTGCCGATTCTCAGACATCTCAGCAGTCCGGCTCCTCCTATCCCTTAACCGTGTCCAATTACAGCATCAATGATGGCAACTGGACATCCAGACAGCAGGTTTTTGAAGCGGCTCCCACACGTGTGGTTGCCAACAACCAGTCCACAGCAGAACTGCTGATTCGTTTGGGTCTGACGGACACCATTGCAGGTGTTGCCGCTCTTTACGGTGAGACCTCTGAAGATATTGCCGAAGAATTCTTAAGCATCCCCGTACTCGCCGATGGTTATGTTGGAAAAGAAGTAGCTCTGGGAGCCAATCCCGATTTGATTATTGGTCGCGCCGATTTGTTTGCGGACGCAGAATGGGGTGTGGGAAGCGTTGATGAATTAAATTCTTTGGGCATTCATACTTACATCTTTAACACCTGCAAACGGGGCGCAACCGTTGACTCTTTGTTTCAGGATATAGAAGAGCTTGGTAAAATATTCAGTGTACAGGATAATGCCTCTGCTTTTGCTGACAGCCTTCACTCCAAAATTAATCACTTAACTGAAACACTCTCAGAAGTAACCCCCCATCTTACTTATGCCTATGTATCCTACAGCGATGGAGACCTTTCCGTCTATGCCGCAACCTCTGATACGTTTCAGAATGATGCGCTGAATATTATAAATCTGGACAATGCTTTTAAAAATGCAGCCGGTGAGATTACACTGGAACAGCTTGTTTCAACTAATCCTGATGTTCTATTGATTTCCCGTTACGCAGGTGGTCCTGATGCAGAAAAAACCATTGAAGAACTTTATAAAATGCCTGCACTTCAGTCACTTTCTGCAGTTTTAAATCATCAGATTTACAGTATAGACTTTAGTCATTTCTGGGGCTATAGTTATCAGATTCTGGACGGAGTGGAACAGCTCGCTTTGGATATGTACCCAGATCTTATCAACTGACGCCTGTATGGCAGTCAGTTGATAAAATCCGGGGAGATTCTAACTCACTAAAATAACAGCACCAGCGCCTGATATCCCTTTAGTAATAGCTTCTTCCCGGCTTCTCTGACCGTATCGTAATTATTAAGCAAAATTTTCCGGTACGGTTCCACCAGTTCTATTTCCTGTTCTTCCATCTTAAAGTTTCCTATGACAAGAATCCTTTCCTGTTCCCCGTTTCTATAGTAGGCCATCAGCCGTTCTATTTCTAAATATGCGGGTATCAGCTGACCGTAAACAAGGGTATCTTTATATTCCTCATTCCTTCTTAGCGCAATCAGCTTTTTGTAAAAGTGAAAAACGGAATCAGGATCTGCAGACTGATGCTGCAGATTAATGGCGGCATAATCCTTACTGACTGGAAGCCAGGCCGTTCCTGTGGTAAATCCGGCATTTTCCCTGTGGTCCCATAGGAAGGGTACCCTTGCATTATCCCGGCTGTAGCGCTTTACAGCCTCCAAAGCCTGTTCCTTTGACAAACCGTTTTCAATTGCCACCTGGTATTCTTCTAATGTGGAAATGTCGTCATACTGGTCGATGCTTTCAAAGGAGACATTCTCCATACCAATTTCCTGCCCCTGATAGATGAAGGGCATACCTTTTAACAGAAAATACAAAGCTGCCAGCATCTTTTTTGCAGCATCGGAGCACTCTCCCTCTGGAATATATCTGCTTACCCCTCTTGGTTCATCGTGATTTTCAATAATATTAGAAAGAAACCCCATCCCCTCCGCTCTTTCCTGGCTGTCAAAGCAACACTTTCTGTAATCGTCGGGAGTAACAGGACCATTGTCATACCAGCCTTTTTCACTTGCTCCGAATACAGTCTGGCTAAAATCAAAGATGCTGGAAAAGCATCCGTCTTCCCCTATAAAATCACACAGTTCTTCTTTTTTCTCATTAAAAACTTCACCCACGGTAAAGGCATCATATTTGTGAAAGGTGGCGTCCCGCATTTCCTTTAAAAAATCCATAACGCCCGCGTTTTCATTTAGCATCAACCTGCAGTCCGCCAGTCCGTCTTCCCGGTCAGGCTCATAATCATGAAAAGGAAGGGCTTTTTTAATATTCATAATGGCATCAATCCGAAATCCTGCAATTCCTTTTTTCAGCCACCAGTTTATCATGTCGTAGATTTCTTTTCGCACCACCGGGTTTTCCCAGTTTAGATCCGGCTGCTTTTTATGGAAAAGGTGAAGGTAATAAAGGCTGGTATCCCCTATTTGTTCCCATGCACTTCCTCCGAAATAGGACCGGATATTGGAAGGCTCTTTCCCATCTTTTCCTTCCCTGATGTAAAAATAATCACCATATTCGCCTTTCGGATCTTTCAAGGCCTTTTGAAACCATTCATGTTCATCGGAGCAATGGTTCACCACCAGATCAAGAAGGATATAGAGATTCCGTTTTTTCGCTTCATCAATCAGTTCCTGCAAATCCTCCATGGTGCCGAACCGGGGATCAATCTGATAGTAATTGGAAATATCATATCCCTGATCTGCAAAGGGAGACTGATAGATCGGTGAAAGCCAGATAATATCAATACCAAGCTCCTTTAAGTAATCCAGTTTTGAAATCACACCTCTTAAATCTCCGATACCATCTCCGTTGGTATCGCAAAAGCTTTTCGGATAGATCTGATAGGCAACCTTATCATGCCACCATTGTTTTCTCATTCTAATCTCCATTCAGGTTATTTCTTTTGCAGGTAATAGGCTGCCGCTTCATACGGCAGCAGCCGGCTATGTCTTTGTTGCATAGAATCATTGTAGTTATGAATCAGGCACGTTGCATCCTCTCTAAAAAATTCTTCGGGTAAGGATACGGCTGCCTCCTTATCAGAAAAATTACAAACCACCAGCAATCGTTGGTCTCCCAGACTTCGCAGATAGGCAAATACCCTGGTATCCTCTTTCAGAATCAGTTCATAATTCCCATAAACAATAATCTCATAATTTTTTCGAAGCTTAATCAGCTTCCTGTAATAATGAAACACAGAATTTTCATCTGCCAGTTCTTTTTTTGCATTAATTTCAATATAATTAGGGTTTACGGATATCCAGGGCACTGCATTAGTAAACCCGGCATCCGGTCCATCATCCCACTGCATGGGAGTCCTTGCATGATCCCTGCTTTTACACCGTAAATACCTCATCATGGTTTCATGGTCTACAAGGCCTTTTCCAGTAAGCTCTTTATAAGCATTCAGACTCTCAATATCCCGAAACTGGGATAATTCTGTAAATGGATAATTGGTCATACCCAATTCCTCTCCCTGATAAATATAAGGAGTCCCTCTCATCATATGAAGGCAGGTTGCCAGCATCTTGGCGGAAACCTCTCTGTAACGGCTGCTGTCGTCACCAAAGCGGGAAACAGCTCTTGGCTGGTCATGATTATCCCAGTATAAACTGTTCCAGGCATCGTCTCCCAGCTCCTCCTGCCATCTGGAGAGTATTCGTTTTAACCGCAGCAGATCCGGCTTTTTGTCCGTCCACTTTAGCAGTTCACCATCTCCCTCCACATGTTCAAAATGAAAGACCATATTTAATTCCTTTTCTCCGGAACCTGCATATTTTCTGGCCTCCACCACCGTAACCCCTGCAGTCTCACCGACTGTCATCAAATCGTATTTAGACAAAACCTTTTCATTCATCTCTTTGAGATACGTATGAACCTTCGGTCCGTGGACTGTGTAGGGGGAAAAATCCCCATAAAGCCCTTCCTTAACTTCTCCATCTGGAAGGGAGGGGGTTTTGGATATCATACTGATTACATCCATTCGAAAACCATCAATTCCTTTTCTGCACCACCAGTCCATCATTTCAAAAACTTCATTTCTGACAGCCTCATTCTCCCAGTTTAAATCCGGCTGCTTGGGGGAGAACAAATGCAGGTAATACATTCCGGTTTTCTCATCCTTTTCCCATGCAGAACCTCCAAAGCAGGAACCCCAGTTATTGGGCGGATCGTTCTCTCCCTTTCCCTCTCTCCAGATGTAATAATCCCGGTAAGGATTCTCCCTGCTGCTCCGGCTTTCCATAAACCAAGGATGCTCATCAGAGGTGTGATTTACAACCAGGTCCATAATAATCCTGATTCCGTTTTCATGAGCCTCTTTTAATAGATCATCAAAATCATTCATGGTTCCGAACTCATCCATAACCTTTTTGTAATCACTGATGTCATATCCATTGTCATCGTTTGGGGATTGATAGATAGGAGACAGCCAGATTACATCAATTCCTAACAGTTTTAAATATGGAAGCTTCTGTCTGATCCCGTTTAAGTCGCCAATCCCATCTCCGTTGCTGTCTTTAAAGCTTCGGGGGTAGATCTGATATACGATTGCCTCTTTCCACCATTTTCGTTCCATCTCGGACTCCTTTCCATTATTTAATTGCCCCTTCTACCATGCCCTGTATAATCTGCCTCTGGGCACATAAAAACAGAATCACAATGGGAATCATGGCAAGAAATGCAGCTGCCAGGATTAAATCCCACTGCTTGACATAGGAACCTACAAAGCTGCTCACTGCAACAGGCAGGGTTTTGATTCTTCCATTGAGCCCCAGCATCAGGGAAGGAAGAAGGTAATCGTTCCAGATCCAGATTCCGTTTAAAATCAGCACAGTCATCTGCACAGGCTTTAACAGCGGAAAAACAATCTGGAAAAATGTATTTTCCGGACTGCAGCCATCAATCCATGCTGCTTCCTCCAGTTCTTTTGGAATCCCCTTTATAAATCCATGAAGAATAAACACAGACAAGGAGCCTCCAAATCCCAGATAGGCAGTAATGATACCGGTATAGCTGCTTAACATAGGAATCCCTGTAAATTCAGATACCTTGCGAAATGTAGACAAAAGAGGAAGCATGACCACCTGAAACGGGATAACCATGGATGCCACAAACATCATGAAGATCAACTGGGACCACTTTGTCTTATTCCGAACCAGCACCCACGCCGCCATGCTGGAAAATAAGGTGAGTAAAATAAGACTGACTGCGGTGATGTACAGTGAACTTCCAAAGGATTTCCAATAGCTGAAATTCTGGTTTCCAATGACATTTTTTAAGTTAATAAACAGTTGTCCCCAGTGAGACGGAGGTGCAACGGGACTGATTACAATATCTGCACTTTTCTTTGCTGCATTAAATACGACAAGAATAAAAGGAGACAGCACAATCAGTGACAGTATGAAGCCAATCAGCTCAGGAATCAGATGTTTTGAATGCCTTGCGTCCCATGTTGTTTTGTTCCTCCTGCTATTTTCTTTCATAGTTCCACCTCCCTTTTCTTACTGATGGAAACCTGAGTAAGAGATACGGCTGCCAGAATGAGAAAGAAAACCACTGCCTTTGTCTGCCCTTCCGCATATCTGTTTCTTGCAATCGCCGTATTATAAATATTAAGAGCCAGAAACTCCGTGGAAGCCACTGCCTTTGCTCCCAGAATCCGGCTGGGCGCTCCGTTTGTTATGGCATAATTTAAATCGAACTGCTTAAAGGAATTGACCAGGGTTAGAAAGATACAAACCGTGAAAGTATTGGCAATCATAGGAAGCTTGATATGTAAGAGAGTTTTTAACGCTCCCGCCCCGTCTACAGCCGACGCTTCCAGAATATCTTTTGGAACTCCCTGAAGACCCGTAACATAAATCATCATAATATAACCGGCGTACTGCCATGTGCTGACAATGAGGATTGCAAAAAATGCCAGGTTGGGACTGGTCAGCATGGAAACACTTCCTGCCACCAGGCTTGTGAAGACTTTATTAAAGATAAACTGCCACACATATCCCAGTACGATTCCTCCGATTAAATTAGGGAGGAAAAAGGATGCTCTGTAGAAATTTCTTCCCTTTACCCCTGAGGTACATAAAATTGCCAGGAAAAACGCAGCTATATTGACAGAAACCATATTAAAGACCGTAAATAAGAATGTAATTAACAGCGAATATAAATAATCCGGTGCTTGAAACATCTGTCCGTAATTCTTAAGTCCTACAAACTGGGTAAACTTAATTCCATTCCAGTCCGTAAACGAATAAAAAATGCCAAATATAAAAGGGATCAGCACGGTTATGAAAAAAGCGCCTATGAGAGGCAGCAGAAATAAACCATTTACCATCGCCCTGTGCTTTTTTCCAGGAACCAGATAAAGACTAATCACAAGCAGAAGCAGCCCGCCCGCAAGTAATGGACCCCTTCCCCAAAAATCCCTGTTGTAAAAATCAAAATACAGCCCGCAGCAAATCATTGCTGCACCTATTGCTGCCGGCAGATATGTCGTTATCTTTTTTGCTTTTCCCTCCATACGATTTCTCCTTTATCTTTGCTTTGACGTTACCATATGGATACGGGCGGCTTTTGACCGCCCAACCCAGTTATTTTTTCACATAGTCTGCAATGGCCGTCTGCATCATGTTTACAAATCCATCTTTGTCAATCTCTCCTTTTGCATACAGCTCAAACACTTTACCTGTAGCATTCATGGAGATTCCCTCCGGCATCTTCGTCCATTCCCAGGAATAGGTATTTCCTGCATCCACATAGGTCTTCAGACTCATGGCCAAAGGCGTCTTTGGACTGACTTTGCAAGTGGTATAAGGCGAAATCATACCGCAGTCGCTTACCAGACATTCCTGTCCTTCCTCTGTCAGGGCAAGTTCTTTTAAGAAAGCCTTGCATGCATCAATATTCGTGCCTTTATTATAAACGGCCCACCAGGATGGACAGTCTGCAAGAACCCCCTTCATCTCATCCTTTGTAAATGCCAGAGGAGCGATACCACATTCAAACTTCACACTATAATCCGGAAGAGAGGGATCAATCCAGTTTCCCTGGGTAATAAATGCTGTCTTTCCCTGTGCCCACAAAGCCAGCTGATCGTCATAGGTTCCGGAAATCAGAGTATTCTTATCCGAATAATCAAACAGAAGCTTCATAAAATCTGCAAACTGCCCAAGACGCTCTGTATCCGTCTTTCCCGATTTTAACTGATCAATATAAGTGGTATCCCCCCTCTTTAGCCCGCCTGATAAATAGTAACCAAACAGATGGTTTCCTGTTGACCAGTACATCTGTCCGGATTCAGCCGCAACCGAGCATACAGCGGTCAGTCCCAGTTCTCCCTTTTTTTGATGGATGGCCTCAAACGCCTTCTTAAACCCGTCATAATTGGTAAGAGAAGCGGGATCGATTCCTGCTGCTTTCAAAACGTCTTTATTATATGTAATGCCATACCCTTCTACTGCATAAGGAAATCCTACGGTTTTTCCATCCTCTGACTTAAAACCAAATTCTGTCTGGGAAGCCCACTCCTCCCCGCTTAAGTCAGTCATATAATCCTTCCAGGTCTGATAATCTCCTTCGCCGCCAAATACAAATAAATCCGGCATATTACCTGCTGCTAAGTATCCCTTCATGGTTCCATTGATGTCAACTCCCCCTCCAAGGGACTCAATTATAACCTCCTGCCCGGTCTTCTCCTGATACTTTTTGGCAAACGCCTTTAACGGCTGGTCGATTTCGATTTTTCCGTTTACAATCCGAATCGCCTGCCCCCCGGACTTGGCCTGGCTCTCGCTCTTGCTGTCTGCGGACTGGCTTCCTGCAGAGGAGGCCGCAGTTCCATCTGACTGTGCGCTCTTTCCACAACCTGTAAGTGACAAAACTGCCGCTGCTCCCGCCATCGCCATAACCCATAAGTATTTCTTCATAATATACCCTCCATTATAAAATATGCTGTCAAAAAATGATATTTTAATAAATATATTGTAACTTATGCGCATAAGTTCTATATACAGTATATTAGCACTTTATGGATGATATAACAAGAGTTTTTTTATTCATTTTCCAAGTTATTTCTATAACAAAAAAAGGCTCCTTGACAGGAACCCTTACATTTTTCTCACGGAAGAGCGCTCTACGATAAAAACCGGAAGCTGTTCAAAATTTGCCCCGTAGTCCTCTTCATTTATAATATGAAACAGCTTCTCCACCGTAATCCGGCTCTTTTCCGTTACATCCTGGTGAACGGTGGTCAGTGCAGGCCTTACCAGACGGCTGCATACATTATCATCAAATCCCACAATGGAAAGCTCTTGGGGGATTTTCATTCCACGGTCCTTTAGATCATTTAAAATAAAAGCAGCGTAATAATCCGATGCACAGATAAAGGCGGTAAAATCCCCTGCCCGTTCATATGCCTGGGATAATATTTGAGACAAATCAGCACCGCTTGGTTTCAGCTGGATAAAGTTGTCATCGTTCCATGGCAGTCCGGCACTGGTCAGTGCATCCCGGTATCCCATAAACCGCTGATAGTCTACTCCCATACAGTTATCTGCCAGAAATGCGATTTTCTGGTGGCCGGATTGTAAAAGATACTCTGTAATCTCCCTGCCGCCTTTTCTGTCATCAATTCCAACATTGACGTATTCAAAGGAAACATCTTCAAAATAGGCATCCACAAAAACCATGGGCTTTTTCATCTTCTGAGTTAACAGTTCCCCGTCTTCCTTCTGCATTCCAAGAAGAATCAGACCATCTACATTCCAGCTGGAAACCGAGCTGATAATCTCTCCTATATCACTGGAAACATATAACATGGTAAAATATCCCTTTGCACGTACATACCGTTCCACAGCTCCGATCAGTTCCCCTGCAAAAGGATCTTTCACAAAGTTATCGTACTTATTTTCGC
>Ga0316602_10000755_pt1 | contig 12962 bp, 7 predicted proteins | sample OWC_soil_day10_C_FD_203103 | JGI IMG/M metagenome (GOLD analysis project Ga0316602, IMG submission 203103) | Wetland soil microbial communities from Old Woman Creek delta, Ohio, United States - OWC_soil_day10_CT | ecosystem: Environmental > Terrestrial > Soil > Wetlands | place: USA: Ohio... | reverse complement strand
AAAGCAAGCATTCCACCGAAGGCTGGAAACCGCTCTTTCCCAGCAAGTCCAGCACCCCCTGGATGAGGATGGAGCCAGGACCGCTCGCTAGGGACGCACTCCCCCTTCAACGCAAGCCTGGGGATCGACAACGGTGCTGCCACCCTTCTTGATCACCGCACCGATGACCCGCCCGAAGATCTTGACCTCTCCACCCTGATTGATAACGTCACCATGCACGGAACCGCGGACGACGAGCTTGCCACCCTTCTCTACGGTAATGTCGCCGAATATCACGCCGGGCAGGGTCAAGGAACCGCCATCAGCCACGACGAAACAACGGCGCACGACGTTTTCGATAGTCAGGCCTGTCTTGAGAACGATCGGCGGGCCCTGGGCGAGGAGGGAAGCCGAGCTGGGACCAGACACCCCGAGCATAAGCACCAGGGCGGGCAGTACGGAAAGTGTGCGAAGTAGACTCATGGAATTCGGGACCTTCAGATAAAAAAGCAGGACATGGCCTGACAGGAAACGTACAAACCGACCGCCCTACAAGGTGCGCAGGACGGTCGGTTGTGGTTTGCTCCGGAGACGCTACTAGCTCACCGTGATCAGGAAGTATCCGCCGGTCGTGCTGGGGGTCAGGCTCGACGTGCTGGTGTTGCCACTCGTCACGTAGGTCACGCTGTTCACCGCGCCGCCATCCTTGTCGTATTCCTGGATGGTCAGCATGATGCCCGCACCCGCCTTGATGGTGGAGCCGCCGCTGAGGGTCAGGCTGGTGATCGCATAGACCATGTTGGTGGGAGCCATCGAGCTCACGGTGCCGGTGTAGGTGTTGTTCGCCTTGGGAGCCGTGATGGTCCAGGTGCTGGCGCCACTCAGGGTAACATTCAGCGTGCTGCCCGAGATGTAGCCGTAGGTGTAGTCAAAAGCGCCGAAGTAAGGACAGGAATCGGGATTAGGGGTGGGCATGACGGTCTTGAGCACGCCGTCCAGAGTGCTCTCCTCAGTGGTCGTGGCCATGGAGATGGCGCCGGTCAGGCTGGCACCACCGGAGATCACAACATCCAGTTCCGTTGCTTCGAAGCCGTGGATGATATCGCCGGTCACGGTAGAGTCATCGATGGTGAGGGTGGCAGCGGTGCCGCTCCCATTTCCACCGCCGGAATCATCGTTCGTCGCCGTCTCCAGGATGCGGCCATTGGCGGAGGTGATGGAGGCGCCATTCTTGATGGTGACATTGGAATAGGAGCCCTTGAGGACGACCAGCCCCTTGGCGGTGCTCCAGGTCCCACCGTCCACCTCGAAGGTGCCACCGCTGTTACCCCAGATCACCATGCCGAAGCGGCCGGAGGTGACAGTGTCGTTCCGGAAGTATGCCGAGGCCGCCCCGTTGGCAGCAATGAGGGCCATGTCGGGCACAGTGACGGTGCAGTCGTTGTAGTAGACCTTGGAGTCATCGCCGATGGTGTAGCTGGCGTAGCCCGAGTCCGTGACGGTGACCTTGCAGTTGTTGACGTTGAGGCGGACAGAGGTATTGGTGTCCACCGAGAGGGCGCCCCAGTTCTTGGTGTTGAAGGTAGTGTCGTTGTAGGTGGCGGTGCCGTAGTCCAGGAGGTTGCTGGCGCGACAGTCGCCCTTGATGCCCAGCATGAAGGGAGGCATCACCATGTAGCCCGACGCGATGATGGTCGGAATGCCGGGAGCCCAATAGGCAGCAGCGAGCTCAGCGTTGTCACTCAACTGGCCACCGCCGGTCTGGATGTAACCATTGTTGCACTGCAGCGTGGAGTGTTCCTTCACCAGAATGGCCGTGCGGACGACGCCATCCGTGATGATGCTGGGGCTGTTGAGGGTGACATTGGCATAACCCTCGGTCACCAGGCCCGCGCCCACGCCCGAGAAGTCGTTGCCGTACTCGACGAGGCTCGTGGTGCCGGAGTCATCCACACCGCCGTTGCCCATGAGGTTCATGGTGAGGTTGTTGATCTTGAAGTCGCCGGCCGTGGTGGAGTCAGTGGCCGTGACCACAATGCCGTTGAAGGCGGGACCGACGGAGGTGATGGTGGCCCCATCCAGGGAGGTGAGGGACTCGGTGAGGGTGAGCCCCTGGACCGCAGAAGTGACCGACTTGGAAAGCACCGGGGCTCCGTCTGCGATGTAGGCAGCCGTGCGCCAGTTGTAGGCGTAATCCCCGTTGGTGACCTCGATCAATTCCGTGGGTTCCAGGACCACACCGGTGCTCGAAGAGCTGGTGTAGGTTCCGGCAGCGATCGGCGTCTCAACGCCATCCACCGTCAGGGTCAGGCTGCCACTGGCAGCCACGGGAAGGACATCCGCGATGGTCAGCGTGGTCACCTTCGTGGTGGTGCTGATGCTTGCATTGTCGGAGGTGATGGTCAGGGAAGTGGTGCTGGTGCTGGAGGATGACTTGGTGGAACTGCCTCCACAAGCGGTAAGCACGAAGAGTAAAGCCAGGGAAGTCCCCGCCCCAGCCAAACCCTTGAACTGGCGAAATTTCACAGATTTTGTCACCTGACTTCTCCTATATTTAACTAGTTCAACTAGTTTGTTTAAAAATGCTACAAATGCGCTATTATTAGCGCAGTAACAACACAATAAAAATGAAGCATTACGGATTAAAAAAAACTATATATCGCGTAAATGCTTTAAATTTAACGTTTTTAAAACCACATAACCCATTCTTACGAACAGAACAAACCATCCTAAGAATGGTACGACCAGGCGTCACGAACTTGTCGCACCGTTCATTTGTATGAAGTATCCCGATAGTTGAAGCAGGTCGGTGATAAAAATTCCCGAGTGCCGCCCTATTGTCCTCCTGGGACCGCTCAATGATGGCCACCGGAGGCCCAACGGTTCAGCACCAAGGCGGCAGCATCAAACTAAAGGTTGTCTAAACAACATTTAGATGCTTGCAAATACAAGCATAAATCGAACGATCAATTGCACCCTCCCGACCGACCCCAGGAAGGCTAGCACTGAACTTGAGCGCATTCACAACTCCAGCCCGGCGGACAGGTTCCCATAGCCCAGCTACCCTGGGTCCATGGAACCCATCCTTTGCCGCCCCATCGCCTTCGTCCATTCACCCTACCGGCAGCGCATTGACGCCCCTCACCAGGCCACGGTGGTGGAGGGCACCGAGACGGGACGGGCCATGGAGGCGGAAATCCATCTGGAGGATTGGGTGCCGGAAAAGGCCCTCAAGGGCCTGGAGGGCTTCGAGCGCATCTGGGCCATCTTCGCCTTCCACCGCAGTGAAGGTTGGGCCCCCCTGGTCAAGCCTCCCCGGGGCCAGGGACGCAAGGGCGTGCTCGCCACCCGCAGCCCCCACCGCCCCAACCCCATCGGCCTGTCGGCCCTGGAGCTGGTCTCGGTGGAAGACCGAGTCATCAGAGTGCGGGGCGTGGACCTCCTGGACGGCACCCCGATCCTGGATCTCAAGCCCTATGTGCCCTATGCGGACGCCTTCCCGGCCTCCAGGGCAGGCTGGATCGATGAAGTGGATGCGGAGACCGGTCGGCAGTGGGCCCCCGGCCCCCGCAAGCCCAGGCGATCAGCCGGGCAAGATGCAGCTGAACATGGTCGCGCCGGTCTTACCCAGGTAGATCGCGAAGCCCGTGGCCACGGCGCTGAGGATGACGATCACCCAGGTATTGGCCCCCTGGAACCCGAACAATAGATAGAGCACCGCCACCGCCACCGAAAGGACAAGAAAGGCGATCCCCGCCACAATCTTCCGTCGGAGCAGGGGTGCCTGGAGCTTCTTGAAGCGGAGCTTGCCATCCAGCAATCCCGAAACAAAAGCAGCGATGGCCCCGAAAGGCAGCACCAGGACGGCCCACTTGGCAATAATCATGAATTCATCATGGATTCGACCAGACAACAGGTGGGCCAGGATGGGCAGCAGGACACAGCAGAAAAGCAGGACTTGGGGGAGGTGGACCGCAATGGGATGGAGGTGCTGTTCAGCCAGGAAACGGCGCCTCGAGGAAATCTGCTTGGGATAGGGCTCGAACACCGTACGGGGCAACCCGCAGGCGGGACAGACATCCCCGATCCGTCCTTCCTCTGCGATGAAATCACATGCCTTGCATCTAAGGTACTTCGCCACCTGGACCTCCAGAGTTGATGCCAATTCCACGCAATCTGATGTAAAAAGGAAGCGTGCCCCCCGAAAATTTTATGCAATGTGGTGACACGGCAACCGAAGGACAAGGAGCTGTTTTGAATTTGAAGAGCGCAGGGTTTTGTCTTGGCGCCACCAGCGTGGGTTTGGTTCAGCTGGAGCGTGATTCACAGGGTATCAAGGTCCTTCAAGGATACAGCCATTCCCATGAAGGTGACCTGCCTGGCCACTTCAGGGGCGAACTGGATCGCGTGGACGGTTTCCGGGTCGGCGTCACGGGCCGGAAGTTCCGGGACCGGGTGGTGCTTCCAGCCATCTCCGAACCGGAGGCCGTGGAGCTGGCCTTCCGTTTCATGAAGGACCGCTACCCCGGCGTACAGGCCATCGTCACCGCCGGCGGCGAGTCTTTCATGGTTTATGAACTCGACCGTTCCGGACGCATCGCCACGGTCCACACCGGCAACAAGTGCGCCTCGGGCACCGGAGACTTCTTCCTCCAGCAGCTCAAGCGCATGGGACTCACGCTACAGGAGGCCATGGCCCTGGGTGAGGGCCATGACCCTTACCGCATCGCCAGCCGCTGCTCCGTGTTCTCCAAGAGCGACTGCACCCACGCCCTCAACAAGGGCGAGCCCAAGGGCAAAGTCGTGGCGGGCCTCTGCCACATGATCGCCTCCAAGATCCTGGCCCTGCTCCAGAAGGCCAAGGTCACCCGGGTCCTGTTCGTGGGCGGCGTCGCCCAGAACAACCTGGTGGTGGACTTCCTGCGTCAGGAACTGGCCGAAGTGCTGGTGCCCGAAGAGGCCCCCTACTTCGAGGCCCTGGGCACAGCCATCTGGGCCCTGGATCATGCCCCGGAGCACCACGCCACCGACCAGATCTTCGTGGAGGGCAAGGCCCCCTTCGGCTTCCTCTCCCCCCTTTCCGAACACGCCGATCAGGTGGTCTGGAAGCACATCGACCGGGGTGAAGCCCGGGAGGGCGACCGCTGCATCGTCGGCCTGGACGTGGGCTCCACCACCACCAAGGCGGTGCTCTACCGCCTGGAGGACGACGCCATCCTGGGCTCGGTCTACCTGCGCACCAGCGGTGACCCCGTCGGGGCCTCCCGGGACTGCTACCGCTCCCTGGCGGAGCAGCTCAAGACCCCGGTGTCCATCGTGGGCCTGGGCGTCACGGGCTCCGGACGCCAGATCGCGGGCCTCCACGGACAGACCGAGGGCGTCATCAACGAGATCATCGCCCACGCCGCCGCCGCCGCCCACTTCGATCCCGAGGTGGAGACCATCTTCGAGATCGGCGGCCAGGATGCCAAGTACACCCACCTGGCCAACCGGGTGGCTTCGGACTACGCGATGAACGAAGCCTGCTCGGCGGGCACCGGTTCATTCCTGGAGGAGGCCGCCAAGGAGTCCATGGGCGTTGAGACCCTGGAGATCGCCGATCTGGCCATGAAGGGGATCAAGCCCCCCAACTTCAACGACCAGTGCGCGGCCTTCATCGCCAGCGACATCAAGACCGCCATCCAGGAGGGCCTCACCAAGGAGGACATCGCGGCGGGCCTGGTCTACTCCATCTGCCTGAATTACATGAACCGGGTGAAGGGCAATCGCGTGGTGGGCCGAAAGGTCTTCATGCAGGGCGGCGTCTGCTACAACCGCGCCGTGCCCATCGCCATGGCCGCCCTCACGGGCCAGAAGATCATCGTCCCCCCCGAGCCCGGCCTCATGGGCGCCTACGGCGTGGCCCTGGAGGTCAAGCGAAAGCTGGCCCTGGGCCTCATGCAGGAGACCCCCTTCGATCTGGCGGAACTGGCCGAGCGCACCGTGGACTACCTGGAGCCCTTCATCTGCGCCGGGGGCAAGGAACGCTGCGACCTCAAGTGCAAAATCCAGCGGGTGCAGGTATCCGGGGAGAACCACCTCTTCGGGGGCTCCTGCAACCGCTACGTGAACATGAGGCGCAACAAGGTCATCGACGCCGAGGCCCTGGATCTCATCGCCCGTCGGGAGCACCTGATCTTCGCCGAGCGGAAGGCTGTCGCCACTGAGAGCCGCACCCTGAAGATCGGCCTCAACCGCTCCTTCATGGTCCACTCCCTCTACCCCTTCTATTCCGCCTTCTTCACGTCCATGGGCATGGACGTGATCATGCCGGATGAGGTGGATTCCGAAGGTCTCGGGCGCCAGGGTGCCGCCTTCTGCTACCCCGCCGAGGTCTCCCACGGCGCCATGGCCAGCCTCATCAAGAAGCAGCCGGACTACTTCTTCCTGCCCCAGGTCAAGGGCATGTTCGTGGAAAACGGTGCCCCCGAGAGCGTGGTGTGCCCCCTGGCCCAGGGCGAGCCCTACTACCTGAAGGCCGCCTTCCCCGAGCTGACCGAAGAGAAGCTTCTGGCCCCCATCCTGGACTTCTCCCAGGGCTTCAAGGGTGCCCGTCCCGCCTTCATCGAAGTGGGCGAGCGCCTGGGGGTGGACCGCCGCACCGTGGCCTGGGCCTTCCGCCGGGCCGTGGCCGCCCAGCGGGCCTTCACCAAGAAGATCACCAAGCTCGGCCAGGCCGCCCTCGCGGAACTGGAAAAGGATCCGGAACAGGTGGGCGTGGTGGTCTTCGGCCGCACCTACAATGCCTACACCCAGGGCACCAACATGGGCATCCCCCGGAAGTTCGCCTCCCGGGGCTACCTCACCTTCTCCCTGGACATGCTGGCCTTTGCCGACGAAGAGCCGGTGGAGAGCATGTACTGGTCCACGGGCCAGCTCATCCTCAAGGCCGCCAAGTTCGTGCAGCGCCACCCCCAGCTCTTCGGGGCCTACATCACCAACTTCAGCTGCGGCCCCGACAGCTTCCTGCTGGGCTTCTTCCGCCAGATCATGGGTGGCAAGCCCTCCCTCACCCTGGAACTGGACAGCCACACCGCCGACGCAGGTGTGGATACCCGGGTCGAGGCCTTCCTGGACATCGTGGCCTCCCACCGCGAAATCGAACGCCGGAAGGAGGAGGCCCAGATCGAGGTGGACGGCTTCCGTATGGCCGAGATGGTGGGCTCCTCCGTGGTGGATTCCCGGGGCGAGCGCCACGCCCTCACGGACCCCCGGGTCAAGCTGGTGATCCCCAGCATGGGCGAGCGAGCCTCTCGCTACATCGCCTCCGTCTTCCGCCATTTCGGCGTGAATGCTTTCACCCTGCCCATCCCCGGGGAGCCGGAACTGAAGGTGGGCCGAGCCAACTCCAGCTGCAAGGAGTGCCTGCCCTTCACGCTGGTGATGGGTGCCTGCCTGAACTACCTGGAAGAGCGCCAGGACCCCGAGGAGGTGACGGTCTTCTTCCTGCCCGAGTCCTCCGGCCCCTGCCGCTTCGGCCAGTACAACGTGCAACTGGGCCAACTCCTCCGCCACAAGAAGGTGGAGCAGACCGCCATCCTCTCCCTCACCTGCGAAAACGGTTATGCGGGCTTCGGCCAGCCCATCCAGCTTCGGGCATGGCGCGCGGTCCTCATGGCCGATGTCATGGACGACATCTACAGCGCCGCCCTGGTGCTCCCCAAGGACCGCGAGAAGGCCCTGGAGGAATTCCAGGCCGTCTCCGCCTCCTTTGAATGGGCCCTGGAGAAGGAATCCTGGGATGGCATCAAGAGCACGCTCCGCGCCGGTAGTGCCCGTCTGGCCCGCATCCCCAGGAAACTTGAGATCCACGATGCCAAGAAGGTCGGCGTGGCGGGCGAGATCTTCGTGCGCCGGGACCCCCTCTCCACCCAGTACCTGGCGGAGCGCCTGGCGGACCACGACATCATCTGCAAGGTGGCCCCGGTCCACGAATGGATGTACTACACCGAGTACATCTACCGGAATGCCATCTACCTGCAGCAGCCCGGCTTCATGGACCGCATGGGCTCCCTGGCCCGGGACTTCGTGAAGAACCGCATCGAGCGCCAGATCAAGGGCATCCTGGCCAAGAGCGGCTTCTACGAGTTCAAGCTGGTGGATGTCGGCAAGATGATGAAGAGCGTCAAGCACCTCATCCCGGCCCAGTTGACGGCTGGCGACGCGGTATTGACCGTGGCCGCCGCCATCAACGAGATCGTGGACGAGGCCCACGGCTTCATCATCATCGGCCCCTTCGGCTGCCTCCCCAACCGCATCGCCGAGGCCATCCTCACCCACAGCATGAAGGATGAGAAGCCCAAGGTGACCGACCACCTGGAACTGGTGAAGGCGATCCTGGAGCAGCACGCCTCCCTGCCCTTCCTGGCCATCGAGAGTGACGGGGGCGTCTTCCCCCAGGTGGTCCAGGCCCGGCTGGAGACCTTCTTCCTCCAGGTCGAACGGATGCACGAAACCATGAACCGGATGACAGGCAAGCCGGTGTAAAAGGAAAGGCCCCCGAAAGGGGGCCTTCACTTTGGATGGACGGCTTCACTTCTCCAGGAGTTCCTTCACCAGGGACTCGGCATCGTAGAGCTTGCGCAGCGCCTCGGTCATGCCTGCGGTGTGGACTGCCACGGCGCGGTTGGCGGTGTCGTCATAGATCATGTTGCCAACCAGGGACTCGATGTTGCCATCGAAGATCAGGCCCACGATCTCGCCGGAACGGTTCACGACGGGCGATCCGGAGTTGCCGCCGATGATGTCGCAGGAGGCCACGAAGTCCAGGGGCGTCGACAGGTCCAGCTTGTCCTTGCGTTCCAGGTAGCGGCTGGGCAGATCGAAGGGAGCCTTGTGGTCGAAGCTGGCGGCCCGGTCGTAGAGGCCGTAGAAGGTCGTCTTGCTGGGGGCAACGGTGCCGTTCATCGGGTAGCCCTTCACGGTGCCGAAGGTCAGGCGCAGGGTGAAATTGGCATCGGGGCTGAGGTTCTTGCCGTAGACCGCGAAACGGGCCTTACCGAGCCGCTCACCAGCGGGGGTGGTCACACTTTCCACCTGGGTTTCATGCCACTTGCGGGTCTCCCGGAGGAAGGGATCGAGCCGGACGGCCCACTGCACCAGGGGATCCTTGGAGGCGGCGATGGCCTTGGCCCCACCCTTGAGCAGTTCCTTGCGGAACTCGGGCTTGGCGAGCTGGGTCCCGGAGATCAGAGCCTTGGCCACTTCCGCGGGCTTCCGGCCACCCAGGGCCGCCTTGATGAAGGGGTCCTCCGGTCCCAGTTCCTCCAGGGACTGCTGGAGGCTGTCGGCCAGAAGCGCCTCCTCCAGCCCCACATAGAAGGGCGCAGGCGAGGTCAGGCGGAAACGCAGGGATTCCAGCCCGGCCTCATGGAATTCCTCCAGGCGGTCGGCGTCGGGCTTGGTCGCTTCCGCGGCGTAGCGGACCAGGGTGAGGGCGTTGCCGGTCAGGCGGTAGCCCCCCAGGCGGCGGAAATTGAGTTCTTTGAACTTGGGAAGCTGACTCTGCTCAGCCTTGGCAATGACATCCCAGGTATCACCATAGGCCTGCTGCAGCTTGGGATCCGCGGCGATGCGTTTGCGGAAGTCGGCCTCATCCGCGGCCTTCTTGGCCATGAGGCCCTTGTCCCGCAGGCCGTCCAGCTCCCCGCCGATGGCCTTGAGGCTGTTCTCGAAACCGAAGATCAGGCCCGTGGCCTGCCGGGCCTCCTCAGCGCCCCGGGCCGCAAAGGCCTTCACGACCCCCAGGCGACGCTTCAGGGAGGAAAGGTAGAAGGGGTAACCGTAGTCCCGGTTGAACTCCAGCTGGGCCATGGTATTCAGCCGCTCGGTGCGGCCAGGATGGCCCGAGACGAAGACCAGGTCACCGTCCGAAGCGCCCTTGGGGTTCCAGGTGAGGTGGGGCGTCTGGACGGCCTTGCCATTCTCGTATACCCGGAAGAGGGCCATATCGAGGTCATAGCGGGGGAAGGTGAAGTTGTCGGGATCGCCTCCGTAGAACGCGATCTGCTGCTCAGGGGCGAAGACCAAGCGGATGTCCGTGTACTTCTTGTAGCGGTAGATCCAGTACTCCCCGCCCTGGTAGAGGGTGACGATATCGGAACGGAGGCCGGTGGCGTCCAGGCTGGCCTTCTCCAACTTGGCCATGACGGCCTTGCGGGCCTCCAGGGCCTCTTTTTCACTCATCCCCGGCTTCACGGCGCCTTGGACCTGGGCACTGACGTTCTCCATGGAGACCAGGATGTTCAGTTCCAGATCGGGGCAGCGCAGCTCTTCGCTGGGGTTCCGGGCCAGGAAGCCGTGTTGGATGTAGTCCTTCTCAGGGGTGGAGACCTTCTGGAGCTGCCCTCGGGCCACGTGGTGGTTGGTGAGCACCAGGCCGTTCCCGCTCACGAAGGAGCCGGAACCCCCATCATTGAAGCGAACCGAGGAGAGGCGCACCTTGTCCAGCCAGGCCTGGGTGGGCTCGAAGCCATAGCGCTGCTTCAGCACCTGGGTCGGCAGGTTGTCGTAGGTCCACATCCCCTCGTCGGCCCTCAGGGAGCCGCCCGAAAGGGCCAGGGTCAGCGGCAGGAGCAGCGCAGCGGCGCTGGGGAACAGGCGGGCAGCATATCTCATCGGGTCTCCCTATGCACAAAAATGCATACATCACCTTACGATGCTACCTGGATAACCCCGACGCCCCTATAACGGATTGCCGCCAGTCGCCACGGACCTCTCCCAGGCGCCTATTGGGCATCCTGGGCGCCGGCGGGCCCCAGGGGATGCTCCTGCCAGCAGCCGATAATCCAGTCCGCGATGCGGTCCATCCACTCATCAAATTCATGGGTGCCTTCAGGGTCCAGGGTCCGGGGAATCCGATCCGGCAGCGCCGCCAGGTTCTCCTCGGCAGGAACCACCTCGTCCCGCCCCCCCTGGAGGACCCGCCAGCCCGGCCGGGAGGAGATCCGAGTCATGATGTCCGCAGGCACTCTGGCCAGGGGACTGCAGACGGAGAGCCTGAGGGGCGAGGCCGTAAGGGGAGCCAGCCCGCCCCCGAAACTGAAACCGACGGTGAGATGGGGGATTCGCCCACCCAGAAGGGAGTTCAGTTCGTCCCAGGCTTGGACGAAAACCCGGTCCATGGGCTTGCCGGGTTCGGGGTGATTCACCGAGTTCAGAGTCGGACGCAAGTAGGTCCCCTGGTCCCAACCCCGCTGCCGGAGGGCCTGCTCCAGAAGCTTGACCGAACCCTCCCCGGAACCGTGGAGGCCATGCAGAAGGAGGATCGAAGAAGGCTGCGCCATACATTCATCCTGTCACGGCGGGGTGACCTAGAGCTAGAGGGCCCGAAATGCCCATCGACCGACCGGGAAGAATCTTGAGGAGTCAGCGCACGACCAACCGCTTCGACGGCCCGGGGGTGTATTGAGCAACAAGTCGCTAAAAAAAAGCGACTTGTTACATAACCTGGCGGAGGGTGAGGGATTCGAACCCCCGAACGCTTTCACGTCTCCAGTTTTCAAGACTGGCGCCATCAACCACTCGGCCAACCCTCCGGAAACACCATTGTGCCATGCCCTCCCGAGGCTGGTCCATCCAGGACCGGATCTCCGGCAGCAGTTGGCCTACCCAAGCAGCGCTGAGCTTCCCCCAGGAATTGTCCTTGACCTTCCCTCCATTCGCAGGCACACTTAGTTTTCTTGCCGGCCACGGCACGGGCCTATAGCTCAGTCGGTAGAGCAGCGGCCTTTTAAGCCGTTGGTCGCAGGTTCGAGTCCTGCTGGGCCCACCACCCATCACCCCATGGGGCTATCGTCTAGGGGTTAGGACATCGCCCTTTCACGGCGACAACACGGGTTCGAATCCCGTTAGCCCTACCAGCAACAACGCCCGACCTTCTGGTCGGGCTTTTTTTGTTATCACTAGACTTAGGCCAAATCAAACTTGAGCCCAGTGTTATCAATGCTTCTGGTCCAGCAGGTGCGCGTCTCACCACCACCAACTTTTACAAGTGCTCTGGGGAGACCGCCATCAGGGTGCCCCATTTCTCTCGATCCGGACCTCGATTTGGGCAGCCAAATAGCTGTCCATGTTGCCAATAGACGTTTTTTTGCCCGAAACGCTCTCTCGTGTTTCCGGCGTTGGGTCCCGGGGTCTTTGTCGGCAACATACTGGCATTTTTTCGATCTCGATTCCGCCCCAAAAGAGGTCTCAGAACAGAGAGTGCGCGCCGTCGTCCAGCCAGAATGCAAAGATATGTCATTCTTTAATTTAGCTCAAATTACTCGAATCACGCCATCTTGCGGTCGATCTCGTCCGCCAGGTCCGTGGGGTAGGGATTCTGGTGGCGGTCCCGAACTGCCTGGCGGAACCTTGCCCAGACCTGTCCTGCCGCCAGCTCAAAGTCTGCGCGGCTTCGCGACTCCGAACGCAGCCTGATCGAAGTCAGCGCATCCTTGCCCTCCCGATGCAACGGGCCTCCCACAGCCTGGATCTGCTTCAGATCGGAAGCCGTGTTCTGAAGGTGCCAGCAGGAGACCCGCGGCTGGTTGCGGAAGATGGCCAATCCCTGCAAGAGCCTTTGAGGCACTTCGTTGTGCGTGCGGGCCATCTCGCTCGGATCGACCAGGCGCCCTTCGTCCGCTGCCCTCAGGACCATGGACTGAAAGGCATCCTCAAAGGGCCGGTCCACATATACAACCCAGGCCTCATGCCCCCGGTTCAGGACTTTGCGGACATCCTGCTCTGCCACCCAGGGACTATCGATCACGGCCCCTTCGAAGCCGTAGCGGATCAATTGGTAGGCGACCGCACTCTTGCCAACAGCATTCCCCCCAGCCATCAGGATGACCGGCGCCTTGCCGGCACCATCGAGGGCTTGATCCCTGATGCGGGTACCGAGGGAACTCAATTCGCTAAGCACGGTGAGATCCACATGGGCAAAGGCTGACAGCGCCAGAGGC
>Ga0316602_10000754_pt1 | contig 12967 bp, 16 predicted proteins | sample OWC_soil_day10_C_FD_203103 | JGI IMG/M metagenome (GOLD analysis project Ga0316602, IMG submission 203103) | Wetland soil microbial communities from Old Woman Creek delta, Ohio, United States - OWC_soil_day10_CT | ecosystem: Environmental > Terrestrial > Soil > Wetlands | place: USA: Ohio... | reverse complement strand
GTAGAATTTTGGTAAGCCATCGATTATACACTCCTTTAGGTTTGCTCGACACTTACCTTTTTGGAGCTTTCGATGGCTTTTCCTTTTTTTACTTTTGCGAACTTAATTGTACTCTATCGTAAGAAGTAGATTTTGAGAGTTTTTTAGAGGTTTTAAGAAGCATTGAAAAAGTTAAAAAGATTGTAGGCGTTTCCGTTATTCCAATGCCTACTTATGACGATACCAGTATCTTGTCCAGAGCCTATTTTGACGGTTAAATGGAAATAGAGCGACTAGCCAAGCAAGAAGAAACAGCAAAAACTAATCATTTCAACTTACTTGTAAATGACACCTGGAGGGGTGTTTTTATCATAACTATAATAGAATAGGATAAAAAGGAGGACAATTTTTACTATTCAGAGAAATAATGTTAAAAATTGTTTAGGGCGGTGGTTACGTGAAAAAAATATTGGTAGTATTAATTCTTTTGTTTTGTTTGATGCCGACAGCATCGGCCAATCTCATGGACATATTTGTGCCTGAAAAGCCTAAGCCTCCAGTCTCTGTGGTTGTATTTATGGACAAGCACATTTTATCTGATGGTCAAACTGTCACAACAATAAGGAATGCCCTTAATGAAAAGTTTAAAGATGCAAAGAGCGTAGTAATTTACGGAGACGATCAGGCAAAATCACCTGAATTCTTGGAATTTGCGGAAAAAGTTAAGACGGACCCGGCAAATGAAAAGGATATAAAAGTAATAAATATAGGTGAGCTCACGAAGTATGCGCGGAGCATAAATTCTGACTATGTAATACTGATAACAATTGCACCATTTAATATGTATGATAATTTTTGGTCAGGCATACGCGTTGATATGAAGGAAAATGTCTCGGTGATTGATGTGGCCTCTCAGAAATATTTGGAATATCTTAGTTGGTATAAAGAAGGAACAAATCTTTGGATGGATGACGGTGCAAAAGATTTAGTAAATCAGTTGGTAGCAAACTTTCACTGGACACCCGCTGAACCGAATGAAAATAAAAGTGTTAACCAAGAAGAAGTAAGTAATCCTTCAGTAGTTGTATTTTTGTCTGATGTTATTCTCGAAAAACCTGAATTGGTAGAAAAGGTTAGAAAGACGATTTCAGAAAAATTCCATGCAAGTGTAGTTCCTATTAATGGAGATAATAAACCAAAATCGTCCCAATTCTTGGACTTGATTGGCAAGGTTGAAACTAATAGTGCGAAACAGCAATCCTTTATTTTAAAGAAAGAAGACCTTGTAGAATATGGGAAAGCGACAAACTCTAACACAGTAATTGCTATTAACATAAGCAATGTTGGTGCGGGAGACAATGATTTTAGTTATCGTTTAAAGGCAGATATTTTAGTTGTTGATGCTGAATCAAAAAAATACCTTTCTAATGTCGTTTTTGACACAATAGATAAGAAGAAACGGCAAGAGGGTCTAGAGTTTATACTGAACAAAATACAAAATGAGTTCCAGTTACCATAAATAATACTCTAGGCAACGAACAAGATCAACGCCTTTCACTCCCGTTTTCGTAAATGGATTGCCAAGTTTCAGGGTGTAGCCACAAAGTACATCAACCACTATTTGGAGTGGTTTAGATATATCGAGCCTTTATAAGCGACTTAGTACGCGTAACAAGAAACAGGACATGCTTGTTCGGGCGTTTGCAAAATTCTCGCCATACATGTAGCAACTAATAGTTTGAAGCCTTGTTATGCGGCTTAGTCTACTTTATAAATTCGTTTAAATGGGGAGAGGATAAGGTTGAAATTACCGAAAGGTGAGTTGCAAACAATATCAAGCGGTTTTCTCTCATATGAGTTTTCTGAAGCAAAGGCGGATTCAATATACGAGATAGGAGCTTCGCTAACAAACCATTTTGGTTTCAAAGAGCAATGTGCTCCAGTGTTTGGATTAGATGGTATTTTTTGGGATTTTTTCAGAGGTGATGTGAATTTAACTGTCGGTTGGGATATTTGGAGCGGGTGTTTTGTAATGTCCCATTGTAAAAAAGGTGACGAAATTATCGCTCAATACCAATATTACGTAGAGAACTTATGAGTTAACAGAGGATCGTTAACTCATTTTTGGGGGGGGTGAATAGCAATACTTTATGCGAACACAGCTTAATTATTTGCTGGATCTGACGTTGGTGGCTGCCAAGAATACCAGCAAGGGTTACATTGGGATTGAGGAGGAAAAAGGATATTGGAGTATAGCCGTTGATAGGTTGACGGCGTAAATTAATAATTTTTTTGTAACAAAATTGTAACATTTAATATGTTATAGTGTGAATAGCAAATTCTTTATCTCTTTAATGTGCGCTTACCGCTATGGTAGGGGCATTTTTTTTTGTTCGAGTATTGCCATTGGCGCGTGCTAGGGCTTTTTCTTATGCCATTATACGGAAGAAAATGTAAGATCTTTTGACAATAATGATAATTTTACACGATTTATCCCTCGTAAAATAAGAGTTGTAAACGAATTATTTTACGAGGGATAAAAATTATGTATAAATTTTTATCGAATTTATGTTATGCGCTTGTTTTGGTGATGTTGATGTTGGGGTTGCTGCTATCGATTGGACTTGACATTCAGCCGCTAATTCATTTTTTTCCACGACCTATGGGTAAATGAGTGCGCAGGTTTAATTGTTTGACGATGAAGGCAAGTGGATTATAGAGAAGTGGCGAACGGATAAAATGATAAAGCTGGTAACGGTATTGTGAGGATTTACGCAGCTTGTAAGATTGATTGCGAAGACATTGGAGTAAAGCGGAGTAGTATAATATATTCGGCTTACAAAAGGTTGAGGTTCGCCTCCACCACGTAACATCACTGTAACATACCGAAAGAAGACATATTAGGATAACATACTTCGATGTGTTGAAATTATTATCTGTAGGCTTGCTTATTGTTGTTTAAAGGAGGAAGCGAGTTCCAAGTTTCGAAGACACATTCTGGCTACAGTCTACGGCTGACGAAGCAGGTCGTGAGTTCTGGTTTAATAACGTATTTCTGACGTATCATTGGTGGTTAGTGGTAGCCATAGCCGTTATCCCACCTATTATTTGGTGGCGAATAGTTGACTGGAGAAGATTATTTGAAATCACAACATATGGACTGATGGTGGCGTTATTAACAGGCTTACTTGATGCGATCGGTGTAGAAATGGATGCTTGGGAATATAAATACGATCTCGTTCCGTTATTGGACGTGTTTATTGCTTACGACATATCAGTTCTGCCAGTCAGTTATATGCTTATATATCAGCACTTTCGAACTTGGCGTTCATTTGCGATTGCCCATGTTATTCTTGTTCTTGTTATTGCAATTTGTAGTATTATTTTTTCTGCTAAGTTCTATGTGTTTTGCTTCAGACGGAAAATTAATCAATCCTCGCATATGGCATAAGATGGGTAACTTTGGGTGGTATTTTGATGAGTTTTTATGCATGAATTCTAAAGGCGAATTACATGTTAGTTTAAAATTAGAATTGAATGGCAGTGATTATGAATCTACTTATTTGATTAGTAAAGATAGACGTAAGATAAAAACCTTGCAGAGTATCGTTATAGAGAAGATGGAAGTCAAGAAGAGCTTTCACATTCTTCAGATTGGGAAAATATAGTGCCTGGTATACCTTTTGCAATGGCCATTGAAGCTGTTATTGATTACACGAATAGTCATTCCGTTATACATGCCGATATGTGCTGATATTTTTTGCAATCGCCACAGAGTGTCTTACGGAAGTTGAAGTCACAGCATAGTTAAATGTGCTGTGGCTTTTTGGTGCTATTGACTTAAGCTTCCGTCTGGATCAGTGGCAATTACTTTTCTCCATTCATCAAGTACTGTTTTTGGTATATTAGATACTTTAGTAGGCTATTTATGGAACATAATCAAGGTCTTCTACTATCTGAAGTCTCTGGCCACTAATTATTTATCTGTCTTTATTGCTTAATTGAGTTGGTTGAATATAAATAGCCAATTGACAATATTTGAACTAGTACTTTAGTCCTGGTTATCTAGGACTAAAGTCTTGACTGTTCGTGGCGATAGATGTAAAATTAAGTTTATAATTGATTATTTTGGCAAACTTATTGAAAAATAAGGACGCAAAGCCGTGGGTCTAAGGATTTTTATCTACGATTGCCAGGTTGCTGTTTAATGTGATGAAATAGTGCCAGGCAATCGTCTGGCTTTTTTTGTTTATTATTGTTGAATGCAATAGCTTCACAATGAACATCAAGACTTTTACAGTTCTAATCCAAGAAAGGTGGTTCTTGCTTTGAGGATACTGAGCTCGGGGTTTTATTCTAAGTTAGATGATCGATTCGCAGCGGTAATTTCGCTTATCTGTATGGGAAAGGCAGAATTGGAAAATTTGCTTTCTTCATGTTGGGAACAGTTTCAAGCAATTAAAATGACAACAACTAAGTTTCTTGCCAAGCATCCTGACATATAGAGAAAAGTCACTCCACTAAAAGTAAAGAAGAAGTCGCTACATAGTAGGATTGACAATAGAGTCTTTCTCACTAGTGCACTGGTATTATTATGTATTAGTTTATTCCTTATAATCTTTGTTACTGCCGAAGAACATAAGGAAGTTGTCAAAAATTATATGGATGTAGAAGTACGTGATGGAGACACGTTATGGAACATTGCGTCCCGGTACACTTCAACTAAGGAAGACGTAAGAGAAAAGGTTCACATTATAAAGACAATAAATGGACTCGATCAAAATGCAAAAATTTATGAGGGGCAAACGCTGAAAGTACCAGTTACTAAGGATTTACCTTATTGATAAGTTGCGCAGCGATTGGTTAGCGATAATGTGCTGAAGCGATAGGGGGCAAGGCGATTGTGGGGACTAGGCAACTAAAGGAATTTGGTGAAAATTATATTTTGCAGAGAAGCTGATAATTCATAAAGGTAGCCAATGATAGTGAGTTTGCTTGAGGGCACAAAATTTGAATGTAAATTTGGACAGCTTTAGAATGGGCTATTTGTTAAAGTAGCTTTAGATAAGCTAGTACGAGTGGTTTGTTAAATAATATGCAGACGGTATATGTTATGGGTCTAATGTTAATATTGACAATGATCGCCAGGCCGCCATTTTAGAAATGAAATGTTTTGAGGTCGCAACATTCCGGGTTATTTGTCTGGGGAGGGATTTCTATTTTTAAGGTTCTTATTGCTGACGAATCGATGTTTGTTCGCAAAATACTAAAAGACCTAATCACTACAATGGGATACGACGTTGTTGGTGAGGCTGTTAATGGGGTTGACTGTATTCAAAAATTCAGTAGTCTACAGCCTGATATTACTCTCCTTGACATTGCTATGCCTGAAATGGATGGGATTGCAGCGCTACAAGAAATTAGGAGACAAAGTCCGGAGGCTGTTGTTATAATGGTTTCTGCTTTAGGGCAAGACCCAATCGTAGCAAAGTCCATTTCTCTGGGAGCTCGAGATTTTGTAATAAAACCTATTGATAGGGATAGTCTGAAGAGAGTTTTAGGTAATGTTTAGCTTGAAATGGGCGATGAATTGTATCGGATTCCTCCCAGCACGCCATTTTTAAATATAGCAAGCAACGGCAAAGTTCAGAGATTCTGAACCTTGCCGCTTTTGTGGTTTATTGCGCAATTGTATGCTACGAGACATTCTTTTCATAACTTTCTAAGTATAAATATGGAATGCTTTTGTTTTATCCAGCTGAGCTACAGGACAAAGCTCTCTAATACTAAAAATGTTATTAGGGAGTTTTTATTATTTCTGTATGCTATGACAGGTGTTACAAGGAGTAAGAAGAACTACTATATTCTGTTATGACATTGGTACTTACATTCATTTTATGCTGATATGCAAGAAGTGGCGGTGAATGACTTGAAACATTGAAAATATCGGGTAAAACAGAAAAATATACCCGACTTTAAATGCCTCTCAACTGGTTAAAAAAGCTTAGAACGTAAGGAGTGCTCTGGATAAATATGATGAATTCAGTGAAAGGAATATTGATGGTGGTGCTGGGGTTGGGTGTGTTTCCTAACGAAAAACTGGGCGTAATTCAGATACTACTATAGCAGCCTGCATAAGAATGATTTTTATTAAATGACGTATTTTATTTGTTACAATTCCAGATAGCAAAGGTTTAACCTACTGAAAGTATTTCTGGTAAGTTATTAAAGTGGATATGTCTGGCGGCGTGGCTCTTTGATAGTTGACTCATTAAATATAAAGTGTTTCCTGTTTAAATGACATGATTAAATGGGTAATCAGCTATTTTTATATTTGGTAATGTTAGTATTTCTTTCCCCATATTTTTGTACTTCCTTTCACGAAGAGGATTTTCTAAAACATTATAAACATATTCGGTAAATAAAAGCCATGATAATTATTAAGTTCTAAAGAGATATTTTGTAGGTGTATTCAAAAAATCGGATCGGGAGCAACGTTGGTAAGTGGCCAAGAATACCGGCAGGGATTACATTGGGATTGAAAAGGAAAAAGGATATTGGAATATTGCTGTTGGAAGATTGACGGCGCAATAATGGTCAGGAGGCGTGGGTGAGGTGGTACTCTTGGCTATCCTTATGCGTAACGATGTTTATCGGACGTAGAGACATGAATCTTTATACCCAATTATTGTATTGGTACAGCTCTTTCAATATTTCCTTTTTCCGTATTTCCCCTAGTCTTGGATTCATGATTGAAACATAGGCATAAACCTCTTTGGGCCTCAGTTTTAGTGGGGAAAGATTCTTTTTTTGCTCAGCAGCCATATTCACATCTACATGATTGTTACTTAATAAACGAGTCCAGCAATTGCCTTGCGCGAAACCTAATCGATAATAACGTGATATTAATTCAAAATCATCTGTGGGCCTATTCGCAACTATAACTAGGGCCGCTTTGCTCTGTGAGACCAGTTTGAAATGAATGACCAAAGACATCAAATTGAAACCTATTGGTTGATTGGTATTGCTCAGTCCATCCCATACCTTTTTAAAAGGTGCATTTTTATTGTCGATATTTCCTGACAGGTATGCGGAAGCTGTATCATTGAAGAGTTGCTTAATATGCTTTAACTTCCGATGATTAATCTCATAGGCTACTAAATCATATGAAAGATTGTCTATTATTTCCCGTATCACTGCTGTAACATCTTCAACGTCGCTGTTTTTTTGTACTAGCTCAATAATTCTATCATACGGTAATCCCTCAATTGGCCCATTTTTTATATGTGTAATGGCACTACGGACCGAATGATGTTCGTCTCTCCCCAATTCGTAAATAACTTCTATTGAATTGAAGTAACAAGTATCTAATACCAATGTGTCGATTTTTCTTCCCATTTCATTCGCGGCTATATCGATTGCTCTAACCATTTCAGGAAGGCCCATGATATACGGTGCTTTTTGGCTGTAATCGGTCATCATGCCAACGAATTGATATCCATGCCCGCCCAATATCAGCATATACTTGTTAGCCGGATAGAACCGTATTCCCCATATGATAAAATCATATAATTTTTTGGGATTAGCCATATTAGTGCTTTTCAGATTGCCGACTAAACTGGAACTTCCCTTAGCAACAAGGTAACGCCTGACTCCGCTCCACTTGCCAGCTGTTTTTGGATTTACGCCTTGTCTAATAAGTTTTACGAGTTCATATTTTGCTCTGCCAAGTTGTATCACCACATTAACATCAGGAGTTGATCCCACCTTTTCCGCATTAAGCATTGCTTGAAGCATTTCCGGTTCAAGCTCATTATTGCCATTGGCGTAAATAAGAATCGTCCAAGCTTTTTCCTGTTGTATTTGATTCAATGCTATCACACCTTATAGAAATAAGAGCCCATATAGGCTCTTATTTCGTATGATATTCAGAATTAATCTCTGCGAGTATCTAAGGAAATATCCTCGTGGAACCGCGTGCGTTTACAAACTGCAAAGTAATGGTATTGCAAGGTGCTATAGGAGGCGAAATAGTTTGCAGATTACTAACGTCAACTAGCTTACCATAGGGAGATCCCGCGCTGGAGTTCTTCACATATCGTTACTGAAATAGTGTTGGTGTCTAATGTAACCGCGCCATTTCTGGCCAGCAATCGTCCATTCACCCCTGCACCGGTCGTCGCTGTGATTGACGTCAAAGCCAGGATGGTTCCCTGGAAGGCAGATCCCGTTCCTAGCGTCGCAGAACTTCCGACTTGCCAAAAAATTTCACAAGCCTGGGCGTCATTGATAAGAACCACGCTGCTCTCCGATGATGTGATGAGTGTGGAACTAATCTGGAAGATAAAGACAGCATTGGGATCGCCTTGGGCATCGAGCGTGAGAGGACCTGTTATTCCCAGTGAGGACGTGGATTGGTAGACGCCAGGGGTGAGGGTTTGCCCTCCGATGTCCCCGGACACGGTGGCAGTGGGTGTTCGGCCGACAGCATCGTTATAGGCGGTGACCAAGTCGGTTTTTGCCCCTTGCGTGACAGCGTCGCCCGCATGGTTCGTACCGATTATTGTGACAGAACCAAAACCAGTTTCTGTTGTAGTTGGAAATGTTCCAACATCCCCGGTAATCGTGGTCGGGCCAGTGTTGGTGATACCGGCACCAGCCAGAACCGCAAAATTGGTGGCAGTTCCCAGGTTTACTGTTGGTTGAGCCATGGGAGAAATACACCTCCTTTAATTGTTACTTTATTATAGATAAGTGGCGTCTATTTGATGATAATGTATATGTAATTACTTGTAAAAACAACTATTCTTTATAATATTCGGCTTGCTGATTTTTGTTAATAAAATCTAGCTTTTCGGATGGCCTTTTAAATTAACACACCCTTGCAAGTGCTATCCCTTTAGGCTGGTGCGTCTGCCGATTTGAGCCATAATTGGGAGTGGTATTGATGGCGGCTTGTCAGGATCATAAGCCGTGGGTCGGGAGTCCGAATATCGCCCAGGACACCAATGAAATCAAGGGTTTGCGAAAGATCGATTGTCCAGTTCGTGGGTCGAAATGGCGCACAAGAAACGGATTGTAAAGTACGCTCTTGAATCTTGAAAAACATAAACTTCTTTGATATAATATATATCAACATCGTGTAGTCTTGATGACGTAAGTCCAGTTGTCAAGACTACACGATGTTTTTAATATGCTATAAATTAAGGAGGGGAAAATTGCCTTAAACAAAATTTCAAACTTAAATTTTGCACTATAGTTTTTCATTCAAACTATATAGACCAGTCTATAAAAAGGAGAAGATATCATATGACAAAGGTTAGTAACAATCAGATACATAAACTGGATTTAAAAATAGTCCCCATAATGATTACATTATTATTAGGCGGCTTCATTTCATTGCTTAATGAAACAATATTAAACGTTGCATTTCCCAAAATAATGAGCGAAATGCATATAGGTGCAGGAACGGTCCAATGGTTAGCTACCGGATATATGTTAGTGGTTGGAATATTGGTGCCAATTACCGCCTTTTTAATCCATACCTTTACGACTAAACAACTTTATAATACGGCAATCGTTTTATTTCTGATTGGTACGTTGAGCGCCGGTTTTTCAACTACATTTCCAATGTTATTAATATCCCGGATGTTCCAGGCTTGTGGAACTGGAATGTTAGTACCGATAATGATGAATACCATCTTAGTGATTAATCCGCCGGAAAAACATGGTGCCGCTTTGGGACTTGGCCTGTTCGTTATCCTGTTTGCTCCCGCTATAGGACCGACTATTGCGGGACTGATTTTAAACTTTTTTAATTGGAATGGATTATTTTTCTGCTTAGTCCCTTTTGCGCTCCTGGCCATTGTTTTGGGGAGCATTTATTTAAAAAACGTTTCGACGATTACCAAACCCAAAATCGATGCTCTATCGATTATCCTATCCACCTTAGGTTTTGGAGGCATCATTTATGGTATCAGTGCCTCGGAAAGTGCCGGTTTATTTAATTCGCAGGTGCTAATCGCGAGCGGAATTGGATTGGCATCCGTAGTCTTGTTTGTCTGGAGGCAATTGGGTCTAAAACAACCTATGTTAGAAGTGAGGGCTTTTAAATATCCCATGTTTGCCATCGGCGTCCTATTGATTATGATTAACATGATGATCTGGTTTTCACTCAACATTATTTTGCCTACATTTATGCAAAACGCACTTGGCGTATCATCTGTTGTAGCAGGACTTGCTCTTTTACCGGGAGGGCTAATCAATGGTATATTTTCTCCCCTAACGGGCCGAATGTATGATAAATTAGGAGCTAAAATTCTACTTATTGCAGGCTTTGTATTTATGGGTATTCCGGTGGCCTGTTTGGCTTGCATTTCAATCAATACAAGCTTAGCGCTGATAATTGCCTTACATTGTGTTTTTTGTCTCGGGGGAGCATTCATTATGGCTCCTGCGCAAACCAATAGCTTAAAACAACTGCCTCCCCAGAATGCTGCAGATGGAGTAGCCATCATCAATACTTCGTTACAAATAGCGGCTGCTATGGGTTCGTCTTTATTCATCGGTTTGATGGAAGCGGGCCAACGAAATTATTTACTTAAAGTAACCCATTTCACCGTCATGGAGGACCGATTAGCTTCTCTATTCGGCATGAAATATTCATTATTAGTGGCAATCGGATTTATTCTGGTTGGTTTGATTTTGGCGGTTTTCGTTAAATCAAATCAATCTATTTCAAATCAACAAGTAAGTAAAAGTGAGGAAAATCAATGTCTAGAGAGCGAAACGTCTTACTAATTGAACTCTATGCCATATTGATGAGTTATTAGTACGGGAAGTTTGTCGCAAAACTGTTGAATCCAGATTTGCGCAGGAGAAAATGGTAAAAGGATATAGGGATGTCTATAAAGAAATATTAAAAAAATCATGATTTAAAATAATACCCCTATAATTGTTAAAAAATGGGGGACGTTGTAATAAAAATGGATGCGAGTACTTATGGCAGGACAGGTCTGCTATTATTTAGGTGAAGATTTTTTTCAAGGATAGCTCCACAGGTAAAAAATAAATTATGGACATATCCTGTTACTTCCGACGGGTCTTCAGAACTTAAATGGACAATTATTTATTCTAAAAAACCAATTATTTGACAAAAACTATTATTTTGCAGTATAATTAGTCATGAATTGCTAGGGTCTACTGACAATTCATGACAAATACGATATTGTGTTTTAGCCGCCACGGGGTATAGGAGACTGGGTGTGACATATCACACTCGCCGGCACGCGCCGAATATCCAAACGTAGGGGTTTTTTTTTATGGAAAAAATAGATTTGAGACCAGTTGAAGGACGATAACAATAAAAATAAAGAACTTTTTCTGAGGAATCCAAAGAACTCCATTTTATCGGCCAAGGACTGGCCTTATTCCGCGAATATAGTGACGACTATGTTCATGGCAAAGTTTTGTTGCTTGCTCAAGTGCCGACATTAGAACCGGATACAGAAAAGTATCCAGAGGAGCGGTGGGGAAGTGAAGATCCTAGGATTACTTGACTTGTTGAATTGGGTAAATGGGCGATTTTCTTGTATTGCTTTGGCTATTGTCAGTGTAGGAGATTTGCTGGAATATATTAAAGAGTGCCCGGAACCGTTGGATGAAGCACTTTATTAGTCAGAATTGATGAGGGGAAAAATATGAGACTATATCATTTTACTACGGAGGAGAATCTGGAACAGATATTGGTAAACGGCTGTATTAACCAGTCCGGTGGAGGCATTGTATGGTTAACTAAGAACAAAGAACTTGAAGCGCAGGAATGGTCTGGCGGGAATAATGCTACAATCAGAATAAGCGTTTCACTTCTCAACATATCGCATTTTGGGAGGAATGCACCGCCGCAAAAACTGGTACAAGGTGCCGCAGATTGGTATACAACAGAACAGCCAATACCACAGAAACTATGGGTTGATGTTGAAGTGTTCAAGAAAGGCCATTGGTGTATTCATAAGGGATTAAGCTATAAAACTAGGAAAATGTAAATACGGGCTTGGCATCATCCAAAGTTTTCTGAATTTGCATTGATTGGTCAAACCGGCCATGAGCCGTCAAGATGCAGGCTAAACGATAAAGTTCGACTTAGCTTTTCTAAGACTCCCGCTTATAGGGGCGGGAGTAGTTCTTTGGATATTTCGGACACTTTTGTAATTTTCATTGCGGATATTTATTTACTCAAAGTAAGGGAGATAGAACTATGCATGAGATCCCGGTTTTAGAAAACATAGCGGCGCTGCCGGCATGGTTGAGACTGGAATCTCAAATTATCTGGTACGCTGATAAGAGTGGTTATAACAAAAAATGTTATAAGGTGTTGAAATTTTTACAGATCACTTTGGCCATTAGTATTCCAGTCATTAGCCATGTAGACATGGCGATTACAAAATGGATTATATCAATTGCGGGTGCCTTAATCGCCATCTTTGAAAGTGTACAATATATGAATCGATATGAAGCTCTTTGGATTTTACACAGATCAACCGCGGAGCGACTGAAGCGTGAGAAGTTCCTGTTTTTATCTGCTGCTGGCCCTTATAAGGGTTTAGGAGAGAGAGAGAGACTTATATGCTTGGCCGAGCAGGTCGAAGAGAACGTTGCTATTGAACAGGCTGTTTGGATCAACGAACGAAGCTAAGCCCAAGTCGATTTTTGGGCGAAACCAGCGGAGTCAGGGGTTGTGGTTATAAAATTAATTCTACTTCTAAGCCGTGGGTCGGGGGTTCGAATCCCTACCAGGACGCCAGTAAAATCAAGGGTTTGCAGACGTGAGTAACTACAGGGCGTAGGCCAAATGGGTGCAATATGGGTGCAACCGCAAAATATAAAGCCAGTTTTCCCGGTTGGGGAAGCTGGCTTTATATTTTACGGTTGCAAAAATGTCTGATTTTGATTGGTTGAAAAATTATTTTGCAGTATTTAATAAAGCATT
>Ga0316602_10000753_pt1 | contig 12987 bp, 13 predicted proteins | sample OWC_soil_day10_C_FD_203103 | JGI IMG/M metagenome (GOLD analysis project Ga0316602, IMG submission 203103) | Wetland soil microbial communities from Old Woman Creek delta, Ohio, United States - OWC_soil_day10_CT | ecosystem: Environmental > Terrestrial > Soil > Wetlands | place: USA: Ohio... | reverse complement strand
ATATAAAACCATCAGGTAATTGATAGTGATGTTGTACTTTTCTAGAATCACTTATGTACCAATCTTCTTCTGGGTAGAAGGGTGCTGATAAAATTTTCGTGATTGCTGTAGATGATGGGTAAAATTTTAAAAAATCTTTTTCAACAGTACGGGTGGTGAAAATAATAAGTTGTGCCTGCCTGGCAATTTCCCCAAAACGGTGTTCGCGGAGGGCATATTCTTGTGGTGAGATAAAATCAGGCATATAACGGTGTTGAAAGTCTGGAATCCATGATACTACAAAGCGACCAGGCCATATTTGTGAATTTACAGGGAATAAAAAGTCTATTTTGTTGAATAGCTGATCAAGGGAAACACAATGGGTAAGTGGGAAATTAATGATTGTGCGTGCTGCTTTTAGGTTGCCTCCTTGAAAGATAATGCCGTTAAATAGTGAGGCAAATCCTTGATGCATGCTAAAATCTTTGAGTGTCCTGTCAGTAATCACTAAAAACAACTGGGGCCTTTTCTCTTCTGGCAGATGCTGGATTGCTTTGACAAGCCATTCAACAGTGGAGACACCTGCATACCAGTGGCTACTACCCAGTATAGGAATACCAATGCGAATATGTCTAATCACATGAAATACCTCTTTATTAATTTATATGTTTTTTTAAATAAATAGAAACCCTATTTTTAACACAAAGACCAAAAAGGGGATAATAAACTTTGTGTCCTTTGTGCTTCTTTGTGATCTTTGCGTTTAACGTGGTTTTCTCTCTGTTGTTTTTAAAGGACGCGAAGCGTTTTTCTTATAACTTAATATATTGAAAAGAGTTCACTTTGGTGAGCTTTTTTGCATGGATATTTATTTTAGGAATAGGATATATCAACTGCTGAAACCTGTTAGCTAGGAGGATGGTCCGATGATTGACCAGATAACAATTGCCACATCATTGGCACCTGGCAAAAATATTGACAGCCAAAGAACTGCTGTCAATAGCTGGCAAAGAATTGGCTTTAGCATAGTATCAATAAATTCTGCTGAGGAAATAGCCTTATTACAACCGAAATTCCCTGATATTGAATTTCTCCAAGTCGCCAGAGATGCCAGAACTAAGTTTGGCAAACCGTATGTTTATTTTGATGATGTTTTGGCCTACTTTCAGGGATATGGGTCAGGAATATGCGGAATTGTCAATTCCGATATTCATTTATTGCGTGAAGAGATTTATCCTTTTGTTGGCAAGGAGGCAGTTAATTCTCTAGTTTATGGTTCTCGGGTTGATGTGGATACACTGGAAAATCTACAAGGTCAAATGTTATATGATGGCTTTGATTATTTTTTCTTTGATCAACAGATTATCTCATTGTATCCTCAGTCTGAGCTGTTTATCGGGTTACCCTGTTGGGATTATTGGGCAGTACTTATTCCTCTGTTTAATGGTATACCTGTGAAAAAATTAGTTACGTCACATGCTTATCACATTAAGCATCAGGTGAACTGGGATAATAGGGCATCCCAGCTATTATACAAAGGTGTATTGTTAAAGTATTTTAAGCCACTTACTGCTGAGGCAATATCTCCCTACTATATGCTGGGACTCATTCATAAGTATTCTGTTGAGTTAAACTTAAATAATGATAAAAATTACGGCAATAATTTACCAAACTGGTGTCTGAATATAAAGAAGGTAATTAATAGTGAGGTAGAAGCAAAAATTATCGATGATTTAATGTTTGTCACAAATCGCCATTAACATCATTTTTTACTATTCTTGTGAATAAGTTAAACTATGGCGTTAGTAAGATAATGAGGTGGTTACCATGAGTGGCTTCAAATTAACTACACCTGTGGCATTTGTTATTTTTAATCGCCCTGATACTACAGAGCAAGTTTTTGCAGAAATCCGCAAGGCTAGGCCATCAAAATTGCTGGTTATTGCTGATGGGCCCCGGGAAAATAGGCCAGATGATGTTGAAAAGTGTGCTGCTGTTCGGGCCATTATTGAAGGTGTGGATTGGGATTGTGAAGTACTGAAAGATTATTCAAATGTAAATCTAGGCTGTGGGAGACGACCGGCCACTGGCTTTGATTGGGTTTTTAGTATGGTAGAGGAAGCCATTATTCTGGAGGATGACTGTCTGCCCCACCCCACATTTTTTCCCTATTGTCAGGAATTATTGGAGAAATATCGCGATGATGGGCGGGTTATGGGTATTTCCGGTGATAATTTTCAGTATGGCAGACGGCGGACAAATGATAGCTATTATTTTTCTCGTTATACTCAGACCTGTGGTTGGGCGACATGGCGACGTGTGTGGAAGTATTATGATTTTGATATGAAACTTTGGCCAGCGGTGCGTGATGGACAGTGGCTGTTTGATATTTTCGCTAGCATACAGACTGTGACTCACAATGGTCAGCGCCAGATCGGAGTTATTGGTGGAGCATATGTTGCCCAGTATTGGCAGCGCATGTTTGAAGCTGCTTATACCAAGAAAATAGATGCCTGGGATTTCCAGTTCGCTTTTGCCTCTTTATTGCAAAGTGGCTTGCATATTCTGCCCAATGTAAATCTGATATCAAACATTGGTTATGGGCCTGGGGGGACTCATACTAAAAATGCAACCAGTTCTCTCGCAAATCTGCCTATAACAGCAATGAAATTTCCGATCAGGCATCCAGCTTTTATCATTCGTGATGGATGGGCTGATGCATTTTTGCAGGCGAATAATTTTGTCTAAGGTGTAAGGGGGCGAGAATTTGCGGATAGTACATATAAATCTCTATGATATGCATGGCGGGGCGGCTAGAATTGCTTGGAATCTTATGGATTCTATGACAAATATGGGGCATGAGGTCAATATTTTCGCTCATCATACAACGTCTGAGGACTCTCGGGTGATATCCATACCATTTATACAGACTGGTTGGCAAAAAAAACTACTCTCGCAGCAACGACAGCAGGGATTGTTTGACTTATATTCTGCTGCATTGTGGAGGGTGATTGAACATCCTTTATTTGATCAGGCTGATATTGTTCATCTTCATTGCATTAATGGCGGGTATTTTTCTTTTTTACTGTTACCTTTTGTGACTTCCAAGCCGACGGTATGGACACTACATGATCCCTTAGCATTTACAGCAGGGTGTTTACATACAGATTTTTGTGATGGCTGGAAAAATGATTGGTGTGGTAAATGCCCCCAAGATGCGGGGAAAGTAGGTAGTGGCACGCAGCGGGAGCTGGTGCAACTGATCAAGAGTTCAATTTATAAAGTGGCGGATTTTACAGCAGTATGTCCATCGGCATGGTTGAAACAGCAGGTTGAGCAAAGCATTATGCAGGAACATGACATTAGATTGATTTATAATGGTGTTGATATAGATACTTTCAAACCTGGCAATAAAGTTGAGCTTCGCAGTAAACTGGGGCTGCCTATTGATAAAAAAATTATTATGTTTGCTGCTCATGGCGGATTGAATAATCCATTAAAGGGCGGTAATTTTTTATATGAAGCACTACAAAATCTGCATGTTCGTTATCCAGATTTATTCTTGGTGACTATTGGTACAGTTAACAATGCTATTTTTGGCAACGTATCTGTTCCCCACTTAGATATTCCTTATATTAACAATCAGCAGTTGTTGGCAGACTACTATGGTGCAGCTGATCTGTGCGTCTCTCCCACCCTTACTGAAGTTTTTGGCCTGACAGTTTGTGAAGCCATGTCCTGTGGTACACCGGTTGTTGCCTTTGCTACAGGGGGAATTGTTGAAGTGGTGATTCATCAAGAAAACGGCTATCTAGCAGAGCGTGGGAACATCGCTGAACTGGCTCGTGGTATTGCGTATTTTCTAGATGATGCTACTTTTGTGCAGCGTGCTGGCGAAGCTGCACGCATGAGAGTTGTGCAGCATTTCAGCACCGGACGTATGGCAGATGAGTACATGACGCTATATGAAGAAATATTGAAAAAGCAAAATAGCTCTGGCAAAATATATTTTCCAATTCCTATGAAAGATAGCATACCTGGGCTGGTGGAAAAAAACAGAAGCCGTAGTTGGGATGCAGTCTGGCAAGATTTTCGTAACTTGTATCAAAAAATTGATAATGAACAAGCGAGTCAACGGTCAGTATTTACTGATCAGTTTTTCAGTTATAGTCTTACTATCATTAACCCGGTTTCTGAAAGCCATGTATTGTGGGCAATCATTGCGGAGTGGCGGAGCTACCGCCAGATACCAGAGCGCTGCGGTGGTTTACCAGCTGAGGAATTAGGGGCTCTTATCGATTTTTCCTCCACTCTGCGGGATAAGTTGTATGAATATTTTATGATGGCGCCTAGCGCTGAATTAATACATTTAGATTTGGATACACAGGATCATCTATGCAGTTTATGCCAGCAAATATTTTTCAATGACTCTTTACCCATCCAATCACAGGCAGATAAGCAATTAAATAAGCAAAAGATAAGTGATAATTCCATAGATGGAAATGAGTTTGCCAAATATTTAAGATTCATGCTCATCAGCATGTACCATCCGTTGGCCGCCGGTGATTTTGATATTCATGCTACTGAACTGTGGAAGGATCCAATCATTCCAGTATACTGTAAGGTTATTATCACTCTTTGGATGATAAATACTCCTTCTTACAGTATTGAAGAAGGGCATCGGCAAAGAGTTTTAACATATGCTTCCGACTTGTGTCAGATTGACATGCCTAGCAATTTCTTTATTCCTGTGGTCAATGAATTTGTCAAGGCCTTTTGGCGTATTTCCTATGCTGGCGGCAACAATTTACCAGCCTTGACTGTTCTTGGTGATTTTATTGCTTCACACATGGGGCGGTTTTTTCCCAGCTATACTACCAGCAATCCTCTGCAGGCAGACCACAACACAGATCATAAAGTGCGTGTTGGATATATCTCACGATTTTTCTACAGGCAGGCAGTCAGTTACTATATGGTCAACAGGGTCATTCATCATGACAAAGAGAAGTTTGCAGTATATACATTTGCTTTAGGGAAGGCTAATGATGAAATAACTAAAGAATTTAGTAGGCACAGTGAATATTTTAGGCAGTTTGCGAATATTGATTTTATTGAAGATATTTATGCCATTGTAGAATACATTGTCGACAACCAGCTCGATATTTTAATATATACTGATATTGGTATGGATCCCCTTACCTATATGCTGGCAGGTCTCAGGTTGGCTCCTGTACAGTGTGCCTTAGTCGGCCATGGTACAACAAGTGGTTTACCAACAATCGATTACTATATCAGCGGTGATTTTGAACCCCCTGATGCTGAAGATCATTATCGAGAAAAATTGATAAGGCTACCTAATTTGGGCGCTGCCCAGTTTCCGCCACCTTTTGACCAGGTTATTCCCATCACTCGTAAGGATTGGAAGATACCTGATGAAGCTGTAGTGTTTGTTTCTTGTGCCAATGGCATTAAGCATAGTCAGTCGAGAGATGAACTTTTGGTAGATATACTCAGAAAAGCTCCGAATGCCTGTATTTTGCTGAAACCATGTCATGTCTCCAATATGGATCATCGGCTAGGGGAACGAATCATGGCCGCCGCTAGAAATGCAGGTGTTGAGAATCGATTGTTTATTGTGCCTCCCTTAGGTAGGATAGACGCTTTGCTGGCCATTGCTGATATTCAACTAGATACCTATCCTTATGGCGGCTGGACGACGAATATGGAGGCCCTGTATATGGGATTACCGATTGTCACTCAGGAAGGTAATATGGCCCGCAGTCGTTGGGGGGCACATATGCTAAAGGCACTTGGTATACATGAGGGGATTGCTACTAATGAAAGCGAGTATGTTGATTGGGCGGTGCGGTTTGCTCAGGATCGGGAACTCAGGTGGCAGGTAAAGAACAGGATCATTGAGCAGGTTAGATCTGTTTTGTTTAATGGCCCTGCTGCACAACAGTCTTATGAGGATGCCTTGTTAGAAATAATAAAAAGTATGCCTATAAAAGGAGGTAAGATGTAATGTCCGAACAGGAAAAATTGTGGCAACCGCCTGTTCCCCCTGTGAAAAATGAAAATGAAGATATGATGAAACAAATGGCCGCTCGTCTGGGGAATATAAAAAGGGCTGATTCAATTAAACCAAGGATTACGATGGAGATACTGGAAAAGTTATTGGGTGAGGATAACCTTGCCGGCCAGGATGGGGAACAAAAATATTATATACTTCCTGATCAGGAAGCATTGGAAAAACTATTGGACAATTTGCCAAGTGCTGTAACAGGCGAATACAGTCAAAGTCAATGGTGGAAACAGACAGATGTACAGGTAGGTAGTGAGCAGGATTCTTTATTGGCTCAAATGGCAGAGCGTATTCAGAGTGTTGAAGAAAGACTACAGCAGATTGAGAATATAGTAAAGGCAACAATACAAACTAGTGTTAAGTAGAAGTAATGAAGAAATAATAAGAAAGAGCAGACCACAACGGTCTGCTCTTTTCTTAGCATTATACACAAAAGTCAACACATCCGCCAATTTGACGACTGGGGTCAAAAATTCCTTTAACTGTGAAGGATGAAAAACCGTTGGCTACAGCATTGTCATTTAATTCGAAAGGACGTATGCCTTCGACCCATAGGTTTTCAGTTCTCCACAATTTATCAATCACTTTACCTGTAATAGTGATTTGATTTGGGGTAGTTGCAACGGCGTTGAACTGGGCTAGAATACATGAACCGTCAATTGTTGTTATTTCATCTCTTAACTCAAGTGGTCCGAGTTGTGTACATTCAGGGAAACGGAAGAATTTAATAGATGGGAACGGTACAGTAAAGTTTGGCAGAGGTATTATGAGGGGGTTTTGGCCAGGAGAACAAGGTCCAATGACAACTAATCCAATAGATACAGTTATGCTATTACAACCTGGATCTATTATCTCATCGGCGCACCACAGGACAACCTGGAAATGTTCACCTACAGTAAGTGTTGGGAAATTGAACTCTCCATTGCATTGTACACGGCAGCGTCCCACTGGAGGATAGGCAATACATTTAGTAAACTCTCCGGAATTACCGATAAGTACGACCTCTTCAACACAAATATCATGGCACTCGCATGTTGGAGTCTTACTTATTGGGTTAGTTGTTGTACCAAGGTTGGGCCCGCATTCGGCGAAAGTTGTAAGGCAACCATTGCAGGGACAGTTAGGCTCACACTGACGGGTTAGGGAACAAAAATCGGGAATCTCAAAATATTGACTGTTTATCATAACAAAAGCCTCCCTTTTATTTTGATGATTTTGGAATAAATATTCAATACGATAAACATCCCTCCTAAGTTAATAAACAATAGTTATCTATTGTTGGTACATAAGAAAGTTATGTTCTTAATACATAGTATGATTTTTGCCGTAAGATGTGCCACTGTCCCCAAAAAAAGTAATATTTTCGAGTGGAGTTGACCTTTTAGTTATTGCTAGATAGTACCATAGGGGTTATAAAGTTTACATAATGCAGGATGGCTGACTATATCCAAGATCAGTGTGTGTATTGACTGGTGATGGATGAATATGAAGGATGCAGTTTGCCAGCAAAAATACTATAATGACTGTGCGACGTATTTATATAAACAGAAAAGGGAGGAATATATTATTAATAAGCCACAAAAGTTGCTTTTAGTAGCAGTAACATCCTTATTTCTTGGAACAGCGATCACACCTGCGTTTGCTTCCAGTTATGTACCATATTATTCAACTCGTACTACTTTTGGCACAACGTCAACAGCTAAGGTTACAACTAATTCGACAGCTTCTACGCCAATTGTTACTATTCCATCTACCAATACGACTGTCCAGACTGGTACTGTTGGTCAGGCTAGTGTTAATAATCAGTCTACTGTTAATTCAGGAACTAGCAGCAAGTTTGTACCATATGGTTATAATACCTGGACGACAACAACAACAAAGCCGGCTTCTTCATCAACGCCGACGACAACACCGACTACAACTACAACACCGACTACAACACCAGCGACTACTCCAGTTTCATCAAGCATTCCTAGTGGATTGCCGACAGCCCTTACAGCTATGGAACAGCAAATGGTGGATTTAGTTAACCAGGACCGGACTAAGCTTGGTTTGAAGCCTTTAGAAGTGGACATGCGCTTGGTTAAAATGGCTAGACTAAAGAGTCAGGATATGATTACTAATAATTATACTGACCATATTTCACCCACATATGGTTCTCCATTTGATATGATGAAAACCATGGGAATTACCTTTAACACTGCTGGTGAAAACATTGCAGGGGCGGCTACAGTGGATCGCGTCTATACTAATTTAATGAACTCAGCGGGACACCGTGCTAATATCTTAAGTTCAGCCTTTACTAAAATTGGTATTGGAATTATACAAGGTGGACCTTATGGTCTAATGGTTTCACAAGAGTTTATTGGCTAATAAACGAAAAAGTATATAGGAATACACAATTGAATGGAAAAAAGTAAGGCAGCATCGATGATGCTGCCTTACTTTTTATATATTGGTATTTATTGCAAGTGTCAATTGACTGAATAGTCATGAGCCCATACAATATAAATATAAGCATTATATCTAGCCATTAAACATGAAGGTGTCTTCTTGATCCTATTGACGCCTTACGTTATGAATAAAAAGTAAGTATTCTGTGGTAAAATAGGAATATCTTAAATATGAGGGGTAGAACAATGGGATATTTTTATTCTTTGGTAAATTATTTAAAAACTGATAAAGGTCGGCATGATTGTTTAGATTATATCAGGGCGATTGTTATTATGTTTGCAGTTATGGCTGGTATCAGAATTTTGGTAGATATTATTTTGTAATATTTTTGAATATTTTCCGTATAGATTATGTTATTGTTCTTTTAGTGTGTGATATAATGAAAAGAAAATGTTTTTACCATAGGGAGAAACTTTAATGTCGGATGTGAAACGTAAAATAGGTATAATGGGCGGCACTTTTGATCCTATTCATATTGGTCATTTGGTTACTGCTGAAGCCGTGCGTATTGAATATGGCCTTGATAAAGTACTTTTTATCCCTTCGGCTAATCCGCCTCATAAGCAACATTCCCAGGTAACACCAGCGATTCATAGGTATATTATGACAGTGATGGCTACCTATTCTAATTCTCATTTTTATGTATCGCCAATTGAAATCGAAAGGCCTGGCCTTTCTTATACTATTGATACAGTACTCGCACTCATTGAACAATATGGTGATAAGACCGAGTTTTATTTTATTACAGGTGCTGATGCTGTTCAGGATTTGCCAACATGGAGAAATATTGATCATCTTTTGGATTTATGCTATTTTATTGCAGCTACTCGTCCAGGATGTATATGTAGTCTTGATCATGTAATAAAAAACTTTGGCATGAAAGGGCGGCAACGCATTCAACGTTTACCCACTCCAGAACTAGAAATATCCTCGACAGATATACGTGAGCGGGTGCGCCAAGGACGATCAATCAAATATATTGTACCTGAAAGTGTAGAAAGTTATATTTTAAAAGAAGGCTTATATATTCGGTAAAGGCCATAGTCATTTTGAAATGGTAAATAAAGTAATGCATAAACACCATAGATTCGCAAATAATGTTAGTAGAGTCTAATATAAGAAAGGTGATTCTCTTATGGCAAAAACCCTCTATGTAGGTAATCTACCTTGGTCAACGACGGAGAGTATTCTGTCTGATACTTTTCAAGCTCATGGCAATGTACTTTCAAGTCGGATTATTACTGATAAAGAAACAGGCCGTTCGAGAGGCTTTGGTTTTGTAGAAGTCGATGACGCTGACGTTGAAAAAATAGTTGCTGCCATGAATGATACGGATTTTGGCGGACGGCAGATTGTAGTCAATGAGGCTAAACCGCGAGAACAATAATTGAAAAAAAAGAAGCCTTCTCTAGAGGAGGCTTCTTTCTAATAGCAGGAAAAGAATATAATTTGACGAATTTAGTCTTATAAGCTAGTTAGCGTAAAATATAATATTGTGGTGAACAAAATGGATTATGCAGACATTATAGGTGAATTGACAAAAAGGTTATCAGCAAAGCGCTTAAGTCACTCTATTGGTGTAAGCCAGACCGCAGAATCTTTAGCAGTACGTTTTGGCTGCAATAAAGAGAAGGCTAGACTTGCAGGGCTTTTACATGACTTGGCCCGTGAGGTGCCTGTGAATGAACTCTTGCAAAGAGCACAAGCTTTTGGTATAGTGGTGTGTGATATCGAACAAGCTGAGCCTGTATTACTGCATGCGCCCCTTGCAGCGAAAATGGCCCAAGCAGAGTTTGGAATTGATGATGCGGAAATTATGCAGGCTATTATTTTACATACAACTGGTGGACTTAATATGACGCGGCTTGATAAAATTATTTATTTAGCTGATGTTATTGAACCAAGCCGCAGCTTTAAAGGCATCGACAAAATTAGGCAGGTGGCACATACTGACCTTGATGAGGCGCTGCTTTTAGCGCTGGATCAGAGCATCTGCTATATTGTAAAAAGACGCGGACTTATTCATCCTGCTACTATTGTAGCGAGGAATGAAATATTGCGGAAAGGTAGTACGTACTAGAGAGGAGGGACAAGCATGTCTAGTATGCGTCCGCAGCGCCCTCGGCGTCGCAAAATACGTTGGAAAAGACTGGTATTGTTGTTGGTTGTTTTATTTACGATTGTCACCTCCTTGTCGTGGGCGGCAGTGTATACTTATAAAAAGCTATCATCTACGCCTGCCTTTGGTACAAAAGTAGAAAATAACAAACCGTCAGAGCCAGTCAGTAAATATATAAATATACTACTCTTAGGTGTTGATGATGGAGATAACGAAAACCCAGGTGCTCCGAGGCGATCAGACACCATGATGTTGGTCAGCATTAATCCTGAAGATGGAAAAATCCATCTCGTATCGATTCCTCGGGATACTAAAGTTACTATTCCGGGACACAAGGGCTCTGAAAAAATAACTCATGCCTTTTTTTACGGCGGAACAGAACTTGCTATCCGTACTGTAGAAGATCTGCTGGAACTCCATATTCATCATTCAGTAGTTATTAACTGGCAGGCCTTTATTAAGACGGTTGATATGCTAGGTGGGGTTGATTTATATGTGGAAAATAATATGCATTATGAGGACCCTTATGCCAATTTAGTAATTCATCTTACTAAAGGATATCAGCATTTAGATGGTAGCCATGCAGGTCAGTATGTACGGTTTCGGAGCGATGAGCTTGGTGATATAGGCCGTGTTCAGCGTCAGCAACGGTTTTTAAAAGCATTGACAGAACAAACTTTACAAGTTGGTAATCTCTTAAAACTGCCAGTGGTTATTAGTCAAATTGACCAATATATAACAACTGATATCACTGGATTTAAGATGATTAAATTGGCGAATAGTTTGAAAAAATTTAAATCAGGAGATCTGTCTACCGAAATGTTACCAGGGAATTTTGCCACCATAGGTGGTGTAAGTTACTGGGTACATAATAAAGAACAGACGAAGCTGATGGTGGAACGGATGTTCTTAAGTGATAATACTAAAATGAGCGGCATATTTATTCCATAGCTGCTAAATAATGCAGAAATGGGGCAAAATAATAAAAAAGTGGAAAAACTAGGAGGATTTTATGAGTGATATATCTAAAAATATAGCCGAAAAGATTGTGGTTGCTGCCGAGGATAAGAAAGCTAGAGATGTTCGAGTTCTGGATGTGGAAGGTATCTCCACGGTTACGGATTGTTTTGTTATCTGCAGTGCAAATTCCGACACACAAGTAAAGGCTATTGCTGATAATATTGAAAAAGAATTAGACAAGGAAGGCATAAAAATACTTCACAAAGAAGGATATCGTGAGGGTCGATGGATATTAATGGACTACGGTACTTGTGTTACACATGTCTTTGTTGAAGAAGAGAGAGAATTTTATAATTTGGAACGCTTATGGGGCACTGATCAACCTGTACATGAGGAAGATTAATAAATGGAAAAAAACAACAAACTAACTCCTGGCACTGTGGTAACATTAAAAGTAGTCAGGGCAAGTGAATTCGGTGTATTTTTTGATGCCGGTACAGGCAATACCAATGATGATATTCTATTACATAAACAGCAACAAACTCGGGATGATGTGGCAATTGGGGATGAAGTTAAAGTCTACTTGTATCTTGATCCTAAAGGTCGCCTTACAGCGAGTATGCGTCTGCCGAAAATGCAAATTGGGCAGGTGGCCAGAGTTGAGGTAATCAATACTACGAAAGATGGGGCTTTTGTGGATATTGGTGCTGAACGCGGGGTATTTATGCCTTTTGCTGGTATGCGGGGTAACTTGAAGCGCGGTGATAAAGTATGGGTCAAATTATATACTGACAAATCTGGACGGAATGCTGTTACCATGGAAGTGGAAGATGAGCTGAGGCGTGCTGCTGTACCTGCAGTTAATGCTCAAATAGGTGATATGGTGACAGGATCATTGTATAACTTTAACGACGAGGGAGCCTTTTTATTTACAAAAGAGCGTTATATTGCTTTTCTGCATAATAGCGAATTCATAGTGCGCCCTAAGGTTGGGGAAGAAATTACTGCTCGTATTACTCATGTTCGCGAAGATGGACGGATCAATGTTTCCATGCGGCCACTCAAACAAGAAGCTATAGATGCTGATGCTGAAAACATTCTCTCACTTTTATATTCTCGTAACGGAAAAATGCCATATGGTGATAATACGGCACCAGAAATCATTAAAGAAAGATTTAAGATAAGTAAATCTGCCTTTAAGCGGGCTTTGGGGCAATTGATGAAAACAGGATATGTAGAGCAACGTGAAGGATGGACATATCTTTCGGAATCAGAAAGTAAAAAACTTTCCGATTCCAAGTAAGGGCAACTAAGGCTTCAGCCAGCGCTGAGGCTTGGCGGAAGCCAAGTTTTCTTTATAGAGAACCAAGAGGAAAAATAGAGGGTGCTG
>Ga0316602_10000750_pt1 | contig 13036 bp, 6 predicted proteins | sample OWC_soil_day10_C_FD_203103 | JGI IMG/M metagenome (GOLD analysis project Ga0316602, IMG submission 203103) | Wetland soil microbial communities from Old Woman Creek delta, Ohio, United States - OWC_soil_day10_CT | ecosystem: Environmental > Terrestrial > Soil > Wetlands | place: USA: Ohio... | reverse complement strand
TTGCCACACAATAGGCATCATGCTCGTCATTTTTTCGGAGCATAGGTGCACTTTTTCTCTGGTCATAAGCCAGCGCAGGATTAATGTCTTTTACTATATAACTATTTTCAATCAGCCAGACAGCTAAACTTCTGCCGTAGCCGTATGCATTTTCCAAGCCGTAAATGGGCTCAAGCCCAAGATGATTGGATTTTCTGTTTACCTTTTCTGCCAGCTTTTTAAATTCACTGGGCTTGTTTTCTATCACAACTACCTCTAACTTTTCATTCCAACAGTTCACCATCACTGCGGTATCGGTTTCCTTATGCAGGTCAATCCCCACATAAAGCAGATTTTCTCTTCTCTGCAATTCTCTCCCTCCTGATCTTGTTTCCAACCAATTAGTTCCCGTACTGGCAACCTCAGATGACAGCGTTAACTCATATTGAGTCCGCAAGGGTTCGACAGCCTATCTACAACAAACCAATGGGTGAAAGGACAAGTTATTTCTTTTATTGGTTGTTGATGTTAACTCTGTATCGACTGGATTGCAAGTTATTTCTGGATTTATTTTCAGGAGAAAAAACAGCAGAAAAAAGAACAGAAAAGGGAGCTACAGAAATGGTATTTTTACCCCCTGTAACCCCCGGCAGCCCCATTTTACCATAGAACCAGATTCCTGTAAATCCTATGGTTCACCATGAACCATGGGGGGTAGAAAGTTATCTTTAAATCAATGGCAAAGCAGAATAAAGTCCCATTCTCTGTTAGCCTTGTGTCGCAAAATATAGCCCCTGTATGACCTTTGAAACCGCTACTGGAGCATGTATGCCATTCAGACAATAAAAAGCCTTGTTGGGCAAATATGAAAAAGAAAGGATTTTTCCTTTTTCCTGATAAATGTTTGAATTGCTGTTGCCACCTGTTCTTCTTTCTGCTACTTTAAGAAAAAGTCGCATCTATGGCTGTTTTTTATATGGCTTCAAGTCGCATACTTGCTGCTATTTAAAAATCCGGTTGAGGAATATTTACGCTCATTTCCTGTACTAAAACAGGGGTGAACCATGGGGTCGAAAATGATGCAGGTTAAAGAGCCGGGGTCAAAAACTTCCCCGGCTCAGCTTACATCAGCCCGCAATGCGGACTGAAAAGACTTTTCATCGGGGTCGGATTCCTGGCATTGGGGTCGTGACAGGGGTTGTACTTGCAGGAAATACCCCTTTGTGCGGAAGAGTTACGGGGTCATGAGCCACTCCATTAAAAGCTTAAACAGTAAATCATATTCATTAATAGAAAAAAGAGGTGCTGTGCGACTACGTTCAGTAACAACAACACCTCTTTAACTATTTCTTAGTTTAAATTTATTTTATTAACCTTTCTACTAATTGAATAGCTTCAAACAAGGCATCACAAATTAATTTTTGGTTACAAACCACAACTTTTCTTAAAACTGGTTTTTCCCAATTATAATTATAGATTACATTTAAAACAAAATTTCCTTTAGAATTACATTCAGGATACCAACCTAGATCAATTAAGTAATTATTTGGATATTCTACTTGCAATAGATCTTCTGTAAGAGAATCCTCTTGCTCATCTAATTTCTTATCAAAATCAATATGAAACTCATTATAAACAATACTTCCTACACCAAAATCAATATTATTTAGCATAATTTCTCCTAATTTTTGTTTAATTTATTATATTCACTCTTACTTATAGGATGACCATGTATTGTATTGGCACTATTTTCTATTCTAATGTATGTGGTTTCCTTTCCTTCGCTAGCACCAATAACACTATCATACGCTTTCGTCTTCCAATTCTTTCCGTTTGTAGTTGGTGTTCCTGTTTTCCATGCATCCCTTTCAAAACTTTCAATATCTATAATATCTGGTGAATATTTTGCAGGTCCACTTTTTGTTGATTTTACTATATCCTTCCAAGATTTGTTTTTTTCAGGAGTATGTTTATGACCGTGATTTGTCCATTGAACATTATCACCCGAACCCTCAGGTGGGGTACTGAGATTTCCGACGAACGGTGAAAATATTTATTCAAATAAAAAAATTATAGCACGTCTTTGTGCCGTTTTTAAACAGAAAAATTACTGTTCTTTTTCTGGCAGTGGTTCTCGGTATTCCGTCTTATTTTTCATCATTCCGTACACTATGTTCACCAATCGACGCATGATGCAGACCAGTGCCTGAGACTTTGTCTTTCCTTCACCGATTTTCCGCATATAATAACCATAAAATACCGGATGATTGGGCGCTCCGTTCTTTGGTCTGGACACCATGGTTACTGCCAGGAAATAAAACAGTCCATGTAACTGGCGGTTTCCCTGTCTGGAGCTTTGTTCCTTACCTTTTCCTGCGGAACTGAATTTTACAGGAGCTACTCCTGCGAATCTTGCCAGCTTATCTGCACTGGAAAATCTTCGGATATCTCCGATTTCTGCTATTAACTTGCTTGCGATAGAAATTCCAATTCCTGGCATACTGGTCAGTTTATAATCAAAGCTAAGCAGGATTTTCTCGATTTCTTTATCGAGTCCTGCCAATTCTTCTTTTTGATGTTCCAAGTCCCTTACTAAACTAGTTGTTATAAAATCTCTGGATTCCTGATATTCCCGAAAGGTATTTCCATCATTCTGAATGCAGCACAGAATCAACTCCGCTTTATCTTTTCTGATGATCGGAGACATTTCTTTGAATTCCATAGTTAGTTCTTTAGCCGTCTTTTCCCGCAAATGGACAGGGGACGGGTAGGTCTTCCAGAAGTACATGGCACATTTCCCGTCTATCTCACTGAAGAACTTACTATAACTGGGATACGCCATGGATATCTGCTCATGGAGTCCGTTCTTAAAACGGATACCATCTTTCACCAGTAAATCTCTCCGATTAACCAGCTGTGCCAACGTCCATTCATTATCTTTTGGTTTTGCATCTGGCAAGGTATGTAACTGGTTAATCAGAACCGTTGCCACACAATACGCATCATGCTCATCATTTTTTCGGAGCATGGGTGCACTTTTTCTCTGATCATAAGCCAGAGCTGGATTAATGTCTTTTACTATGTAACCATTTTCAATCAGCCAGACAGCTAAACTTCTGCCGTAGCCGTATGCATTCTCCAGTCCGTAAATAGGTTCAAGACCAAGATGATTGGACTTTCTGTTTACCTTTTCTGCCAGCTTTTTAAATTCACTGGGCTTGTTTTCTATTACTACTACCTCTAACTTTTCATTCCAACAGTTCACCATCACTGCGGTATGGGTTTCCTTATGCAGGTCGATTCCTACATAAAGTAGCTTTTCTCTTCTCTGCAATTCTCTCCCTCCTGATCTTGTTTCCAACCAATCAGTTCCCGTACCGGCAACCTCAGATGACAGCGTTAACTCGATTCGCATATACTTATGCGTTAAGTCCGCAAGGGTTCGACAGCCTATCTACAACAAACCAATGGGTGAAAGGACAAGTTATTTCTTTTATTGGTTGTTGATGTTAACTCTGCATCGAATGGATTGCAAGTTATTTTAGGATTTATTATCAGGAGAAAAAACGGCAGAAAAAAGAACAGAAAAGGGAGCTACAGAAATGGTATTTTTACCCCCTGTAACCCCCGGCAGCCCCATTTTACCATAGAACCAGATTCCTGTAAATCCTATGGTTAACCATGAACCATGGGGGGAGGCAGTTATTTTAAACCAATGAAAAAGTAGAATGGATGTCCCATTCCCTGCTAGCCCTGTATCGCAAAATATTGCCCCTGTATGACCTTTGAAACCGTTACTGGAACATGTATGCCATTCAGACAATAAAAAGCCTTGTTGGGCAAATATGAAAAAGAAAGAATTTTTCCTTTTTCCTGATAAATGTTTGAATAGCTGTTGCCACCTGTTCTTCTTTCTGCTACTTTAAGAAAAAGTCGCATCTATGGATGTTTTTTATATGGCTTCAAGTCGCATACTTGCTGCTATTTAAAAATCCGGTTGAGGAATATTTGCGCTCATTTCCTGTACTAAAACAGGGGTGAACCATAGGGTCGAAAATGATGCAGGTTAAAGAGCCGGGGTCAAAAGCTTACCCGGCTCGGCTTACATCCGCCCGCAATGCGGACTGGAAGGACTTCTTTATCGGGGTCGGATTTTTGGCATTGGGGTCGTAACCGGGGTTACACTTGCACGTAAATCCCATTTACACGAAAAAGTTACGGGGTCATGAACGACTCCTTTAAGCCCATAACCAGTGAATCAAGACAATCAGATTTCGTGAATTTGTTTAATATATTTACCCAATTCAAAGCATTTATTTTTGTAGTTTCTGGTATCGACTTTCTGACACTGTTTCGGTATCATATGTTCTCAAAGGAGGGAAGCATTATGACCGATCAGGAATTACTGGATATGTTTATTCAGGAACGAATCAACATGTTAATTGATGTGTTTCATAAAAACCAACCTGATAAATCTAAACAGGAAGAGGAAATGATTCTACAGACCGAGATTTTTATTGAAAATTTGCCTTGCACGGAAAAAGAGCTAGTTGAAAATTACATTGACTCCCTTATAAGCCAACTTGCTTTAGAAGAAGCTTTTCTGTATCGGCATGGATTCATGGAGGGAATAAAGGTTTTTAAATATATAGACAAGTTATAATGTTTGTTATGCTAATACAAGGGATCGTCAAAGGTAAAATGTTCACCATTGTAACGATCCCTTTAAGTCTACAGACCTTTAGATATAACAATTCCTTTGGGAGAACCCCAGTTTAAGCTTTCTAGAAAAATATTTATTGCCTGATCTACGTCAGCTAATTCATATTTTTCGTCAATTTGTTCTTCATCAAGCAATAAAATAATACAAAATGTATCTAATGCCTTGTATAATTCATAAAATAACTCTATTAATTCATTATTTGCCTTTTGATTTTGCTCATGGTTGTTAACCATGAACTCCAAATCTGTAAGGCTTTCTCCTTGCAACGTAAAAGCGATAAAATCATATTGCTCTAAATTATTTCCTACAATCTTTTTATAGTAATTCCAATTATCATATTCTTGAAAAAATACGGAGGATTGAAATTTGTATTTCTTGGGATCTTGAGAAAATGTTTCTCCTCCCCATTCAACCAATATTTCTTCTATATTCAACTTATTGATATCCTTCTTGGGTATTAATATATCAAGGATTAAATCCATTTTTCCCTCCACAAGTATATTATTTAGTTATTAAATGGCTCTGGTTTTCCTCGGTACCAACCACCTTTTCCTTCTTTATCATACATAAATACATGTTGGTGTGGATTGGTATGTTGATCCGCCCTACCATGATCACTCCAATGTACTTCACTCAAAGGAACATTTTTGCCATTTGCAGTTGGCCATGCTTCATCCAAGAAAGTGGCTGATTGCCTATATACTTCACCCGTTTCTGTACTTACCTTACCACCCAGAACAGTATGAGGACCGCTTGCATTCGGATCAGGCAAAGGAATATCTTGCCCGTTAACTCGCTGCTTAGCCATAGGTATAGGATTACCATCAGCATCTCTAGGTATATAAACTTTATCGCCCGAACCCTCACTATTAACATTTTTCTTCGCTGGAGTCTGATCTGTTTCCTGTGGACCTTCATCTTTACAAATATTATACCCGCTAGGATCATAATACATAACCGGATTGTTTGCGCAATACGCATACAGATTCAGCCCATCTCCGCGGTACACATCTTCCTGCAGAAATCTTCCCACCACCGGATTATAAAACCTGGCTCTAAGATAATACTGTGCTGTCTCCTGATCATATTGCTGGCCCGTATACAATATCCGGTTTTGAATTTCAACCGATTGTCTGCGGATAGCTCCAAAGGCATCATACTCATAGAAGTTTTCAATATTCCTCTGACTGCCTGTTATATACGCAGTATTGTTTCTCTCATCCAGATGATACGCATGGTATCCGTCCAGCCCTTCCACTTCACTGGCTGCCAGACCATAGCCCGGAATATGCCTGCTTATGGTATTTAAGTTCTCATCTGCTTCTGCCTGCAGCTCTCCATTATAGAAGATAAAACGGGATACCTGTCCATTTACAGACTTTCCGGCTCTTAACTGCTCTCCGTCGTAGAAGTTCTCCAGCTTTAACTTATCTGATTCTACTGCAGTCTGCTGACCAAACGGATTATAGTGGTACCTCCTCTCTTCACCTTCTCCGGCTTCTTCTATAATATTTCCCTGAGCATCATACCGGTATGTATAGTTTCGTCCAGGCGCATTCCGCTCTATCAGCTGGTTTCTTCTATTATAGCAGTACGTCTCTCTCCCTGCAACGGATGTCTTATCCAACCGGTTTCCACAGTGGTCATACACATAATGAGAATCATCCCCATCATATCTCTCTTCAATCAGACGGTTCATGGAATCGTAGCTGTAATAGACAGCGGTCTTTTGAGCACAGCTGCCTTCCATCATAACGCAGACACCCTCTTTAGCGGTCCGGTTTCCATTGAGATCGTACTCATATCTGTAATCAAACAAAGGATTGCTTTCTGATAAAAATGTTGCAAGACGGCTGATGTTTCCATCTGTATCGTACTCATAAAGAGTCTTTATTCCGCTTAAATGAGTAATTGTCTCAAGTCTTCCGTCTTTCCGATGACTGTATCGAACAATTTCTCTTCCTTCATCGTCTTTAATACCGGTAAGCTTTCCTCTCCAGTCATATTCGTAATGCAGCCTTTTTCCGGTCACATCGGTCATGGTTTTTAAGCTTCCATCTTTGCCGTAAGTACAGGATATTAAAGTTTTTCCGCAGGATTCCTTTTTCACCAGCTTTCCATCAGGACGATACTCATAGGTATAGCAGAAACCATCTGCGATTGCTTTTTTTCCCAGTCCAAAAGTATCGTACTTCCAGCTTCTGGTTACCGAATTCTTTCCTTCCTGGTCGCATCCTGTTTCCATCACCGGATTTCCATCTACATTATATACTGTCCTTACCTGATTCTGATTCCTGTCTATATGCAGGATCTGCCGTCCCTCTCTGTCATAGCGGAATATCTCGCTGCGTCCCTCCTGATCAATAATCTCACAGACCTTCCCCTGGCTATTATACCGATAGGTTATGACACCCCCGTTTGGATCCGTTGTACTTGTGACATTCCCCATGCTGTCATAGGTGTAGCTCTCAATTCCTCCGTCTCCGTTTCTGACTTTCCTGATTCTTCCCCAGTTATCCGTATCGTAATTTGTCCGGTTTCCATTTCCATCGGCAACTCCCGTAATCCGCCCATTTGCATCATACGTATAAATCTGGGACGGCTTTCCTGCCTCTCTGCTTCTTAATGTTTCCAGACTGGTTAATTTTCCATGAAATCCATACGTATACGTACACTGATTTCCATCTGCCGTTCTTTTTATCTCCAGATTTCCATCCGGGAGATACTGGTTTTCTTCCAGAACGGTTCCCGCTCCATCTGTGTGTGTGAGAATATTGCCGTAAGAATCATAAGCATAAGATAAGTTGTTTTTGTATTCCTTATCCGATCCCTCCTCACCGTTCGGCAATAATTCTTTTTCCAGGCGGTCATTCTTATCGTATTCATATCTAAATACCGGCCCCAGACAATCTTTCACATATGTAATCCGGTTCTTTAAATCATAATCATAAGAAAGTTCCCACAATTCCCCGCCTTTTCCCTGACGAGCGATTCTTGTTATATTTCCCGCCTGGTCATAGGTTATGGAGACTGTCCTGTCAATTCCGTTTTGCTTATCCAGTGTTCTTTCAGCAATCAGACGGTCACAGGAATCATATTCTCTGATAATCTCATAACCCTCTGGCGTTTGTATTCTGGTTCTGTTTCCATTTTCATCATAATTATAGATGGTAATCGCATATCTTGCTTCACCTTTGACAGGAGTCAGTCCGCTATTTAGCAGTTCTTTGATCTCTGCAAGTCTGCCTGCTTTATCATAGTTATAACGAATGATCTGATGTACATCTTTAGAGATAACCTTCTCCTCATAAAACCTTTTCCCCTGTACATCATACCGGTAAATGATATCAGCTCCATGTCCGTCTTTTACCTGGATCAGCCGGTCTCTTTTATCATAAATAAAACTTAACTTCAGACCCTGATCATCCTCTTCAATCAGATGTCCATCTCCGCTCCAGTATCCCCCATGACGATGTTCCTCCACCTTGTTACCATTGGCATCATAAAGATAAGTGGTTCTCTGGTAAAGAGCTTCACCATCCTTTTCTTCTACTGGCCGCATTACCTCGCATAACTGATTTCTTCTGTCATAACTATACGTAACAGTTCTGCCCATCGCATCGATCTTTTTAGTGAGATTGCCGGAAATGTCATAACTATATTCTGCCTGTCGGATACCGTCCGGGCCGGTTACCGTCTCCAGCCGTCCTTCCACTCCATAAGTATACACCCAGCCTGCGCCGTCATCAGTCCGTGCATCATAATCCTGAGGCATAACATGCTTAATCCTGTTTCCTGCTGCATCATAAAACAGTCTTTCATAACCTCCGTCCGGATAATGAATCCGAATCTGGTTTCCGTCACTGTCATAATCAAAGGAAACACCGGCTCCGTCATCCGTGTTTGCGTCGTAGGCATTGGGATGAATTTCCTTTAATACTTTTCCTTCCCCATCCAGAATCTTTCTGCTGTGGCTTCCATCCGGAGAAATACTGTCTGTCAGTCGATCAAGGAAATCATACTTGTATGTATACTCACCTTTTCTCTCTTTCCAGGCTTTTGGTGGATACATGGCCATCAGTCTTCCCATTCCATCATAAAGATAGCGCGACTCATTTCCTTCCCCATCTTTTATCATAGTACGGTAGTTATTTGCATTATAGCCATATTCTTTTCTGCCGCATTCACTCTCTTCCGCCATCATACGTCCCATGCGGTCATATTCGAACCGGACCTCTTCCCCATCAGGATAAGTAATCACATCTGGTTTCCCGGAATCTTCCTTATAATGATATACGGTAGTATTTCCAACCGGATCTGTTTCTTCTAACAGCCTGCCTCTTCGGTCGTAGTAATAACTGTGAGCAGACCAGCTTCCCTCTTCTGTTTCTTCCTTTTTCTCAATCAGATTGTGTTTATCATCATACTCAAAATAGAATCTTCTGCCTGTATTGTCTGTTTTCTCTTCCAGATCATCACTTTGATTATAATGATAATTCGTTATAAGGCCGCCTGCCAGTTTTTCTTCTGCCAGCCTCCCCTTTAAATCATAGCTCCATTCTTTTCTGCTGCCTGATCTGTCCGTAACACTGGATCTGTATCCCTGTTTATCATATTCATAGAAGACCCCGGTACCATCCTCATAATGTACGGCCAATATCTCCATATTTTTTCCATACTTAAAAAGAACCGTTTTATTATCGACACTGCTAAATGCCCTGACACTTCGTTCCTCATCCAGATATTCTAACCGGTATACATCCCCATTTGCCAATGTCTGAAGAACTGTTCGTCCTCTTCTGTCATATTGATTCTCCAGGTACGCTACTTTGGTCTGGTCAACCGCTTTGGTCAGATATCCATTTTCATCATACTCATAGTGTGTGATCCCCTGATCCATGTGGACAATATCAGTTAAAAGTCCCTTTTCATATCTGTACTGCATGGTTCTTCCCATATTGTCAGACATCTGAATTAAATGTCCTTCTTTCATGGTAAGGTTTAAATGATATCCCAGTGAAGTCGTAATTCCTTCAAGAACCTCTCCTCTGTATGTGAAGCTTATGGTTTGTCCATTCCGATCTCTGATTGACAGCAAAAAGCCCTGGGCATTGTAAAGATAGGCACGGTGTTCTTTTCTGTCAGCTAAACTCCAGCCATCATTTTCTTTCATGAGATCAAACCAGCCGCACCCATAAGAGATATTTTCAGCCTTCTCTCCATCCCACTCAAAGGTCAGGTGATGGCCGGTATCCAAAACAACATGACGCTTGGATCCATCCTGATAAAGTCTTCCCTCATAAGGAAATCTCCAGCCAGTTCCCATTATTCCTGGCTGTTTATTTGTAGAATAATATCTTCTGGTTATTTTTATGGAATCCCTTATATCAGGCAGAATAAAATCGGTTGCCATAATTAAAAATGCTCCGGAGACAGCGTCAATCGGCTCCCCTAACAGCTGTGCCAGACCGCTGGAGACAAAGTTTTCCTGCAGGGATCTCCATACATCTACATTTCTGTCCGGGAGTATCGCATCACGAGTAACATCCATTACCGTGCCCGATAACGTTCCCACTCCTGCTCCCACCAGTTTATTAACCAGCCTGGAATCGGTTTTTAATGCTCCCTGCACCTTTCCAATCAGCTTTGTCTGGGCAACTCCCTTAAACATACCGAACATAAAGTTGCCAGCTGAATTCTTTAAGCTAACCTTTCCAGTTGTTTCATATTCCTGTATCATTCCAAATAACAGGGATCCGGTTCCCTGGACAAAGGTATTTGTGACCTGGGATTTTGAACACAGGATTTTGCTTAGTTTTCCTGCAGAGCCAATATTTTTCAGCGCCTTTCCAGTAACTACGTCAAATACTACATCTGTAATTCCAGAGGCAAGATTATATGCAGCATCATTACCCTGAAAAATGGTGTCTCTTATAAAATTTGCCGGTCTTGAAGCATCAAGTGCGTTTACTTTGCTGTAACCGTCGAATCCCTCTGCTATATCTGCAACTGCAAACGTGGCCTTTACCCCAGCAGCAATTAAGAAGGGGGCGGCTGCACCTCCAGTGGCCACGGTCAATACGGTGGCTCCGATAACAGTAGCTATACTCAGCACTCCATTTATTACTTTCTGCTTACTTTCCTGCTTTCTGGCAGCAAGCGCAGATGCCAGCTGATTGTTGTTTTCTTCACGTGCTGCACTGTCTCCACTTGTTAACTCTGATTCAAGCTCTCCCGCAGAAGGAGATGCTGCTGAATGTGTTTCTGCTTTGTGAGTAACCAATGCTGATTTAATATCCGCGTTTTCCTCCAGGGTGATGATATCATCTCCACTGTCCCCAATCTGCAGTACCACTTTATTCTCACCGGATATCATCAGCTTCTGGACTGGTGTTTCTCCTCCAGTCATTAAGCCTTTCTGTGTTTTTATATTGATATTTTTCCCTGTAAGGGATACAAACCCGGATTTGTTTAAATTGAGAACAATGGAACCGCTGGAATCGGGAGCATAGTTTAAGGAGTCCGGAGTCAGATTCATCGCACTGCCGCTTGGATCTGAAAAATTTTTATTATCTGGCTTTTTATTTCCACTGCCGCCGCTTCCGCTTCCTATTGCATGAACTGCAACTGCGCTCTGCTCGTCATGCTCAGGAAAATAAATATGTACTCTGCTTCCAACTTCCGGCATACAATAAAAGCTGCTGCTTTCAATTGCATAGGTAAAATATTTCATATGAGCCGAGGGTTCGTACCGTTTATCGATATCAAAATGGACCCTGATCTGGTTTCCTCCCCGCTCTTTTACTGTAGCAGGTATGCTCATACCATATATTCTTGGATTCTGTTCCTTTTCTCTGCGAATCCCCTCTTTTCTGGAAAGAGTATAACGATAAACCAGTTCCCCCTTGCCAGTAGAAATATCCATTTCCGTAATAACTGCTGCAATTTTATTAAAAGAGACTGCTTCTCCCATGCGCAGATATTTACGGGTAGAAATATTCCAATGAGAGGCTTCCTGTGATAAAATGCCGGATGGTTCCAGGACTTTAGCAAAATGATTCATGTCTTTTTCCATAGCATAATCTTCTTTTGCCAGTTCTGTTCCAAAGTTCATTTCAGGAACTCCAAAATAAACTTTTCCCATTGGAGATGAGGCATCAGCCAGCAGACTGGAACCAAAATGGCTTGCAAGCCTTCTTAAAAATACCCAGTCGCTTTCTTCATACTGCAAAAGCATTTCAGGTATCTTAGCATCTTTCGTAATTTCATCTTTGATATCAAACTGTCCATAGTCAGCAAGCACCTTTCTTGCTACATCCAGATATGTCATTTGGCTGTCCAGGAAACTTCTGCTCTTATCCGTCCGCTCCCAATCCTTTGTATAGGAATAGGCTTCCAGATAGAGATATGATAAGCCTTTCTCTGTTTTTATATAGACAGTCTCAATTTTTCCCTGAAAGATTACCTGACCACCGGTACTTTCCTTTTCACGCACAATTACCGGCTGAACCGTTGCCATATTTACATAATCTTCCGGATTCTCTCCGTCTGTTAATAACTTCAGAGATAGAAATTCATGATCATTTAATTTATGTGTCAGCCGAAACAGCTCAACCTGGATGGCCTCGTCAAGCGACAGTTCAATCTCCAGTTCTTTGTATTTCATTTTCATATATCAATTCCCCCTTTTTATGAAGCAGAGGTTATCGCTTCATCTGGTGTCTTGCTCAATTTATCATCAGTTCCATCAACTCCCTGCCTCCGGCTGTCCGGATTCTATAATCTCAATCTCCCCTCCATACATGCAGTACAGCTTTGCCCCGCCCATCAATGGACGGTCGCCGTCAGTTTCCACTCCCTCCTGCCCGTAATCCCATTCCTGGGCTATGATGTGGGGGGTACAGACGCCTAATACCTGGGGAACACCATCTGCAGGAGCAGCTTCTTCCTGTTTTTTCTTTTTCCCTCCGGTAAAAAATCCCATAACTTTATCAAGGAACGTATCCGGACTTAATTCCTTTACTTTATCCTGAACTTTTTGGGCTTCTTCCTGTGTACTTGGATTTTCCATGCTGTAGCACCCTCCAAAGCAGACCACATGATATTCTCCCTTACAATCCTTGACTGTCATTTGAGCCTGCTTTTTCAAAAAAACTCCGTGGGTCTCATGAAGTACTACTCTGCTTTGTCTCATTCCCATGGTACACTGGGTACAGGCACCATGAACCACATAGGTATCAGTTAATTCTGCCATGCTTCCACCTCCACTTCCTTAAATACAATGCCGATTATATTTCTGCGAAGCAGGCTTTCCACTACTTCCAGGCTGACGAT
>Ga0316602_10000747_pt1 | contig 13051 bp, 12 predicted proteins | sample OWC_soil_day10_C_FD_203103 | JGI IMG/M metagenome (GOLD analysis project Ga0316602, IMG submission 203103) | Wetland soil microbial communities from Old Woman Creek delta, Ohio, United States - OWC_soil_day10_CT | ecosystem: Environmental > Terrestrial > Soil > Wetlands | place: USA: Ohio... | reverse complement strand
ATATGAGTCCATCCATTTTTATCTTGCCTTACTTTATACATAAAAGCACCCCATCCCTTACCGTGTTGTTATATAACCTTGAAACTGATTAAAATGATCCGACTCCGGCCGGTCAAGCAAGAAAATACTTGTGAAATCCACATAGGGCTCGAGATACGGAAAAACTCCATATTTTGCCCACGATGGTTTTTCAAACTTATCCGCATTGCTAACAATAGCCTCATACCATTTTTTGCTATTATCAAACCAAATCTCAGCCACCCGATCCCATGGCCCATTAATAAATCCATTATTGAGCACTTGACTGGTTATAAATCGATTTACTTGAGGTAATTCGGCGATTTGAGGAGCGAGTTTGTTCATAAACCACTCATCACCTTCTTTGCGCTCAACCCCCTCAGGATATTTCAGAACAATAAGCCACCGGTAATTTGGCCCGTCAGCGAGAGTTCTTATACTGCCTTTAAAATCTTTTTCCCAAAAGAGAGGAGCCGCAATATATACAATAGGATGATATCCTTCTCTTGTTCCCTGCCAGTTAGTATTTCTCAGTTCATTTGAAGGCGGCTGCCGGGTGATTTCCAAAAATTCAGGACTGAATCTTTCACCAAAGGCGTTAATTCTCCCCTCCGGGCCCCAATACTTACTTGGATTTATCAACCAGTGGTGCTCAGTCATAATCCAGTTATATGTACCATAGTCTTCACCACTCGGCGGCACTGGTAAAGCCCGGTAAGTACAGTAGCTTGAACAATAAGGTTTTAGTTTTGAGATGCTATCTTCCACATGTACTTTATACAACCATCGATAGGCTGCAGGAAGATCACTGTCATCTCGTACACAATTCATAATATAACTCCTAAAAGGAGCATCTGAACCTATAGCCATGTTTTCCATCCTTTCTATTTATTAAAGTTGCACTACTATAGCATTATTAAATGCAAAGATAGACCAAATTAATTGTGTATTTTTACAAATGATATTTTTGTAATTATTAATAAAATTTTGTCTATTTGTGCAATTCTTCTCTTGATGATATAATCATATCATCTAAAATATACGATTACATTAGGCAAACCTATAAACATAGTTACTAAGTCTATAAAAAGAATTGTGCAAGCGCACATACCTAATCGGAGGCGGATAGAAATGTCAGCTACAAAAATGGAGCCTGCTGCAATCTCACCTGCTGCGAATAGCGAAATAACCGAAGAATTATTAGAATCACTCTATTCAGGCGGTTTAGATGCCATTTTGGAAACGGCATATTCCGTATTAGGCAACCCCGTCTTCATAAGAGACGTTTCTCATAAATTACTAGGCATTACCAAAAACATAATTATCGATCACCCTTTTATTCGTGAACTGATAGAAACAGGTTCTTTTGATGAAACAACCGTAAAAAAAATGAAACAATTTAACCGGTTTAACGCTGCCCAACTGCATGGCACATCTTGTGCCCCTGTTCTGATAAACTTCGAAACCGATAAACCCAATCTTATCACCGGCCCCGTTCTAATTGGCAATACAGTAGTCGCTTTTGTATCGGTGGTAGAACATTGCCGCCCCTTTGTAAAAGACGACTTTGCAATTATCGCTAAACTTTGCAAAGTCGTTTCCATTCAACTTCAAAAGAGTAATACTTTCACCATGAGCGGCGGAACACAGCACGAATACTTTCTTCTTGATTTATTAGAAAAAAACTCTAAAACGAGCCAAAATCAACTATTTATTGAACAGCGCTTGAAAAATCTTAGTATTAAATTAAAAAGCAACCTATTTGTAGTTGCCTTTCGCGTCGAAAAAAATTTAAAATCAGAAACCGAATTACAGACCATCGCCAAGGAACTTCGCCAATTATTAATCGGATCTATAACTGCGGTATACTGCAATCATATCATTATGCTCATGAGCTCTGATACCTCTCAGCCGCTAAGCCCGTTCCAAAAAACTTCCCTTGATGGTTTTTTGGAAATCAACAGTATTATTGCTGCTTTTAGCCAATGCTTTACGGATATCACCAAAACATATAAATACTACATTCAAGCAGTTGAATCCATAGAAATCGGAAAAAATATCAAAGTTGATGAACGTCTCTTTTTTTCAGAAGAATTATTAGTTTACTATATATTTCGTTTAGGCGACAAAGCCATAGATTTAACCGACTATATCCATCCCACTATGCTCAGACTGCGCGATTATGATAACGACAATAATACGGAACTATTTAAAACCTTATATTATTATATAACCCACTTAAAAAATGCGGCTCATACCCTAGAACATCTGCATATCCATCGGAATACGTTACTGTACCGCCTGCACAAAATCGAAGAGATTATGGAAATTGATTTAAATAATAGCGAAGTAGGGTTTCATATTCTAATTTCCTTTAAAATTTTAGAATATTCGGCACGTGAAACAGGTAGAGAAATCTGCTTCCGTTAATTTTTTAGTATAAAACAACAATCCTATAAATGCGGACTATCATTTGAGATTCTGCGGCAAATTTGGCGTAAATCATCCTTCTACTTAAAATGGCTTTTCTTGCAATCCTGTCCCATATTAAATAATCACTCACACTTTACAACCTTGTCGTAAAGTGTGAGTGATCTTCTTTTATCCTCTAACCCCCCCCGGCTAACTTGGATTTTTTAATACATGAAGCAACCTGATTGAGTACTTTTAAAAAAATGCAAAATGCTACCCTAACCGGTCTGCTAAGGCATCCTCGTACAAATCCTGCAGCCATTTCTTCTCAGTCCGGGCAGTTTCAATCATACCCTTATAAATAAATTGTATCGCACGTGAAGTATGGGGTGATAATTCACCCAGTGCCTTCTCAATAACCTCTATTTTTTTCTCGGCATATTTAATTTTTATATGGATCACTTCCGCTATTTTTTTACTGTCACCATACCGTGCAAAAATGAGCCCGGTATAGAGAGGATCATACTGTTGTTCCTCTTTGCTCATTTGTTGTATCAGTAAGTCTTCAAACTCTTTCTTACCGGCCTCAGAAATTTTGTAGATAGTTTTATCGGGACGTTTTTCTTCCTTAATTACTTGGGATACTTCAATAAAGCCAGCCTCTTTTAATTGATCAACCGCATAATATAGCGATCCTTTATAAAAGCTTACAAATTTATCTATCTTCCTCATTTTCATTATATGCTGCATTTCATAAGGGTGTTTTTCTCCGCCCATTAACAAACCTAATATTATCAGTTTTACAGACATTAATTTTTCAGCCAACTATTTTTCAACTCCTATCCGTATTTCAAAGCAACTATTTTTATTATATTACATTCTCTGTTGATTTTCTAAGAAGCTTTGACAAAAAGACGGTTATATGAGTCGCGACTGTTGTTTAACCGTTTCATTTTCCACAGCCGTTTTGCTTAAAAACAGGCCTAACGGAACAATCATCAAAACAATAATGGCAGGCACAATGATTGCATCATTAACGCTGGAGATATAGGCCTTTTGCTGCATAATGGAGCTTAATAGCCCTTCGGCGCAATAGCGCGATACAACGGAAGAAGAGGAAACGCCATGATGAATTACCATACTTTGCAGATTCTTAATGGCAATTACTGTAGTACTGGAAGACCAATTTAAGGTTTCCGACAGCCAAGCTTTATGATACACCTGCCGATGCATCATGACATAAGTAATTAAGGTAATGCCAAACGAACCGGCAATCTGGCGAACTACATTGTTAATGGCCGAAGCCCTGGCGGCCAGCCGTTTGGGAATGGTATTTATTCCAGCGGTAGATACCGGCATCATAGCCAACCCCAAACCAATTGCCCGCTTCACCAATATCCACTGCAGATCGGTAAAGCTAGTATTAGAGGCCAAAGTATGCAATTGGTAACTGTAATAGCCGGCAATACCAAATCCGAAGACGCAAAGCGGTGCCGCACCAAATTTATCGAATAGCCGTCCGCTAATCGGCATCATCAAGGCAATTGCTATAGCACTGGGCATCGTGACCTGCCCTGACTGGAATGCTGTCAACCCTCGAATGTTCTGCGAATAGATTGGCAGCAAAAAAGTAATAGAATACATCGCTATATTTGATAAAGAAACCGAAAGTAGACTGATACAATAGGTTCGATTCTTAAAAAGGGCAAGATCAATTAAGGGATCGGAGGTAGTATTTTCCCATAACACAAAAAGAATAAATGTGCTGACAGAAAAAATAAGCAAGCTAATAATATAGAAAGAAGTCCAGCCTTCACTTTGCCCTTTACTTAAAGCCAGCAATAAAGCAAAACAGGCAGAAGCGATAAGGATAAACCCTAATACATCTAATTTTAACCCAGCCTTCTGAGGCGTTTCCCTTAGCACTACCCCTCCTAATACAATAGCAAGTAAGCCAATCGGTATATTTATTGTGAATATCCACTGCCACCCCATATGAACAACAAGATACCCGCCTAGAGTAGGCCCCATGCTAGGTGCCCCCATAGCCGATATCCCCCATATCCCCATCGCCATGCCCATTTTTTCACGCGGCACAATAATTCGAATCATACTCATACTTACCGGCATCAGCATACCTCCGCCGATAGCCTGGATAACTCTGGCAAATACTAAAAAACTATTACTTGTGGCCATAGCGCATACCGCAGAGCCAATTATAAAAATGGCCAGCGATATAATGTAAATCTTTTTATTTCCAAATCGGTCGCACAGATAACCAGTTACCGGTATTATCACCCCCGACGTTAACATATACGCAGTGACTACCCATTCAACAGAATCGGCATTACCGCCAAAACTTGCCCGCATAGTTGGTAACGCAGTATTGACAATACTTGTATCTAAAATAGCCATAAAACAACCCAAAATCAAAGTCATAACTTCCGGCCAGGGGATTTTTTCATCATTTTTTTGCTCTTTCATTCTCTTCACCTTGTAACATCAATTTTTGCCGTAACATTCATCCCCGGAATTAATTGATAGCCCTGATAATCATTAATACTAATTTTAACGGGTATTCGCTGAACAACTTTTGTGAAATTATCCCCAGTATTTTGTGATGGTAACAACGAAAAGGTCGAGACTGTAGCTTTGGTCGTAGAAATAACCTGTCCGGTGAACTCTACCCCGGGAAAAGCATCAACAGTAACCATAACGGTTTGTTTGGGTTTTATTTTTACCAAATCGGTTTCTTCTACTTCTGCCGTGACATACAGGTTTTTCAAATCAGCTATCATCAGAATAGGATAGCCGGGCGTTCCGATTTCGCCGACATTACCACTCTTATTTATTACCGTTCCGTTAATCGGTGATTTAGTAATCGCCAAATCATTGTTTGCCCCTGTAGAAAGGCTTAAATCTGTTTGGCGAATAATGTTTTGTCCTTCCCTCACCAGGTCTCCTTCTTGTACATAGATATCCGTAATCTTCCCGCTTATTTGTGTACTAACACTTACAATCGTGCCATCAATATGTGCATCATCGGTGATAACATAATGAGTTTGCATGTACCAATAATACAAACCAACTCCTATCATAATCAGCATCATAATGGTTGAGACAACTATTATTAGCTTTTTTTTCTTATTATCCATTTTATCTTTTTACTCCCTTTATATCGGTATAGAAAGATTACTAACGTACTGTGACGTGCATTCCGTCTTTCAACATTTCCTGCTGAGAAGTAACAACGTCTTGCCCGTCTTCAAGCCCTTCTTCGACTATAACCTTAATGGTATCCGCCGCTCCCAACAATACCCCTTGGCGAAAAGCGGCACCATCCTTGACAATCCAAACGTAATCTTTCCCTTGCTCTCTGATAATGGCTGTTTTGGGAACTGCTACTTTTGTCCCCGTTTTTCCCTTCCACGCAATTTCCGCAAACATACCCGGCTTCAACGTATGATCAGGATTATCAATCAAGACTTTAACCAAGTAAGTTTTCGAAGTAGAACCACTTGCCAGTGCAATGTTAGTTACCGTTCCGGTAACTAACCTATTTGCTACTGCGCCAATTTTAACTGGAACCTGCGTTCCTATTGTTATCTGATTAATTTTTTCTTCTTCTATAGATGCCATTAAGAACACTTTATCCATATTCACAACAGATAACAAAGTGACTTGAGGGCTGGCCATTTCGCCTACGTTTACATTTTTTGCAACAATTATACCGCTTATAGGAGAAACAATAATACTATTTTGATAGTTAGCCAACGCCAACTGTAAACTGGCTTCCGCCTGCCTTACTTGCGCGGCGGCACCATTCATCGCTGTTTCTTTTGCCTTAGCAAAAGGAAGAGCATATTTATTTTCAAAATCAGCCTGAGCCAGAGCTCCCTGCTGCACTAAAACCTTATACCGTTCAAAGTTTTGCCGCTGTACATCATAGTCAATTCGTGCCGTTTCCAGTGATGAACGGGCTGTTTCTACATTTGCCCTCGCCTGGGCTACGTTGGCTGCCAAATCATTAGCTTCCAGTGTTAACAGCTCATCGCCGGCTTTTACTTCACTCCCAATATCCACATAAATCATCGCTGTTTTACCGGTTACTTTAGAAACAATATTCGCTGATTCTGCCGCTTCCAACTTACCACTAAAATTGCTTCCGCTACTATTTTCGATCTTTTCTGCTTTTACCGTATGAACCGTAATTCCCTCTTGTCTTAGGAACAACGATACAATGATTCCCGTGCCTAATAGAAGGATAACCACACCCACGATTACTGCCATACGGTATTTATGAATCACCACTGCCTTCACCCTCATTTGTTTCAATTTAACTATTTAAATTTTAATACTAAATTTGTAATATGTCTAGCATTATTTAATATAATCCTTCGATGATAGCCTACATAACCAGTCTTGACCGGCCCTCGGAGGGCAGCGCGTTAAAGCCACCTAATTCCTGGCCAACCTAACCTAAAACGGAGATGCTACAAGACATAAGCCTTGCAGCATCTCCGTTTAATTTAATCCAATTTGTTTGTCCAACCTTGAAGGAAATAAAGGTAATCTGTTGTATAAATATAGTAGTCTTTTTTTCTTCGTAAAGTCCAAGGCTTTTTCAACGTTTAAAAAAGCAAGAATTAAAAGAATACTCTATGTTTGCATTAGTTATTCTTGAATTGGGAGCGTGAATGATGCAAAGAAAAGTAACACTTCCGTTGTCTGATGCACCTATAAATTCTATTCTGGCAGAAGACATTATTGATCACTATAATCAAACGCTGCTTGCTGTTGGAACAATCTTATCCCCCGAATCTATTAACTTGCTTAAAAACCATAACATCCAAAAAGTAACCTTATTTCAGGAAACACGCCCCAAAACTACCGCCTCTTCGGAAATGATTACAAGTTCGAATTTTAATCAAGAACTTACAGACGTTCTTGGAAATGAAGTATTAGTAATTTTTAACGCTTCCAAAGATATTGAAATCAAAAATGACAAAATTACCAATATTATCCGAAAGGTAATCGACTCACTAAGTCACAAGAAGCCGCTACTTCATTTGATTGATACGAACGATCAACAGGACGAGCTAGCTCAACACCATGTTAATGTCAGCCTCTTTGCCTTAACAATCGGTCTTGCCATGGGGATTCCACGCGATGACCTTTGCATCTTAGGTGTAGGCTCTTTGCTTCATGATATCGGAAAAACCCAAGTATCATTGAAAAGCCTTAACAAACCCCCAAAATTAACCGTCAGTGAGTATGCAAACAGCAAAGACCACGTTTCATTCGGCTACAATATATTGAAACAAAACCTTGAGCTTGACTATCGAATACCATTAATGGCATTACAGCATCATGAACGTTGCAATGGGCATGGTTATCCGTGGGGAATTACCGAAAGCCAGATTGATCCGTTAGCCCAAATTCTCGCTATTGCGGACGTTTATGAATCCCTTACTTCCAATCGATCCTACCGCACTCGGTATTCTGCCGAAAAAGCAATAAAACTAATAAACAACAGCACTGGCCCTTTTAACAAAGAAGTGCTTCGTGTTTTTAACAACATTGTCGTTCCATACAACATAGGTGAAGACGTTCAGCTGAGTAACGGTCTAACCGGCAAAGTTATCGGATTAAACAGCGCTAATTTACGCAAGCCCAAAGTATTTACCAGTGAAGGTAAGTATAATTTAATAAACGAACCTAAAATCAATATTGTTTCTACAATAACTTAGTAACCTCTTAATACCAAAGAATGCTACTCTCCAAAATTATAAAAGCGTCCTACAGGACGCTACTATAATTTATCCTTGCATATGAGTTAACATATTCAATAAGATTGGTCTCCAATATTGGGCATCAGCATCAGTAAACGAAGCCCCCAGCATTACTGTGTCGTCAGTCTTAAAAATATAAAGTTCGAAACTACTTATTACCCCCGTTTCCGGGTACGCAAGTTTCATACTTCCTGTGAAAATTTTGCTTCCCCCAATGCTCACCATTCTACCTTGTTCCGTCTCCAGTTTGATAACATCCCCCGATACATTCAAACTTCGGTTTATTATTCGCGTGCATAGATCTGTATTATTAATATCAATACCTGGGATCTTCTTTACACTTAAGATTGTTGCCCCTCGCCATATGGTATTATCATGTACTCGTAAAGTATATACCATAGAACCGCTTTTCATTTGGTGCTCTGAGACTTCAATATTTTCCGGCACGACAAAAGTACCAATTTCGGGAAAAGTAATACTGTTAGCAAAAACAACTGAGTTAGAAAGTATCAGGAAACTGAAAACTAATAGAATTAAATGAAATTGCTTAGTCAAAATCAGCCTCTCCTTTGCCCAATTTTTATACTTGTTCGGTAATAACATTAGTTTTCCTGCTTCTTTATATTTCCAGCCTCAAAAACAAGGTCCATATACTTGGCCTTGTTTTTTATCTCCTTTAAAAGTAACATTGAATATTTTTTCTGTTGATAACTGTGTCAATAAAATGTTAATAACTTATTGGTAAGTATCCATGCCTCTGGATAACCTGTTGATAAGTCACATAGCATTTCTTCCTCTGGAAAAACTTGCCCGTTCCGCGACTAATCCGAATTATGAGGAAAGCCAGGATTTTACACCAATGCTGTGCACCCCGTCAAGAGGACAGTGAAAAAAATAAGGATTTTGGAATGCTACCTGTAACAAAATGGCAGGTAGCATTTTTATGCGACTTTCGCATACCGCTCATGGAACTCCATTGGCGACATGACAGACAAGCGACGTTGCAAACGCTGGTAGTTATAAAAGGAGATGTAGTCTAAAATGGCTTGTATGAGTTGTTCACGACTGGTGAATTTGTAGCCGTAATACATCTCTCGTTTCAGAATACCCCAAAAGCCTTCCATAGGGCCATTGTCAATACAGTGCGCCACTCTAGACATGCTTTGCTTCATCCTTGCGGCTTGCAGCCTTAAGTGAAAAGAGCGGCTTGTATACTGAAATCCACGGTCGCTGTGAAACAATGGGCGTGCGTCGGGATTGGCGGTCACGGCAGCGTCAAACGTATCGAAAACGAGTCTGTTGTCATTATGGTCGCTTATGGCGTATGAGACGATGCGCCGGTCATACAGATCTAGGATTGCGCTCAAATATATCTTATGGATTTCCGGCCCGATGTAACATTTGAACTCCGTCACGTCCGTCAGCCATTTCCGGTTTGGCGCGTCTGCGTGAAACTGACGCTTCAGATAGTTCTTGGCTATGTATTCCGGTGATACCGCGCTCCTGGTGCATCCGTGTCTTTTGTACTTAATAGTTGATTGGATATGAAGAGCGCGGTCGATCCGAAGGATACGTTTATCATTTACATGGATGTTGTGGTACCTGTCCAATTCGTCCCGTATTCTCCGGTATCCCATGTCCGGGTGCGCGTTGTGGATTTTCTCCACAACGCCAGCGATTCGTTCGTTTTCCAACTCGCGATCGCTCCTTGGACACTTTAACCATCTGTAATATGCTGACCGCGTGATATGCAAAAAGTCACAGAGTTTCCACACGGGAAATGACCGTTCCTCAGATAGGCCCCTTACCGCGTCATAGGCCGATGGATGCCTTACAAAGCTCAGCGTCGCCTCCTCTCCAATTCCTTCACTTTTTTTAACAGGGCGTTTTCCATTTCCAAATCATATTTCTCCCGTTCCAACTGGGCTATCTTGTCTCTCAGACCTTCCTCCGGTGTCCGGCTAGGTAGCGTTCCCGCCCGATGTCCCCGCCGGTCTTCCAGCCCGGCTTCTCCCATCTCGTGATATTTCTTTGTCCATGTGTAGACCTGCTGGTAGGAAACCCTATATTTGAGCGCCGCCCCGCCGTAATCATTCCCATTGGCAATGCACGCCTTTACAATCTGTATCCGCTCTTGCGCAGTTGTATCCCGGCCTTTCGTCATGCGGCTCCCTCCTGTGCGTATCTTGAAGTCTTCATGACGATTATACACCTTCAGCCAATTTCTGAGCTGTCGCAAATCCCGTATTCCATATTCCTCGCAGATTTCTTGCAGGGAGCCCTTCCCAGCCAGATAATCCAGAACCGCCGATATTTTTGTGTCCTTGCTGTATATCCGGTCGTGCTCTTGGGGCAGAAATCCAGCCGGTCCTTCCGTCTTATACCGGCTGACCCATCGGGCAATCGTTTGCAGACACACTCCTGCCTGACGACTAGCTTCACCGCTTCCAAGCTTGCCTGACAAGTATGATTCTATGAGATGCATTTTTTCTTCTGCCGACACTTTCCCCTTTTGTGGCATATTTTTACCCCCAGATAGGTCAGTTTTTTTTCACTGTCCTATCTGGGGGTAGCATATCATATTGCGTTCCTGGCTTTCCTTATACTATTTATTAGTTGTTACTTTTTTGAGTTCGGTTTCCCGCTGGTGTTGCGCTAATCTATACTATATATTTACCCTACAGGTGGCAAGTAGCAAGCTTTGTATGTGGCAGATTGTACTTGCCTTTTAGGCGTAGCTAGTAATAAAGGGCTATTTTTTTGTATAGCAAATTAGACTTTAAACTTGGCGACGGTTAATGATAATTCTTCAGCCATTTTCGCCAAAGCGTGACTGGATGATGCAATTTCTTCCATAGAGGCTGACTGTTCTTCGGTGGCAGCGGAGACCGTTTGAGATTCACTTGCGGTATTTTTACTAACTTTATCGATTGTTTTCACAGAAGATACAATCTGATGGCTGTTGGCGGACATTTGCTGGATAGCGGCTGAAATGCCTTGTATTTGGTCGGATACTTTTGCAATGAGGCCTTCTATTTTATTAAAGGTTTGTCCAGCGGAGTTGACGACTTCGATTCCAAGTTCAACTTCACGGGTGCCATCTGACATAGCAACAACGGCTTTGTTCGTATCAGTTTGGATCTCGCCAATTAATATGGCGATTTGTTTTGTAGCCTCTTGGGATTGTTCGGCCAATTTACGAACTTCTTCGGCCACAACGGCAAAACCGCGGCCCTGCTCACCAGCCCTGGCTGCCTCGATGGCGGCGTTTAGAGCCAGCAGGTTGGTTTGTCCGGAAATTCCTGAAATTGTATCTACTATCTGGCCAATTTCTTTGGAGCGCTCGCCCAGTTTAGTGACTACCAGGGCTGAGCCGCCCACTGAAGTTTTAATATTGGCCATTTGAGCAGTGGCTTTTTCGATTGAGCCTCCGCCATCCAAGGTGGCTCGAGAGGTTTCATCGGCGATAGCGGCAACACCAGTGGCGTTTGAAGCGATTTCCTGGATGCCGGCAGCCATTTGCTCTACAATACGGGTCGTTACTACTATCGACTGCAATTGCTCGGCGGCTCCTGTAGCGACTTGGGTAATGGAACCAGCTACTTGATTTGCTGCCTGGGCAGATTGTTCGGCGCTGGCGGTAAGTTCTTCCGAAGAGGCTGCAACCTGTTCGACAGAAGTATTAATCTGCCGAATCAATTGTCTGGTATTATTCCGCATAGTATTGAGGGCATCGGCTAATTCGCCGATTTCATCATTAGTTTGTACATTAATCGGTTGACGCCAGTCCCCGGCGGCGAATTCTTTGGTTTCGGCCAGCATAATGGTTAGCGGGCCCCGAATCCTCCTGGTGATTAGAATACTAAGTACAATACCAATGGAAACTGCTATCACACTGAAGATCATAACGGTCATAATCACGCGGTTGGTTGCCCCGGTAGCTTCTTCCGTGCTTTTAATCATCTGTTGATCATTGTACTCTTTAATTTCAGCCGCTGTCTTCGCGATTTCTGTGGCAATTTTAACCTGAGCTACGTTTTCTTTGTTTAATTGTTCTTGAAGCGCTTGGGCTATTACTAGATTGCCTGCCGCCTTCTCTTTTACTATCGCCCGTGCCTTCGGCAAAGAAATGGATATTGCTACATCTCTTTGTTGGATTGAGGCTGAGAGAAGTTTTTCAACGTCGGTCTTCTTGTCGGCGGGGGTCAGTTCCAGCAATTGATTTTGAGCCTCCACCATGTCGTTATATGCCTTTTCGGCCAGAACGGCAAAACTGTCGTCTCCGTAAGCAAATAATCCTCGTATTGCGGCAATCGAATTTCTTTGCTCTAACGAGGATTTTGTTGCCAAGGCGCTACGCTGGCTCGCTTCCCGGATTTCGGTAATTTTTATTTTCGCATCTTGCAAGGAAATAAAACAAATAATCCCCAGGATCACCATGATTCCGAGAATAACGCCAAAGCCGATACCGATTTTCTTTCCGACAGAAAGTTTCATAAATTAAAAACTCCTCTGCTATGTTTTGGTGTAAATTCGACAAAGTTCAACAATTTTCCTCTGGGTGTGTTTTGGTATTTATTTCAAAGCATAGAAGAGCTCAAAAGAGTCAAAATGATTATTCTCTAGATAAACCTTGCGATACTTTCGATGAAATTCAAAAGCTGATAGCAGGGGAGATATATTCGATTGATATTGAAACTTGGGATGGTGCGATTACTTTAGGTAAAGGAGCCAATGAGATTGTCGAAAAACTGCTCCAAATGGTTACCTGTAAAAGCAATTGATATGAAATAAAAGGAGCTGTCTCAATAAATGAGGCAGCTCCTTAT
>Ga0316602_10000746_pt1 | contig 13081 bp, 12 predicted proteins | sample OWC_soil_day10_C_FD_203103 | JGI IMG/M metagenome (GOLD analysis project Ga0316602, IMG submission 203103) | Wetland soil microbial communities from Old Woman Creek delta, Ohio, United States - OWC_soil_day10_CT | ecosystem: Environmental > Terrestrial > Soil > Wetlands | place: USA: Ohio... | reverse complement strand
CAATCCTCTAACCACCGTCCACGGAATGCTGCAATTAATGAGTCACAAAGATGATAATAATAAAGCTCGCTATGATTTAATGCTAAGTGAACTGGACCGCGCTAATTCTCTCTTAAGCGAGTACCTGGCATTGGCGAAAACCAGTCCCAGTACCTTTGAACCACATAATTTGGCCTTATTAGTTAAAGATATGTTTCCCTTGTGGCAAGCCTTCGCTTCTAATCAAGGTAAATTGCTGCAAATAGATGCCGACCCCAAGGCCATCCCAGATACACTAATCAATAAGCAGCAAATTAAGCAACTATTAGCAAATCTTATCCAAAATGCCCTCGAAGCCTCACCGGACAACGGCAAGATTACCGTCGGCGTTCATCCTGCTGACGGTAAAGTTACCCTCAAAGTAAGTGATAACGGGTTAGGTATTTCTTCAGAAGTACTTAATAAACTAGGCACGGCCTTCATTACCACTAAGCCCAACGGCAATGGGCTTGGGTTGGCCGTCTGTTATAGTATCGCCGCTAAACACAACGCGCCGATTCGAGTTGACTCTACCTGTAAAGGCACTGTTTTTTATATCGACTTTCCAATGCTTCCCCCTAAAACCCTTAGTTGACGGCTTGATATTTTATAAACATGTCCCGCATATATTCCAAACTTTTTACATATACTACCTAAAAATGTTTGGGAGGAAATAACGATGGGTGATACTAAACCAGGGCGGGGCCCCAAAAAAAAGAGTCCTAAAAAGCCAACGGTAGAAGCTTCCAAAGAACTTGCTCCTAAAATAAAGAATTAATGTAATCTAGATAAGAAAATACCCGGCAGACTTGAGATAAGCTTGCCGGGTATTTTCTATTTGGATTACATTACCTAGTAGATATTATTCAATTGCGTACTATCGATAACTGATTTTAGAAGAAAAAGTCCAATTGCGTCCGGAATACCTTTTGGTCAGCATTTGTATCAATAGTTTTACCCATCGAATACCAAGAGGTCAGCATAATCATCCGCGAGAATACATATTGACCACCAACGGTAAATCCTCTGAAATTATAATTGTAGTTACCATAAAAATCACTGATCGAACCGCCGTTAATCGTGGCAGTAGTCGGAATATCATGGTAAGCCACATAGAGGTCATAAGAATGAGGTACTGCCCAAAAAGCAGCTTGTTTATAGGTTAGCTGAGCAAAATAGCCTTGGTTATGATCCACATCAACATCCGATTTTGCGGTAGCCGCAGTAAACACTAAATCTTTGGCAACCTTAGTGTCAAAGCCCGCTTCATAATAATTAACATCAGGCGTCTTGTGGTAAGCTGTTTTTATATTAGTGTTCTTAGAAACAGCAAAGTCAAGCTCAGCCGCGTTATATTTTGAACCATTCGAATTACTACTAAACAGACCATACGCACCAGTAGTTTTACCTGAGAACAATGTCGTTTTTATCACATCACCGCCAAAGGTGGCTTGTAACCCTTTTACCACGCTGCCTTGATTATCGTTATCCGAAGTCACCATGGCATAGGCCGGATTAAATTTAAAGGCTCCGGCGGTCAGCGCTACTTTATCATCAATCGACGTGTTTACACAAACCACTTTAGCTGCTTTAGTCCAGGTATTGGTACTAGAACTATTATCTAAATTACTTGAATCCCGCAAGCCTTGGTGAAACAGGCTGTTCAAACTAATCGTGGTCTTATCATCAACTTTATAGTTAGTGGTCACGTCCAAATGCGCGGCTTCGGTCTGCACGCCAGCACCTTTTTCCCAGTCATAACGAAAACCGAGGTAACCCATGATTTGTACTTTGTCGGCTTTGGCTTCTACCGCACTCAGACGCACGCCAATGCTTTGCAGTTCGGCGGTATATTCAGCCGCCAGCTTTTCAATTAGCGCCCGCTGTTCGGCATCGGCTTTTTCTTCTTGCGCCAAGGCTTTGGCCACGATCACCGCTATCTCATAGCGGGTCAGAGTTTTATCACCGTAGAATTTGTTGTCTGCACCTTCAATAATCCCAGCAGCAGCCAATTTTTTAATCGCGTCATAGGACCAATGTTTAGCCGGAACATCGACAAACGGATTGGTTATAGCAGCAGCAAAAGCTGTGCCGGCAATACTTAGCATAAATACCAGAATGAGTGTTACAATCAGACTCTTTTTCATAGATACCCTCCTAAATGTTTGCAGTATACACCAAGATTTAGAGTATCCTTGTTGCCTCTACCCCTTGGTTGGGAATAAAACTTACCTCGCTCAAGGGCGTATTTTCCGTCACCACCCTCCTGTATCTTTTAGGTTAGCTAGTACAGTTATCTATTATGAAGGCAGCTAACTTACTAATTGTTACTTGCGCCAAACCCCTTAGGCGGTTTCATCCCTAATGCGAATACGAAACCAACTAACAGAATTGCAGCCACAATAAGAATGGATAACTGATAGGTTCCAGTGGTATGAAGGGCTACCGAACCGGCCGCCACCCCAGCAGTTCCACCAAAAATACCAATTCCCATGGCCATTCCACCGATTTTACCGATAATACTTTTCGGATAATGCATCGAAATAAACGCTTGAATGGTTGGGTTGATTGAGGACAAAAATAAGCCGGTTAAAATCAGGCAAATTAATAGCGCCGTACTATTGCTATATATAATAGGAAGCTTTACCGATAAAGCAAATACTGCCGCTAAAATTGAACAAATTAATAACACCGGGCGGGCATTGCCGTTAAATACTTTTTTCATAACAATACCGCATAATACTGACCCAACCATAAACGCCAGCTGATAAATCATCATATACTGACCAGCGGTCATTGGTCCCATTCCCAAACCAATCGGTGCTTCGATGGCTAAGTAACCAGGCGTAAGGTCATTAAACGCTTGATTGGCCCAGGAATTAACAAAAATACCGATCACACAGAGCCAAGTAACTAGTTGACCTAATGCCAGTTTATAGTCACTACCAGAAGAAACGGCAACTTCACAAGCCATTTCATTCACAACTTCCGGTGCCTTGGGACCAACAGCAACAATAATGGTTAAAATTAACCCAATAATACTGAAAATGGACAACCAGGCCATGCCAGCTTGCCAGGTTCCAGCCATCGTGAAAAATGCCGGCGCGGCAACAAACCCAAGCGCAACTCCAAAACCTACAGACATCCCCTGCGTCCCGGTCACAATTCCCCGCTCTTCAGACGGAAACCATTGCGCGGCCACGGTTGTCAGGGTTGCCATAATCGGGCCTGTACCAAAACCGCCAATAACTCGAATAAACAGCAGACCGCCAAGGGTATTACCAATAACCGGAGTAAGTAACCCTCCGGCAATTAATAAGATAAGACTACCAATAAATACTTTAATGATGCCAATCCGGTCAATAATAACCCCGCCTAAAATACAGGAAATAGCTACACAGAAAGTAAACGGGCCCATCATCATCCCCGTCGTCTCACCCAAACTCAGGCCTAAATCATTGGCAATGACACTTACCAGCGGAGCCGGTGAAATCAATACTACTGATGAGGCCATGGTTACGAACCCCAGCATTAGCAAAACAAACCAGCGAAACTTAGGATATACAATATTTTGGTTCATACACTTCTTCCTCCAAACTAAATCTACTACTTTGTTAAATGTAATCAGACTATTTTTTATTTTAGCTGTATTTAGAATACCGTAATTATCCTAATTTTGAGAAATTGATCGTAACTATAAAACTTATAGACAATACCTATAAATTGCTGTTATTATAGTTTTGATGTATCACTATACTAAAATAATATAACCACAGCGGGAGGAACCGATGGAACTTAGACAATTAAAATACTTCCTTTCCGTAGCTAAGAACCTGAATTTTACCAGATCGGCCGCCGAGTTGTTTATCACCCAACCCACGCTCAGCCAACAAATTGCTGAACTTGAAAAAGAAATCGGGGTTCAACTTTTTGTCCGCAGTACCCGTAAAATAAAATTAACCCACGCCGGTACAACGCTTCTAGGTGAAGCTAAAATATTGATGAACCAATTTGAATCCGCAATTGCCCTTACCCAGCAAGCTGACCACACCATGGCAGGGCGACTGCGAATCGGCATTCTTGGTCCGTCAGAACGGCGATTTTTGCCGGCGATTTTAACCAATTTTCGGGAGAAGTATCCTAGAATCCAGCTAGAACTAAAACAATTTCATTTAGGAACACTTGATATTGCCTTCAGCCGCGATGAAATTGATATTGGCTTTACGCTAAAAATGCCTAATATTAATAGCGATCTTCTTTCTCATCTATCGTACCAAAATGTTTATACCGATCATCTTTGTCTGATAACCCCTCACATTAAAAATATAAATAGTTTTAAGTTGCAAGACTGTACCCAATTAGCCAACAACTCGCTTGTGTTTATGAATCGAGAGCTTGGCGGTCGCGGGCTTGATGATATGCTAAGAATATTGACAAACCGCGGAATCCATCCCAGTGTTTTGCCAACCCAAAATTTAGACACTACTTTATTGTCGATTGAGTCCGGACTGGGCGTCTCGGTATTTCCACGCCATGTCCCAGAAGCGTATTCCAGTCCTAACATTTCCGTAATTGATATTGATGGTGAATATGTCGATATTGTAATGGCCTGGAAAAAGGCCTCGGAAAACCCTTTAATTACCGCCTTTGTTAATGAATTGGAACAACACCTCAACTCAGATACACCAGAGTATGCTAGCCCGTACACTATGCCTAGTTAAAGCTACGCAAGTTTTTTGATAGATACCACGTTCACTCAGCAGTAAAGACATACCGATATTCAGCGGCAAAAGCCGACAGGCGATTGAGTGCTACCGAATAAGTGGAAATGATACTGACCATACTATTAGTCGCCGCATCGCTTAGAACAACTTCGGCAACAGCAAAGCAAAAAACCCACCGTAATTTAAAAAACTCGGCTGCGATTAAACCACCAGCTTGTTTCTGATATATTAAATCAGCTAACTACGATTTTTAATCTTATTCTAACTTTAATCTAATGCTAGTGTAAGGTGCATCCTTTAGGATAAAGTTGGAGAGATATTATACATCGTCATCAGTTAGCTGAAAGGATGATACAAGTGGAACAATTTTACAGCTGGATCGTTCATTATATTGCGATATGGGGTTATGGGGCAATTATGCTTGGCATGGCACTGGAAAGCGCCTGTTTACCCATTCCCAGTGAATTGATTTTGGGGTTCGTAGGCTACCAAGTTTTCCTGGGCCGAATGGATTTCACAGCCGCAGTGATTGCCGGAGTAATTGGCGGCCTCATCGGTTCAGTTATCACCTATTGGATAGGCTACTTCGGCGGCCCGCTGTTTGTCGAAAAATATGGTCGATACCTGTTTATTTCTAAAAAGCATGTGGGCTCAGCCCATTACTGGTTTACGCGATACGGCCTAAAAGCTGCGTTTTGGGGTCGGCTATTACCGGTTGTCCGGACGTTCATTTCTCTTCCTGCCGGGTTTGCCCGAGTTCCTTTTTTTAAATTTGTTGTTTATACTATTTGTGGTTCAACTCCATGGACAATTTTTCTTATCTATGCGGGAATGTTACTTGGCGAAAACTGGTCCAAGATTGAAACCATCGGTCATAACGCCACTTTATTAGTCGGCGCCGGCTTAATATTATTAGGAATAATATGGGTGAAAAGTCAATTGGGAAACGCTTTAACCTCCCCCTGCCAAGAGAAAACAAAGTAAGGGCTGAGAATGTGACAAATACGATGGAACAAACTGTACCCCGAGTTTCGAGCAGCCGCTTTTTTAAGGGCACGCTTATCCTTACTGTGGCTGGCATTATCGTTAAAATTATTGGTAGTTTAAATTGGATTATTTTGTCGCGGGTATTGGGCGGCGAAGGTATTGGTATCTATCAAATGGCCTTTCCCCTCTATCTGCTGGCTTTAAGTATATCATCTGCTGGTATTCCGGTAGCCATTTCGATTATCACTGCCGAAAAACTGGCGCTTAACGACTATCATGGCGCTGAGCGAGTTTTCAAGACTTCGCTAATGTTGTTATTTTTTAGTGGTTTTGTTATGAGTATATTACTTTACTTTGGCGCAGGCTGGCTTACCGACCACCGCGTTATTCGCGATGCCCGGGCTTATTACTCACTTATTGCGCTGGCACCGGCGATATTTATTGTAACCATTCTCGCCAGCTTCCGAGGCTATCTCCAAGGCTGGCAATTAATGACTCCAACTGCTGTTTCACAGATTGTTGAACAATTATTTAGAGTAGGCACCATGCTGATATTTGCCAGCGTCTTATTGCCAAAGGGGTTAGAGTATGCCGCCGGCGGAGCTAGTTTAGGGGCTGGAGCGGGCGCAGTTGCCGCCTTGATGGTTTTAATTTATTACTATCTACGGCTACAAAAAAATACTACTTTTTCGCAACCACCCGTACTTGATACCCCCAAAACCGAAAGCAGCTTACATCTTCTTAAACGCCTTGCTGTATTAGCGCTCCCGGTATCCCTTTCCAGCATCATGTTGCCGCTGGTGGCGAACTTGGATCTCTTGGTAGTACCGCTAAGACTGGAAGCGGCCGGGTTTTCGGTGGCCCAAGCCACTGAACTATTCGGCTATTTAACCGGGATGTCGGTACCACTAGTAAATTTAGCAACCATTCTGACCGCAGCACTGGCAACTAGTCTTGTCCCAGCTATTTCTTTAGCTTATTCACTCAATAATAAGCAAGAAGTGTTCTATCGTACTGCCGGTGCTATGCGCCTTGCCAATATAACGACAATCCCCTTCGGCATTATGTTATTGGTACTTGCCCAGCCAATTGTCAGTGCAATTTACCACGCTCCCGGGGCTGGCGATGCCACCAGGCTTATGGCCGCCGGAGTTTTTTTGCTAGGCATTCATCAAGTAACCACCGGAATATTGCAAGGAGTAGGGCGGACAGCAATTCCAGTAATCAACATGGGCGTATCCGCAATATTCAAATTTGCCCTGACCTGGGTACTTACTGCAGTACCTACGCTCGGCATACAAGGGGCGGCCTGGGCAACTTTAGCCGATATTGGCATTGCTGCAGCTTTAAATTTATATTTTGTTTACCGATACACCGGTTTTTTTATCAGTGCGCCGGATTTGATAAAAAATCTTATTGCCGGCAGCGTCATGGGAAGCCTCATGTGGTTTGGCTATACTCCTTTGATTATAATGCTTAACAACCAATTGCTGACTATCGGCATAATTTTAGGGCTCGGTATGCTTGTATATGGTGTAATCCTGTTGGCCTTAGGGGGAATAAACAAACGCGATATTGCCAGAATTCCGGTTATCGGATCACTAGTGAAACTACGGTAAAGGATTAATAACTTTTTATAATAATCCTGGCAATACTATCGTTAATGGCCTAGGAGGTTTTAGCAACTGATGTTAAGAAAATTTTGTGTCAGGCTAGTTATAGCTAGTTTTCTGGTTTTTATATTTTCTACCCTTGCCCTAGCAACCCCCACCCCCGCTAACCAGACTAATATATTTTCGCAGAAAGATATCAGCATTGAGGCCAACCAAACCATTGACCACCTATTAGTGGCTAATGGCAACGCTTTTGTTAAAGGCATAATAAATGAAGGTATCATCGTTATTGACGGCAATCTAACTATCGCTCCCACAGCCAAGGTTAACGGACATGTATTTGTACTTGGCGGGGAACTAGCTGACGAAACCGGCTTAAGCGCAAAAGCTTCGCCGGTAATTATTTCGCCGCAAAAGTTTTCTTTTACCAGTATCGTTGTCGGTACACTCTTCGGTTTTGCACTAGTCAGTCTAATAATTATCCCTTATCTTATATTAGGAACATTATGGTTACTGGAAAAATCCGTCTTATACTCGAAGTGTAAACGACTGTTATTAATAATACTTCAACGCTGGCCGGTGCTTTATATTTCCCTGACCTTAGCTGTAAGCGGATTTATGCTGGTTTTATTTTCAGAGTTGGCTTGGAAAACTGTCTTCAGGCAAACAATGAGTGTTTTTGACAATGTTATTATCTGGTTTATACGGTATTTCGCCTCGCCTAATTTAGATCAGATCATGACTTTAATAACAACTTTAGGCAATGGTTCTACTTACATTCTATTAGTTTTAGCCATACTTACTGTATTAGCACTTTGCCAACGCTGGATAGAACTAGCCGGGCTAGTAATTTGTCTTAGCGGTAGCGCAGTCCTTAACGAACTATTGAAACACATGTTCATGCGAACCAGACCAGCTGACTTTCGCTTAATTACCGCAACTGGTTACAGTTTTCCCAGCGGCCACGCGATGGTTTCGCTATGCTTTTACGGCATAATGGCGTTTTTAATCGCTCGAAATATCCATTCATGGCGCTGGCGGCTAGCGCTTGGAATAGGTGCCGCATTATTGATTATTATTATCGGAGTTAGCCGGATCTATTTAGGAGTTCACTACCCTAGCGACGTAGTTGCTGGCTATATGGCTGGAGCGACCTGGCTGTTTTTTTCGATTTTCTTAATTATGTGGTGGGAACACAACCACCGCAAAACTGCCAAGTAAAAATCAGGCTTATAAATAGCTTGCTAAAGGCCCTATTACGGCTTTAGCTAATCCTAAAATAAGAGCCCGTCTTAAGGCTCCTTCTAGGGATGAAAATATAACTCGGGAAATAATACTTGGGGAGAAACTTCAGTTAATAGCTCGGGAAATAGTATAAAGTGATTTACTTGACGTACGCAACACCCATGCTTAAATCTACAGTTTGTGCACGGATGAACATACTCGTACTTTCGTCTCATAATAAGGCCCTCCTATTCCTTTACTATACAATATGCATATCTTATTGGATAGGTAACATAACCAATAAAACCCAGGATTTGCAAACTCAAATCCTGGGTTTTATTTTATCGTTTATGCAGTTTATTCAGGAAGATTAATCTATCTAATGCCTACTATCTATTATTTATATCATAGTAGTCTCGCTCCTGCCGTTTCGCTTGCCGGTCTTTATAACTGCGCCATAAATAACGTCCTGCCATAAAAATACCGACAACAATAGCAATATTGACGAGCATTCCAATGATCGAGGCAAACATACCGCCTGCACCGAAGCCTAACATATTTCCAAGTAATCCGCCCAACAACATGCCACCGCCAAATAGCGCGGCTTTACGTAAAAAGCCACCGGATTGCGATTGAGTATTGGTTGTCGTTTTTGCAGCTTGTACACTTGCCGGCGCTTTTTCGCTATAGCTATTTGCCGGAGCAGAAGGCTTGTAACTGTTAGCACTGCTAGCCGGAGCCGTTTGCGTAGTAGACGACTTAATCGAAGGCGACGACATTTTAACTTTTGAACCGCCAACCGCCGCAAAACATACCGAATTTAACGCAAATATGAACACAACAATTAGTAATAATTTTTTTCTCATACTATTCCTCCTTATGCGCTTTTACATCATCAGCAAAGGCATATATTTCGGCCAGACTGGGCAACTCACCTGACAAGTAGCGGTCAATATCATGCACATCGATATAGAACGTACAGGCCACTTCTAGGTAACCTTGTTCTTTGCCATGACTTAAATTACGTACCGCAAGTAACCTTTCGCGCAATTCTCCCGTCTGCTCCGACGATGCTGTCACGTTTAATCGAATTAATGGTACTCCATAGTCACGCAAAACATCTTCTAAACTCATTCTTTCTGACATCTAAACCCTCCACTATTTCTCGTTTTGCAACATTTCTATATAAAAAAACCTTGCCCATAATCATATAGATTTAGGCAAGGTCTCACCAACAACCAAAGGTTGCCAACAGAACCGGGGTGTTTAGCCCGTACTGACGACTCTGCTGCTAGGGTTACTCCCCTCGAATATTCAGCTTTGATATTATTCTAAATGACAACCCCAGTACTTGTCAAGGGAATATTTTTTTACAGTTGGACAAACCTACAGCCCCACTCTGCAAGGTGCAATCAATACCACTAATACGCACGGCAACATTTTACTAGCGCTTAAACTAGTCTATAGCCACCCGAACAAGGCACCGACTAATTTGTTCTAATAGTAATATCACATAGCCATTAGAAGGGGCTGCGGACGATTTGTTTTCAATTTTCCCCCGCCCCTTGGGTACGCAAATTTTCTTTTATATGTTTACTTTTATTACGACATAACTTAGGGAATAAACAAAACTACTTTTTTGCCCTTCTCCACCATTTTTTTTGCCAATTCTTCCACCGGACCACATTCCATGGCCTGCCCGAGACAGTGATGGACACAGGATGGCTTTTCACCATTTTCTACCCGATCTTTGCATAAATCGCACAGTTCGGTAGGAACAGGAATATAGTTCCACTCCCATTTATCACCGCTTACTTGCCACGGTCCCACCTCAGTGAGTTTTATCCCCCATTTATCACGAGGTATCTTTTTCTCATTTCGGCAGGCAACTTCGCAACTATGGCAACCAGTGCAATATTCATAGTCAATCAATAACCCATTGCAGGACATTTCTTTTCCCTCCATTCTTTATTCTACTTTATAAACTTTGCAGAGTATGCTCTTGAACGGAGCGCCAAACCCAAGTTTGCCAATGTGTTTATGTGGTATAAGGGTATTAATATTGGATTCCCATACCCCATACAGACTTGGCTCTTCAGCTGGTTTTTCCGGATACCACCAACCGTGCGAGGCGTGGACTACCTTAGGATGAATGGCTGGTGTAAGATGAGCTTTTTCTTTAGCTTTACCAAACATATTTTCCATGTATACCCAATCACCCTCGATAATACCAAGACTAGCGGCAGTATCAGGATGAATTTCCATAATCGGATCTGGAGTAATCGCCCGCAAGCTAGGTATTTGCCGATGTTCCGAATGGAAGGAGGTAACATTCCGCGCACCAGTCGTAAGTATGAGCGGATATTCTTTCGCAAGCTCCGGTGTGCTAATCGGGCTATATGGTGGTTCTTTATAATACGGCAGAGGATCATCACCCCATAATTCAAATAGGGTCGAACTTAGTTCCACTTTGCCGGTTACTGTATTAAAACCAGGCTCACCGTCAGCTCTTAGTAATCCCTTTTCATGTTTGTGATACGTGTAACCAGGTTGGTACACGCCCCGTTCTCTTAATCCATTAAAGTCGAAACCAAGTTCCGGTTTTAACTGATCGCTAAAGAAGTCTTCTACATTATCCCATGGCCAAGCTTCAGGATTTAGACGTTTACCCAATTCTATGCATACTTCAATATCGGACTTGCATTCACCAACTTCAAGCGCCTTGTTCATAGCCCCAACAAAGATCGCATTACGGCCAAAATGAGTAAGCACTACGCCGTCATGTTCGGCGAAAGTCGGCAACGGTAGGAATATATCCGCAAACGCCATCGCAGTGGGAGTCATGAAACAATCTTGGACGACGTTAAATTCTAAAGATTTAAGGGCCCGGTACCACCGGTCAGGTTGCGCCGAGTTGGTAGCGGTTATGAAGTTACTGCTGTTAAACCAACCCATTCTGAGTTTATAAGGTTTGCCTGTTTCTAAGGTGTCCAGCGTTTCATCCGGATGCGTTGTCGCTAGCGCCGTACTCAGGGCCGGCCACTCAGCTGCACCGATACGTTTCGCCCACAGGTCTTCGGAAAGTTCACTTCTGGTTTCTATCCGCCATTTACCAAGAAGAGTTGACGGTGGACCAAGGGTAATCCCACCTGGCACATCAAGATTACCGGTAATAGCGATGATTGACAGGATCGCATGACCAAGTTGAACGCCATTGGGATTTTCATCAATAGCCAGCCCCCATTGGATGGCGTTAGGTTTATCGGTAGCAAGAATACGGGCAACTTCAACAATTCTTTCTTTTTTAACCCAGGTTATTTCTTCTACCTTTTCCGGAGGATATTCCTGGACACGTTCTTTAAGTTCCGCAAACCCATAGCACCATTTATCCACAAACTCATGGTCATAGAGATCTTCATTAATAATTACGTTAAGCAACCCCAGCGCTAAGGCCGTGTCTGAACCTGGCCGTAGCTGAAGCCGATGTTCAGCCCGGGTGCTTAACCAGTTAATCCGCGGATCAACCGAAATGATTTTTGTTCCTCGTTTCATCATGTCAATGAGGGAATGCCCATAGAATCCATCTGGGTTTGACCACAAGGGCATTTTTCCCCATAACATAATGTATTTAGGTAATTTATAATTAGGATTATCATAGCGATCCGGGTAATGACCTGCAAAGTCAATTTCCGGGTACCCTGCGCCTAATATGTAATCGGTAATGGCGCATCTTGGTCCATAGCACGACCATCCACTAAGCGGATAGCAAACATTTGGTGTGCCGAGTGAAGCAAACCCTAGCGGATAGTAATACAAACACGCCTCTCTGCCGGTTCCGCCAAACACGATAATCGATTCCGCACCATAATTCTTCTTAAATCCATTGATTTTTTCAACAATAATGTCCCAGGCTTCATCCCAGGATATCCGTTGCCATTTATCCTCGCCTCTCGCCCCGACTCGTTTCATAGGGTAAGTAATCCGTTGAGGATGATGCACGTACTCTGGCAGGGACAGGCATCTTACACACAGTCGCCCCTGGCTAATAGGATGTTCGGGATCGCCTTCCACCTTTACCAGTCTGCCATCCTTAATGTGAAGCTTCATACCGCAACCCACCGGATGATCTCCCGGCGGTGACCAGCCGCATGTTCTAACGGTATAACAGCCGTTTTTTTCCTCTTTCCATTCTTTTTTCATTTTTTCACCAACCCTTTTTTTGCTTGTGTGTACCATCTAGTATAAAAGCAATAAGCATGCCAAATCTTTCGCTGGGCTGGTTAGTACATGAATAACCGGATTGTTCATTTTATTCTAACTACTATATTGGCCCACATTAATCTCATTTTGAGATTATATCTTCATTTTAGGAATCCATATAAAATTTTCACCTTGCGATTAATAAGCCCGCCTTATCAATCGCAAAGCACCCCCTTAACCAAGTTGAAATAATATATATTAGATCTTTCATTTAGTTGAGGCGAAATACTATGGAAAACTTTAACCCCCAAAAGC
>Ga0316602_10000745_pt1 | contig 13082 bp, 11 predicted proteins | sample OWC_soil_day10_C_FD_203103 | JGI IMG/M metagenome (GOLD analysis project Ga0316602, IMG submission 203103) | Wetland soil microbial communities from Old Woman Creek delta, Ohio, United States - OWC_soil_day10_CT | ecosystem: Environmental > Terrestrial > Soil > Wetlands | place: USA: Ohio... | reverse complement strand
GGAAAAAGCTTTGCAAATGAAGCCAATAGCTTCTCAGCTTGGGCAGGCTCCGTTGTGGGATTATGCTATGAAGATTTCGCCTAAAGCCAATCCGGTCAATATCTTTACCGTTAAAGGTAGTCAGTTTGAACAGCCGCTTTTAGAGTTTTCTGGAGCTTGTGCCGGCTGCGGGGAGACTCCTTATGCCAAATTGGTCACTCAGCTTTATGGTGAGAGAATGATGGTAGCCAATGCCACGGGCTGTTCTTCCGTCTGGGCTGGCAGTGCACCTTCCATACCCTATACGAAGAATCATCGCGGGCATGGTCCTGCGTGGGCGAATTCACTGTTTGAGGACAATGCTGAATTTGGATTAGGTATGCACTTGGCAGTAAAGCAATTGAGAAATCAATTAGCACTTCATATTGAAAAAGCTGTTAAACTGTCTTTCGGTGAAGAGTTAAGGCTGGCTTGTGAAGATTGGCTAATCCATAAGGAGAATAAAGAGGGCACAAGGGCTAGAGCCGATAAATTGATTGTCGCTTTGGAAAAGGTAAAAGGTCAGGATGCTTTGTTAGATACCATCTATACAAAGCGAGATTTTCTCGTAAAGAGATCCCAATGGATTTTTGGCGGCGACGGCTGGGCCTATGATATTGGCTTTGGCGGACTTGACCACGTATTGGCTAGCGGTGAAGATGTCAATATTTTGGTTTTTGATACAGAGGTATACTCAAATACTGGCGGACAGTCTTCGAAAGCTACACCTACTGCGGCAATTGCTAAATTTGCAGCAAGTGGCAAGAAAACCAAGAAAAAAGACTTAGGGATGATTGCCATGAGCTATGGATATGTGTATGTAGCGCAAATTGCTATGGGAGCCGATAAGAATCAAACCCTTAAGGCGATTAGCGAGGCAGAGGCTTATCCGGGACCATCACTGATTATTGCTTATGCACCTTGCATTAATCATGGCTTACAGCTTGGTATGGGTTTTAGTCAACTGGAGACTCAGCGTGCAGTAGACAGTGGCTACTGGGCAATGTATCGATATAATCCACAATTAAAGGAAAATGGAAAAGCAGCATTTATTTTAGATTCCAAAGAACCAAGCATGAACTTTCAAGAATTTCTGATGGGCGAAGTGCGTTATGCATCCTTGATGAAACAGTTCCCAGAGGCGGCAGCGGCCTTATTTGAAAAGACAGAACTAGATGCAAAAGAACGACTTCGAAACTATAAGACATTGGCGGCTATAAAAGAATAGAAAGGATAAAAACTGGCACTGTTTATTTACGGTGTCAGTTTTATTTAAAAAAAAATGTACTCATCGGATAAAGGTAGAACACCAATTATAAAATGGTATATAATAGAATAGGTGATGAGAAGATAAATCATTGTACTGATAGAATTAATTACTAGCCAACATAGAAAGTTTGTTTTCAATATCGTATTAAGGAGGTAGAAGAATGTATCCATTAAAATTTGCACCTGTTTACCATGAACGTCTTTGGGGTGGTACAAATTTAAAAAAAATATTTGACAGAGAAATTACTAGTGATCATATCGGAGAGAGCTGGGATTTATCTGGTCATAGTAATGGTATGAGTATCGTGGAAAACGGTTATTTAGCTGGTAAAAGCTTAAATCAATTGATGATAGAGTACCGAGAAAAATTAATGGGAAAGAAATTTGCAGAGGGGAAATCTTTTCCTTTACTAATTAAAATTCTTGATGCCAATGATAATTTATCCATTCAAGTACATCCTGATGATGAGTATGCTCATAGGGTGGAAGGAGAAGCCGGTAAAACAGAAGCCTGGTATGTGGTACATGCAAAAGATGATGCACATATCATATATGGTCTTAAAAATCATATTACCAAGGAAGCATTTATTAAGGCAGTGGAAACACATCATATTAGTGATGTTCTAAAAAGAGTGCCTGTGAAAGCAGGAGACATGATCTATGTTCCCTCAGGTACCGTTCATGCTTTGCTGGAAGGCGTGATGGTATATGAAATACAACAAAATTCAGATACAACCTATCGAATCTACGATTATGATCGAGTGACAAAGGAGGGAAAACTGCGAGAACTGCATATCGATAAGGCTCTTGATGTCATAAATTTCGCAGAGCAGCCAAGTTGTGTATTTACGGATCGTAGTATTACATGTCAGTACTTTTCCGTGGAAAAGTTATCTGTTACTGGGGAGTTACATGAAAAAACAAAAGAGATGGTTCTCATATATTGTGTAATCGAAGGATCAGGTGAGGTTATTTATCAGGATAAGAGGGAAAGTCTAAAACCTGGAGATACGGTACTCATTCCAGCATGTTTAGAAAATTTCACATTACGAGGTAATCTTCGGCTTTTACAAATAACATGAATAGGACTTGATACTGGTGAAGAATTCACTCTTCAAAGAAAACTGTAATTTTTAATAGGATGATCGTTACAGGATTTTTTTACTAAATGAGGTACAATACCTATAAACGTTATAGGTAAAATAAGCAGCGGTTCAAATCTACAAAGGCAGGTATTTTCGTGTCTAAGGAAATATTGATTATCAGACTCAGTTCAATTGGTGATGTGATTCATTGTACGCCCGTAGCTAGTTCTTTGAAGGCTGCCTGGCCCGATTGTAAAATAACATGGATGGTTGGTGGGGTCTCAGCAGACCTCTTACAAGGCAATCCTTATATAGATGAAATTATTATATGGTCAAGGGAAAAATTTGAAGACTATCTTAGAAATTTTAAATTTAGAGAAGCTTTGAGAATGTGGCGTGACCTAAAAAAACAGCTAAAGGACCGGCAGTTTGATGCGGTCCTTGATATTCATGGTCTTTTTCTTACAGGAATGATTGCCAAGCAGGCAAATACCAAAAAACGTATTGGTATGAAAGGAACAAAAGAACTCAACTCTCTTTTTATGACCCAGACTGGGGAAGCCCTTAGTAAGCATGTTACCGATAAATATCTCGCAGTTCTGCCTTGTTTGGGAATTGAGGCTGTAAATCATAAAATGAGCCTTGTTGTGCCTGAGGAAGCTAGGAAATTTGCCAGAGATTTATTGCAGCAATATGCTGTTTTACCAGACGAGAAGATTGTAGTGCTCATCTTGGGGACGACTTGGATCACCAAAAATTGGCCTATTGCTTTTTTCATAGAGACAGCCAAGCTTCTTGGCAAGGATTTTCGGATCATTCTATGCGGCGGAAAAGCAGAAGTTCAATTAGGTAAGGAAGTCGAGACAAAGGCAGGGGTTCCTGTCATCAACACCATTGGACAAACTAGTCTGCTGGAAATGGCAGGTATCATAGAGCAGGCTTCTGTAGTAGTCTCTGGAGACACAGGGCCTCTGCACATGGCTGGGGCCCTGGAAGTTCCAACAGTTGGCATGTTTGGACCGACAGACCCTGCTACCTATGCTCCCCAAGGAGAGCAGCATGAGGTTCTTTCTTCCACACTTTCCTGTTCCTACTGCCATAAAAGGCGATGTCCTAAGGAGGGAGAGGGAGCATGCATGGAAAGTATAACCCCTGAAGCGGTGGTTCAGAAGGTGTATGAGATTCTGAAAAGAGGAAGAGCATAAACAACGGTTTGTGAATGGAAAACATGTAGAAATGTCAACAAGTCCTATGACGAAATTCAATTTTCATTTTATTGAAAAGGTCAAATATGTGATATATGATAGGAACATAGAAACAATAGTCACGCTAGTTGTACAACTAGCGTGAACTCTTTCTTAAAGAGGGGTTATGGTTATGAATATTACCTCAAGACAGCGTATGATATTAACTATTTTATTAACCGAGACCCAAGGAATAACTGTTAATGAAATTGCAGAGCGAATTGAGGTAAGCACACGTACCATTCATCGAGAACTAAATGATCTTGAAGATCTTTTAGCAACCCATCAATTGCAGCTAGTTAAAAAAGCAGGTATTGGTATTTTTATTGAAGGTGATATAAAACAAAAAGAAGTAGTCAGGTCGTTGTTATATAGCCAAAGAGTGGCAGAATATTCAGCGAAGGAACGAAAATTGTTGATTTTATGTCAGTTGCTGGAAGCCAAAGAACCGATCAAATTAGTATCAATGGCTCATGATTTTAAGGCTACAATATCAACGATAAGCAATGATTTAGATGAGTTAGAGGCTTGGATTCGAACCTATGATTTAACATTGATTCGCAAAAGAGGTTATGGTGTTGAATTATATGGTACAGAAAATGCAATTCGAAAAGCGATGAGTACGCTGATTTCGGAAAACTTAGATGAATTTGATTTGTTAGGGATATTGAGAGACAACATTTATGAAAAACCTTCCAAGCATATTAGTACCGTGTCGGAGCGCTTGTTAGGACTCATTGAGAAAGAAAAACTGATTATCATTGAAAATTCTCTGCGGGATTTAAAAAACGATCTTCCTTACCCTTTAGCGGATAGTTCATTTATTGGCTTGGCAATACATTTAGCTCTGGCCATTGAACGTATTGAAAAAGGTGAAAAGATCGGCTTTGATGAAGCATATTTAAAGGACTTAGAACGTACTCCAGAATTTCAAATTTCGGAAAAAATTGTGCAGACCCTTCGAAATCGCTTTCAATTAGACATACCTGTTGCCGAAATTGGTTATATTACGATGCATTTGCGAGGCGCAAAATTGCGAAGTGCCCACGACGACTATTTTGAATTTAAAAACGTGGAACTTGCCTTACAGGTGAATAAACTCATTAGTTTTTGTGAAGACAAACTTGATGTTGTACTAAATGAAGATCCAACATTAATTCAAGGCTTATTGGCCCATATTGAGCCAGCAATTTTCCGCATTCAAAAGAATATGAAGATTCGCAACCCCCTACTGGATGAAATTAAAAGTCGGTACAATCATTTGTTTCAGATTGTGAAAGCAGCAGTCGATGCTATTTTTACAGAGTTGTCTGTTCCAGATGAAGAAATTGGCTATTTAGTGATGCATATCGGTGCTTCTCTTGAGAGAAGCCGGAGTGAATGCCGTAAGCATTATCATGCACTGGTTGTATGTGCAAGTGGTATCGGATCATCAAAAATATTAGCAAGCAGAATCAAAAAAGAATTACCCGATATTGGCTACACAAAAAACATCTCCATGTTTGATGTGGAGAAAACCCCTAAAAGCGAGTATGACATTATCATTTCAACCGTTCATTTATCCATTCCCTCTCAAGAATATATTTTGGTTAGCCCCTTGTTAACAAAAGATGATATTAAGCATATCACTCTCTATCTAGAAAGTTTAACCGATTGTAAGCAAAATGCCAAATCCACTTCCCCTTTACAAGAGGATGATTTTTTAGGAACATTAAGAATGTATCAGTCTTATATTAGCCATAGTATTGAAATTATCGAGAATTTTGCTTGTCATAGCATAAATAATCATAATATGAATATCGAAGGCATATTGGGTTTGATTTGTGAAAAATTTGAGAAAAATCATATCATCAGTAATAAACAGGAACTGATAAAGAATTTATTAGAAAGAGAAAAATTAGGCGGCCTAGGGATTTCCAATATACAGCTAGCATTATTTCACAGTAGAAATAAAGACGTTTTAAAACCGGCTTTAATGTTATATTTTCTGGAAAAACCAATTATTATTAAATCTATGGATAATAAATTTACCAATGTTGATAAGCTATTATTGCTTCTGGCACCTGCCAATATTTCCAGAGAGGGCCTGGAAATCTTAAGTGAAATCAGTTCCCTATTAGTAGAAGAAGAGATTATAGCAGTATTAGCCGCAAAAGAGGCGGAAGGCATACGTTCATTCTTCTTAAAAAGTTTATACGGATATATTATTAAAAAAATAAAAGGGAGAGATATGTAATATGGAAAACGTTATTTTTTCTGCCGATAAAATTGTAATGGATGCTAAGATTTCAAATAAGCAAGAAGCAATCACTTTAGCTGGGCAGCTCCTTGTTCAAGGGGAGCATGTGACTGACGATTACATCAAGAAGATGTTTGAGCGTGAAGAATTGATGACGACTTATATTGGTAATGGTGTAGCAATTCCTCATGGCACAAATGAGTCAAAAGAATTTATAAAATCTTCTGGGATATCCATTATACAAGTACCTAATGGTGTAGATTTTGGCAATGGTAATATTGCTTATTTGATTATCGGTATTGCGGGAATTGGTGATGAGCACTTGGAGATACTCTCCAATATCGCAATTGTTTGTTCAGAAGAAGAAAATGTTAAAACTCTTGTTAATGCTACGACCAAAGAAGCAATTATTGAAATATTTGAAAGGGGCTGAGCATATGCTTGCAGTACATTTTGGTGCGGGTAATATTGGCAGAGGTTTCATTGGACAATTATTGCATCAAGCGGGTTATAAAATATGCTTTGTTGATGTAAGTGATGAATTAGTTGCAGAAATCAATCGACGCCAGGAATATACGGTGTCTCTTGCCAGTGAGGAAAAAACTACATTTGCAATTCATAATGTAGTTGCCTTACTTAGTAAAAATGAAGAGGCTGTCGCAGAAGCCATTGCTTCTGCTGATCTGGTAACAACAGCTGTTGGACCGAATATTTTAAAGTTTATCGCTCCTGTCATTGCAAAAGGGATTCAAAAACGAATCAAGGCAGAAGGCAAAGCTCTAAATGTGATTGCTTGTGAAAACATGATTGGCGGAAGTTCAGCCTTAAAATCTTTTGTTTATGAATCTCTTAGTGAGCAAGAACAAAAACAGGCGACATTGGTTATTGGCTTTCCTGATGCTGCTGTAGATCGCATTGTTCCCTTGCAAAAGCATGACGATAAGCTATGGGTTACCGTAGAGCCTTTTTATGAGTGGGTTGTCAATCAGTCACAGGTGCTAGGGGCTGTACCCCAGGTAGAAGGGATTACCTATGTAAGTGATTTAGGACCATTTATTGAAAGAAAGCTGTTTACCGTCAATACCGGTCATGCAGCTGTGGCCTATCTTGGCTATTTGCTTAAATTAGGCAGCATTGATCAAGCAATTCAAAATTCTTATGTGCTGGATATCACAGAAAAGGTGCTGCACGAAACGGGTGCGCTGTTAATCGCAAAACATCATTTTGATAGTAAGCAGCATGAAGAGTATATTCATAAAATTATCAAACGCTTTAAAAATCCCTATATATCGGATGAAGTTACCCGAGTGGGGCGTTCTCCTATTCGAAAATTATCAGCAAAGGATCGTTTGGTAGGACCTGCGCTGCAAGCATTAGAGTATGGTATTACACCTTCTGCTTTATCATTGGTAATTGCTGCTGCCTTACTTTTTGATTCTAAGGATGATCCTGAAGCTGCGGAAATACAAAACCACATAAAAGAAAATGGTATTGAAGCGACAATTCAAAAATATACTGGAATTTCGAGTGCAAGTCCTTTATTTGCCTTGATTCTAGAAACCTATAAGAAAGTGAAATCTCAAATCAATACTACAATTGCTTAGAAGTTTTTTATAGTCAAGAAAGAATAGGGGAGCGTTGAACCACAGAGGGCGCAGAGAAGCACAAAGAACACAGAGACGTGTTTATTCTATTCCTTTGTGTTCTCTGTGCCCGCGTAAGCGGCTTTGTGTCTTTGTGTTTCAAAACGTATATGTTTTAAAAAAGGCGGTTAATTTTTGTCAGTACAGGCTCTCTGATAGCAGAGGGCTTTTTTTATTAAGATAAGAGTATTTTCATTTTCTTTTCAGAATCAACAGTTATAATAAATAGAGTTGAAACACGGCATATCAATACAATGCCGCAGATGCTGCCAAAAAAGGAGAGACAAATATGAAATTAATTTCAATTGTCGTGCCTGTTTTTAATGAACAGGAGAATATGAAAGTATTCTATCAAGCTGTTTGTAAACATATGGAGTCCACGGGATATTCTTTTGAGCTGATTTTTGTTGATGATGGTTCTACCGACAAAACGGCTGTTATATTGGACAAACTGGCAGAGCAGGATAGCCGGGTTTATGGAATTTTGTTGGCTCGCAATTTTGGACATCAGATCGCATTGACCTGTGGCCTGGATCATGCCAGAGGAGATGCGGTTATTACCATGGATGGGGATATGCAGCATCCCCCCGAGATGCTGCCACAGCTAATCAGTAAATGGGAAGAAGGATTTGAAATAGTACAAACGGTTCGAATAAATACGGAAGGGGCATCTTGGTTTAAAAAGTTTACCTCAGGAATGTTTTACCGCACGATCAATAGGATGTCCAATATTCATATAACAGAAGGCGGATCAGACTTTCGTTTGCTTGATAAAGCGGCAGTGAAAACGCTGCAAAGTTTTAAGGAGAAAGCAAGGTTTATTCGAGGGATTATCAGCGATATTGGCTATCGGCAAACGTATATTGAGTTTGTGGCACCTGAACGTTTTGCTGGAAAATCAAAGTTTTCTATTGCAAAAATGGCAAATTTTGCTTTAGATGGTATCACAGCCTATTCAAAGGTTCCTTTGCGATTGGCATTTTATTTAGGAGTGCTGACTGGTTTTTTAAGTCTACTTGTAACTGTGCATGTAGTATATATCTATTTGTTTACAACCGAAGCGGTTCCAGGGTGGGCTACAATCGCAGCCAGTGTCCTGCTGCTGGGAGGCATTCAATTGATGGGATTAGGCATTATTGGTGAATATATTGGACGCATATTTGAGGAAGTAAAGCAACGGCCTCTCTATTGGGTAAGTAGAGAGCTAAAAAGTAATGCAGAAATAAAATCGAAGAAAGAAAATGCAATTGCATAATAATATAAATAGCAGCGACTCTTTTGAATTATAAAAAAGAGTCGCTTAATTTTTAGCCTGGGTTTAATCCATTCTTAAAGAAGGCTTGATTGGCGATGGAGTTTTAGAGCGGTTTGGTTATCAAATAAAGAGGTTATTGACAGGTCAGTATAAGGACGCTATACTAATAAACAAAAAGTGTACATACACGTATGGAGAGACAAATGCAAACAAAATCAAATCATGGTCAATCACATTGGCTGCTCATCATAAGTGCTGCTGCCATTATGATGATTACTACAGGAGCGAGACAATCCAGCGGGCTTTTTGTTTCTCCTCTGGTTGCATCAACGGGTTTAAGTATTGCTTCCATTAGTTTTGCCCTTGCTGTAGGACAACTTTTTTGGGGCGTAACTCAACCCATATTTGGCGCTATTGCTGATAAGTGGGGAAGCTTTCCGGTACTTGTTTTCGGATCGCTTTTAATGGCATTAGGAATGGCTATGACCCCATATGCGACATCCGAGTGGATGTTGACCTTGACTATGGGGGTAATTAGTGCAGCGGGAGCTGGAGCAGGGAGTTTCGCAATTCTGATTGGGGCTACGGCACAAAGACTGCTGCCTAGCCAGCGTTCTTTTGCCGGAGGATTTATTAATGCTGGAGGATCCTTTGGGCAATTCATTTTTGCGCCGTTAACACAGATGATCTTAGCAGCTTATGGTTGGATCACAGCGATGTTTGCTCTCGCAGCAGCGTCTTTATTAACGATTCCTTTAGCCTGGACTCTTCGTGAAAAGGAGGTATCCCGGTTAAATGCTGATTCCCAGCCTTCTCAGAGCATAGGGCAGCAAGTTGCTCAGGCGATGAAGGATCGGAGTTACCTATGCCTGCATGCAGGCTTCTTTACTTGTGGTTTTCACGTTGCCTTTCTGGTTACTCATTTACCGGGAGAAGTGGCTCTATGTGGTCATTCTGCAGCTGTATCCGCTGCAGCCATTGGAATGATTGGTTTATTTAATATTGCTGGAAGCCTTTTGGCTGGTGTGTTAGGAAATCACTATCCGATGAAATACATACTGGCTCTTATGTATGGCAGCCGGGCTGTCATGATTGGCTTATATCTGATTGCTCCAAAAACTGAATTAACTTTTTATATTTTTGCAGCTGCATTGGGGTTCACTTGGCTTGCGACAGTACCGCCTACTGTTGGACTGGTTGGAAAACTTTTTGGTACTCGCTATCTCGCTACTCTATTTGGATTAACCATTCTGACCCATCAAGTAGGAGGATTTTTAGGTGCTTGGCTTGGCGGGATTGCTATGGAGCAAAATGGGAGTTATATGTGGATGTGGTATGCTGATATTCTATTGTCTTTGGCAGCTGCCCTTGTCAATCTGCCAATTCGGGAGGAAAAAATAGTGAAAGCATGATTGTATATATAATGCTAATGACTTGTATATCGATTATTAGTCTGTCAGGAATGGAGTATAGGGGTGAGTTTGCTGACGATTGCCTTATAGAATATTTATTTTCGCATATAGAGTTTAAACTTTAAAAGTATAATGATATAATTATAAAAAAAAATTGATAGGAGGACTATTCATGTATTTTAAACCTTTATTTGAAAATGATGTTCCCAGTGCACTCCTTTCTTAAGCGGATGGATTGCGCAGCGTATTCCTTCCGTTTAGTGTAACTTTTTTAATAGTAAAAGACGGAGGGAACATACATGATAAATCAATATCTTGGTCCGATATACTTGACGTTGGCTGCTAGTATTTGGGGTGGTATGTATGTAGTAAGTAAGATGGTACTTACTATTATTGCTCCTCTAGAATTAGTATGGTTTCGTTATATTGTGGCTTTACTTACTCTAGTTGCTTTTGGTATAGCAACAGGACAATCTTGGAAAATTCATAAAAAAGATATACCCCTTATCCTTTTGATTGGTCTAGTTGGTTACTTTCTTTCCATTTGGGCGCAATTTGCGGGGACGCAACTGTCTTCCGCCCAAATGGGGGCCATTATTACTTCTGCAACTCCAGCTTTCATGGTCATCTTTGCAAAAATCCTGCTAAAAGAAACGATTACTTTGAGAAAAGGAATATCAGTTTGTTTAGCGACGATTGGTGTGTTATGTATTATTGGAGTTGGTGATGTTGGCAATTCCTCAAAACTTGGCGGCATAATTCTAGGGGGCGCGGCGTTAACCTGGGCCTTTATGTCTGTTTTGGTAAAAAAGGTACCTGGTGGTTATTCACAGCTTGTAATCACAACCTATGCAATATTGGCAGCAACTCTGGCAATGACGCCTCTCCTAATTACAAATATCAACCTGGTGCAAATCCAGCATGTGCTGCTGGAGCCTTTGGTGTGGGGCGGCATATTATACTTAGGCATCGTATCAACAGCAGGAGCATTCTTTTTCTGGAATAAAGGTTTACAGCTTGTTGATGCTACCCGTGCAGGAGTGTACTTCTTTTTCCAGCCATTGGTGGGAACACTGCTTGGTTATTTTTTTCTTGGCGAGCAAGTGGGAATCGGCTTTTGGATAGGAACAGTACTCATTATTGGTGGGGTTTTGTTAGTGGTAAAAGATCCCTCTTAGGCATGGAAAAACTATTTATGGAAGTTATTACGATAAGCAACCGTTAAACGCGAAGATGCGAAGAATTGCGAAGGACACGAAGAAATAACATTTTTTCGTGTCCTTCATTGCGTCTTCGCATCTTCGCGTTTAAAAATGTCTTTATGTACGAGGCAATTTTGGATTCTTCTTATGATATATTGTTGCATTTTCTTTTCATAGGTATATAATATAAATGAGCATATGCCCATTTGGAGGAGTGATATTTTGGCAAGAAGACGTTGTTGTGGTTTGGTAGAGCAAGAACCGATCTTTCGAAAATTCGTACCTGATGGCCAAATGAATACAGGAACCATTATACTTCTAGTTGAAGAACTAGAAGCTTTACGCTTGAAAGATCTTGATGGTATGGATCAAGTGACTTGTGCCATAAAGATGGGAGTCTCACGAGCTACTTTCCAGCGAATACTACAATCAGCTAGAAAGAAAATGGTTACCTCTCTAGTAAATGGGCAGACCATCATAATACAAGGGGGAAATTATATGATAAAGTATAGAAAATTTGAGTGCAAGGATTGCGGACATATATGGGAGGTAGAACCATGCTCAGAGGGGGGCAAACATGGATATGAAATTCCTTGCCCTCAATGTGAAAGTATGAAGAAAATAAAATTGGCAGAAGACGGTACTCGTCATGCTTGTGGTGGGGGACATGGGCACGGGCATGATCATGAGAGTGGATGCTGTAGTGGACAAGAATCATAAAAAGATGCTGATGGGGGGTTAACCCCATCAGCATCTTTTTATGATTCTTATTCTGTATAGTCGTTATTAGCATCTGCTTTGGCAGTAAGGGTACCATATTGATTTTTGCTTTGTTGTGTTTTATTTGCTGCTTGATTTTGAGTTGAGCTTGCATAGCTGTTGCCAGTATAGGCAGAAGATGCTCCAGCTTGGCTGCCATATTGCTGACTTTGTGCAGAACTTGAATATTCATTATTAGCATCAGCAGTAGCAGTTAATGTTCCATATTGGTTTTTGCTTTGTTGTGTTTTATTTGCTGCTTGATTTTGAGTTGAGCTTGCGTAGCTATTGCCAGTATAGGCAGAAGATGCTCCAGCTTGACTGCCATATTGCTGACTTTGTGCAGAACTTGAATAATCATTATTGGCATCAGCAGTAGCAGTTAATGTTCCATATTGGTTTTTGCTTTGAGCCTGCTTATTCTGTGCATTTTGACTTTGGTTTGCATTGGAAGTTATTGCAGAAGAGTTCATAGATTGTTTGCTGTTTTTATCATTTGTAGCCATGTTGTATGCCCCCTTTAAATTTTATTATTGATTTTGAATCCAAGTTTATTTTCCCCCACTTATAACATGATTATGTGATTGAAAATCAACATAAAATAGCAATATAAACCAATTATCCAATCCAATACCAATTCATAAATAAAGAAGTACATACTAATAAAACAGAAGCACTGATGGCAAGATAACAATAATAGGATTTGCGGGAAAGCTGTCCAAAGAAGAGATAGAGAGGAAATATCGGGAGTATAAAACGGGAGACACTGTACAGAGGAAGGCTGGGAGCAGTAGAACAGAGAGGGATGAGAAACCATAGCCAGCCGATTAAGAGGTAGGAGGTAGGAATTTTAAACTGTGGCAGAATTGTGAGCAAAAATAGACCAATGAGGCTGCTGACCGTGAGGAATGTATCTAAAGCAACTCCAGGCTGACTATAAGGATCATTGAAAAAAG
>Ga0316602_10000738_pt1 | contig 13195 bp, 14 predicted proteins | sample OWC_soil_day10_C_FD_203103 | JGI IMG/M metagenome (GOLD analysis project Ga0316602, IMG submission 203103) | Wetland soil microbial communities from Old Woman Creek delta, Ohio, United States - OWC_soil_day10_CT | ecosystem: Environmental > Terrestrial > Soil > Wetlands | place: USA: Ohio... | reverse complement strand
CTATTACTTCGGGATAAAAGGGCGTTGTGAAGCTAAAGTTCCAGTATAGGAGATCCCAGCAAAGGCGTTCCCCTATTTCATTTAATTCTTTTTGAGTCAGGTTTTCAAACTCTGTCAATAGAAGAACCTCTTTATACTTTTCATCTATATCATATACACTTGAAAGGTATTGTAGTAAACTTCTTAACTATCCCTTGCTCAATTATAATTTTTCTTTTCAATATGTCATTATACGGATATAGTATAAATATATTGGTAATGTTTTGCGAGGATAACCAAGGTGAACTTTAATTATTATGGAAAAAAGAAAACAAATATGGAGGATAAAATGAATATTGCTGTAGCTGCTGATGGGCAAAGTTTAAACAGTGAAGTATCTGAACAATTTGACTCGTGTAAGTATTTATTAATTGTCAATATGAATGACTTGAGTGTTATAGCTATTAAAAATGAAGGTGATTCGTCAGGAGAAAAGCTTGCTAATGAAGTTGTAAAACATGATTGTGAACTCATTATTACCGGAAAATTAAATCCGACAGCATTTGATATACTAGCAGAAGCATGTGTAACAAGAAATTTAGGGGCTGGACATTCTGTCAAAAACGCACTCGATTTAATGGGAAAAAATTCATTACAGTATATTAAAAATTATGAAGGAACAGATGAATGTGATGGGGATCATCATCATGCTGACTTAACATTAAAATAAAGTGTTGTGAGAAAAAAATATCATTGAGGTTGAAGATATAGAGGAAGCAATTAAACTTTTCAAAGTAGGAGTTGATGGGATTCAGTTTGATAAAATTCCATATAAAGACTTGACTAAGTATGTAAAAATAATCAGAAATATCAGTTCTAATATAATTATAATTGCTGCAGGCGGAATTAATATTAAGAATATGGAAGAATCTGTCTATTCTCTGGTTCGACATTGCGGAAGGGGCTAAGATTTTCATCATCACCTTGGGGTCCTTTTTCCTCTTCTTCATAAACGTCTTAGACGGTATCCGGCAGACGGATCACAAGTTTTTGGAGTTATCTAAAGTGCTGGAAGTACCTAGGGGCAAGTTTATGTGTACCAAGTAGACCAGGTTATTATAATGTCGGACCGCTCCGAGACGATCAAAAAAGAGTTTTTGTTATGCTGTAGCGGTGGTTTTTAAAAGCAAGCTAAACTACTGTTTTGAAATAGGAATTAGGAGCCGCTTATGAATATACAAGGATTACAGAAGCTTAGTTTATTGGATTATCCAACAAAGATCAGCTGTACTATTTTTACAGGTGGGTGCAATTTGTATTGCCCTTTTTGCCACAATGCATCTTTGGTATTTCTGGGTCAAATGGCGATGGAAAGTATACCGGTAGATTCGGTGTTATCTTTTTTAAAAAAGCGGCGAAAGGTTTTGGATGCAGTTTGTATCAGCGGCGGTGAGCCATTGTTGCAACGGGATTTAGAAGAATTTTTAAAGCAAGTCAAGGAGCTTGGATATTTGATTAAGCTGGATACCAATGGAACGTTTCCAGATCTGTTGCAACAATTCGTAGAAAAAGAGCTGGTGGATTATGTAGCCATGGATATAAAGAATTCCTTGGGAAAATATTGCATGACAGTCGGACTCCGCTCTTTTGATACGAAGGTTGTGGAGGAGAGTGTGCAGTATTTGCTTAAAAATCCGGTGGAATATGAATTTCGCACCACAGTAGTTAGACAATTTCACCAGGCGGAGGATTTTATTTCCATCGGAAAGTGGATTCATGGTGCAAAGAACTATTTCTTACAGAGTTTCGTGGATTCGGGAAATTTAATTGAAAATGACTTAAGTGGATACAGCAAAAGAGAAATGGAACAGTTTCAACAGCTGCTCTCTCAGGATATTCCCAATGTGATGTTACGAGGCGTCTAATCTATATGTTATGTATTTATAAGAAAAAGGTAAATAACTAATACGATATATACCTGCATTTAATTGACAATGATATACGGCGTTGTTATTGTAATGGAAATCGTGATAATGAACAGTTTTGAAAAGGAGGATCATTATGTATCAGGTTGTAAAAAGAGATGGTCAAATTACTGAATTCAATATTTGTAAAATTAGTACGGCCATCACAAAGGCATTTGAGGCACAAAATAGACAATATACCCCTAATGTTATCGATTTTTTGGCATTGAAGGTTACGGCAGATTTTGAGCCGAAAATTAACAATGATTTGATTCGGGTGGAGGATATTCAGGACAGTGTAGAAGAAGTGCTAGGGAAAGCAGGCTATACGGATGTAGCAAAAGCCTATATACTGTACCGTAAGCAAAGAGAAAAAATTCGAAATATGAAGTCCACAATATTGGATTACAAAGAAATCGTTGATAGCTATGTGCGTGTGACTGACTGGCGTGTTAAGGAAAATTCCACTGTGACGTATTCTGTTGGTGGATTGATCTTGAGCAATTCAGGTGCGATTACAGCCAATTATTGGTTATCTGAAATTTATGACGAAGAAGTTGCCAATGCACATCGTAATGCAGACATGCATATTCACGATCTTTCCATGCTTACTGGATATTGTGCAGGATGGTCTTTGAAACAATTGATACAGGATGGTTTGAGCGGGATTTCTGGGAAAATCGCCTCTTCTCCAGCAAAGCATTTGAGTACGCTTTGTAACCAAATGGTCAATTTCCTAGGCATAATGCAAAACGAATGGGCTGGCGCACAAGCATTTTCGTCTTTTGATACTTACCTTGCTCCTTTTGTGAAGGTAGACAATTTAAATTATTGGGAAGTAAAACAATGCATTGAATCATTTATCTTTGGTGTAAACATACCTAGTCGCTGGGGTACACAAGCTCCATTTTCCAACATTACCCTAGACTGGACCGTTCCAACGGACTTGGCAGAGCTTCCGGCCATTGTGGGTGGAAAAGAAATGAATTTCAAATATAAAGATTGTAAAAAAGAAATGGATATAGTGAACAAGGCATTTATTGAAATCATGATTAAGGGTGATGCGAATGGAAGAGGATTCCAATATCCGATTCCAACTTATTCCATTACTAAGGACTTTGATTGGTCTGACGCTGAAAACAATCGTTTGCTCTTCGAAATGACTGCAAAATATGGCACACCTTATTTTTCAAACTACATAAACAGTGAAATGGAACCCAACGATGTTCGAAGCATGTGCTGTCGATTGCGCTTGGATTTAAGAGAATTGCGCAAAAAATCGGGCGGATTCTTTGGCAGTGGAGAAAGCACAGGGTCTGTTGGCGTGGTCACCATCAATATGCCAAGGATTGCATACCTTGCAAAAGACAAAGAAGACTTTTATAAACGTTTGGACAAGATGATGGACATTGTTGCAAGAAGCTTGAAAACCAAACGAACCATTGTTACTAAGATGTTGAACGAAGGCTTATATCCTTATACAAAACGTTATTTGGGTACATTTGATAACCATTTTTCCACTATCGGCTTGATTGGTATGAACGAAGTAGGTCTAAATGCAAATTGGCTCCGTGCAGATATGTCGCATGAAAAAACTCAAGCATTCACCATTGAAGTTTTAAATCATATGCGTGAAAGATTGTCCGACTATCAGGAAGGATATGGAGACTTATATAATCTGGAAGCAACGCCAGCAGAATCGACTACATATCGACTGGCAAAACATGACGTTGTTCGCTATCCGGGCATCATCACCGCAGCAAAATCAGGGGAAACACCTTATTACACCAATAGCTCCCATTTGCCTGTTGGCTATACCGATGATATTTTTGAAGCACTCGATATTCAGGATGAGCTACAAACGCTTTATACATCCGGAACCGTATTTCATGCATTTTTGGGAGAAAAATTGCCAGATTGGCAAAGTTCAGCAGCCTTGGTGCGAAAAATTGCAGAAAACTATAAATTGCCCTATTACACCTTGTCACCAACTTACTCTATTTGTAAGGAGCATGGATATTTAGACGGCGAACAACTTACATGCCCGATATGCGGTGGTAGTGCTGAGGTATACAGCCGAATTACGGGATATTATCGACCTGTGCAAAATTGGAATGATGGGAAAACCCAGGAATACAAAGAAAGAAAGGTCTATGATTTAAATCATTCCACATTGGTAAAAAAACAATCGAATAAAAAACCAGAAGAAGAGAATGCTTGTGTTGCAGAACCAACAGATAAGTCAGACCCCAAATTGATTTTATTTGCAACAAAAACTTGCCCGAAGTGTAAAATTGCTACTTTGATTTTACAAAAGGCGGAACTTCCTTTTGAAAAAATCTATGCGGAAGAAAAGCCAGAATTGGTGCAAAAATTTGATATCCGTCATGCGCCAACCTTAATTGTGTTGGGAGACACGATAAAAAAATATAGCAATGCTTCAGATATTCAAAAGTATGTCAATCAGATATAAAACAATTTGTTTTTACAATAAAGACATGAGTTGAATCACTTGAAGGTGGTGGTATTCACCTATTTTAAATGACCTAGAGAAAATGATTTCTCCCTGCTAAAGGCAAAGTATATCTCCTTCCGCCATTCAATCAATGGTACGCTACGCCGAGTGCAAAAAGCACACTCGCCCTTGACTGAATGACTCCGGGAGATGGTACATAGCTAACAGGGAAAAATCCAAGAGACTAGAAATCAGCATAGTGATTCTCCTCCTGAAACACTGTCCCAAACCGCTTGGACAGAAGTGGCCATCAAGATGAACATGGTGGCTCTCGCAACGTACACACGTGGTTCATTTCAGTGGCTTCTATCGTTGAATGATTTTTGGTGCTGCTACTTTAGACACTTTTATTGTAGGGGGTGGGCTCAGGTGCGGAATGTTTAGGGAGTCAAAGATACCTTACCGTACGCCAGAATATTAATTTGAGATAACATTATTCCAATTTATTATATCGATATGCTAGGAGGTATACTTGCTAATAAATTTCCTAGAACAACTCTCCTCCAATCCAGACCTTATAATATTATCATCAAGAAATTCAAATTTAAATTGTAAGTAGACATTGTCTTATCTAAAGGCGCGTAGCATTTACCTATTATTTAAATATTAGACGTATTATTTAGGCGTACATGTAGTAAAATATAAGTGAGCATATGCTCACTTGGAGAGTGATAATATGGCTAGAAAACGTTGTTGTGGTTTAATAGAACGTGAGCCAGCTTGTCAGCGATTTATACCAGAAGGCCGAAAAAACTCCAAGGTTGTTGAACTAGGGATAGAAGAACTTGAAGCAGTGCGTTTAAAAGACCTAGGCAGCATGGATCAAGCTGACTGTGCAGCTACCATGGGGTTATCACGGGCGACCTTCCAGCGTATATTGCAGTCAGCTAGAATCAAGATTGCAACGGCATTAGTAGAAGGTCAAGTTATCATAATTAAAGGGGGAAATTATATGGTAAAGAATCGTGTATTTGAATGTCAGGATTGTGGTCACAAATGGGAAGTAGAACCATGTACGGCTGGCGGCAAGCATGGTTACGAAATTGCTTGTCCGCAATGTGGTAGCATGAAAAAAAATAAGCTTGCCGAAGATGGCGCTAAACATGCCTGCGGTGGTGGACATGGGCACGATCATGATCATAATCATGATGGCGGTTGCTGCGGCGGTCATTAAGTAAAAGATACAATAAGAAAAGATAGGGGGCATGAGCTTCCTATCTTTTCTTGTTGTTGAATTTATAATTTTTTTTAAAATAAATGGGAAAACATATTTTAAAATACAACAGGGTACTTTCCAGTTTTAAAGCTCTTTTAAAGAATTTCATCGCGACATCTTTATCACGATGTTCAAAAATAATGATCCAATGATTGTTTCTTTAGGGCTGTATACGTCTACTTAATGAGCTGTTTGCAATAAAAGTTTAAAAGTAAAAAAAACAAATTTTTAAAACTGGCTTTTCTGTTGTTCAAATTGCTGGAATTGCTGTAATTCCAGGGATGATGGCTCCATTTGGGCAAACTTTGGCACATTCTCCACAATCAGTACAGTTTTCAGTAATTATATATTGAGATATACTCTCGATTATTGCTCCTACATGACAACCGTGAGCCCCACATTGAATATAGCATGTATGCCCATCACAGCCTGCAGTCATTCCACAACCAGGCGCGCAAGTACCACATTTAAGACATTTATCGGTAATAATATACATGGCTATTCACCTCCTAAAAGATATCGCCCTTGGTGGGCAAGTTGTTAACTCAAATTAATCTGAACTTTAAAATTTGGATACGAAGATGACATTTTCTCCAATAATTGCTATATGATAGTAACTCGGAACAATGCAGGATAACTCGTACTTACCCTGCATTGTTCCGAACTAATTAATGTCCGCAAAAACAAATTTTAGATAAATCCAATAATTACGTCAGTTCTACAACAATCACACCTAGAATGAGTTGAAGTTGTCTAGCTGCGTCTTATATTGTTTAGTGGATGCAATTGTGCCCTACATGGTCCTGATCGCAGGTATTGCCAGAATTGGTCAGTTCGTCGCGTAGATAGAGGGGGACAAGCTTTTCCGGTTCAAGGGAAGATGCTCCGGCCATGAATTTTACGCTATGAGCGCTTAAAATCAATTGGGCTACTTCGCCCATGCTGCCGTCGATGATATTTGTACAATCTAGATCTGCTACCCAGTTAAGAATGACGCTAGGTGCATAGGGTCTGGGTTAAAGTTGCTTAGAAATACAGCTAGGCTCGTAGCAACCGTACTTTTACCGACACCGCCTTTACCGCTCATGACTACGATTTTGTGGTCTACATTTTGCAAAAATTGATTAATTTTTGTTGTTTGCGCTTCATAAGTATGATCTGTTGTATCTGTGTTACAAGCCATTTTAAAATCCATCTCCTTTTTATTTTCATTATGAAATATATTTCATAATGAAAATAAAAAATGCTGTCATTAGAATGCAACACTAAATAATCTTTTATTTAATATGCATTCTAATTCAAATATCGAACAGTGATATTTCTTTCTTGACTTTAATAGATGTCATGCAATGATCGTCAGATATTAATCTTTTTCACGACTCGCAGTGAAATTTTGGCAAGTAGGACAGGATAATAAATCATGACAACACTCTCCTGCTGCGTGAGGCACGGTACATTTGTGAGTACAATTAAGGCAAAAACAATGACTTAGATCTGTTTGGCATTGACGGGCAATGCGAAATTTACCACCATCTACCCGTAGTGCTTGCCCTTGCCACAAGGCAGAAGCTATTTTTTGATGTGCTAGATTGACAATGCGATGGAAGGTGGGACGTGATATTTCCATACTGTCGGCGGCCGCCGCCTGGTCTAGCTGTTCAATATCTGCTAAACGAATCGCTTCCATTTCTTCAATGGTTAATATCATTTCATCGATTTCATGCAAAGGAACACCTACAGGTTTGTAATGGGTGAGAGGAGGCAATTTTTCAATTCGACGTTCTTTATGTGGACGAACCATGATACTCCCTTCATCTTATGAAATATATTCCATATTTAATATATAATGTTAGGATGAGATTGTCAAGAGTAGTTTTCCATTTTTAGGTATGAAGTAAGAGGTGGACAGGTTGCTTATTATCGAAAAACATAATAAAAAACGACCACAGGTGTGATGGTTAATGCAATAGCATACATTAATTCAGACCATTGAATCCCCATCCTTTTCATAACTGCATTTTTCTTTCGGAAAAGCAAGAAAATGAAATACAGCCTCTAACACTCCGCCGCCAATTGCAAGCGCCTTATCGGAGATCGTATCCCATTCGGCGTCTCTTCTAGGGTCAATGTCGCCGATTTTGGTTCCTTTGGATATCCAAACATTTTCTTTGATCATTCCTCTAATGACTCCCGCTATTTCAGCGTACACAGGTATTTTATCTACCAAGGCAACTATATCCCCTTGTTCCACCTGACTCCCAATAGGACGACTCTGAAGCACCTTTCCGTCAACCGGTGATTTCAGCAGCCTTTTCCAGGTATGGCCATCAATAGCGCCCGGAGCAGCGGTGTTAGCAATTGCGTTGCCACAGTAAATGGCGCGACCAAGAGTATGTCCCCTGCAGGTTTCGATCACAACATGTACGTCCAGCCCAGCAGTAAAGCCTGGTCCTAGCCCGATTACTAATGGAGCATCCTTTAAGGTGGTTCCCTGATTACGCTTTGCCATGATGGCATCTACAACAACCATCGGCCGCAAGATCTCTATCACTTCAGCGTTAGGATCTATCAGTACAGGAAGGATATTGTTGTCGAGAAGCTGCAAGGCCTGTTCTATCGTACTGGTCATACTTGCCTGTATTCCTTCAATGTGAACAGTGTTTTCATACACTGCCTCTGAAAAAGATACAGTTCTTCTAACTGTTAACGGTCTGCTTAGCTCGGTCAGTATCACTTTCAGGCCGCATTTAAAAAGCCGGTAAGCAACACCTGTAGCGAGATCGCCACCACCCTTTACAATAACCAGCGGTCTTTTTTTGTTCGTGTTTTTCACCAGGTCCGAATAAAAGCTGTTACTGACTTCATGGGGGGGCAAGCTGAGTTCAAGCATGACAGTTATAATTTGATCTGGCTCCTCAGGGTTACTTACTTTGGCAACTCCAAATAAGCCACTAGTCAGATTTTCCCGTACTAAGTCTGCCACTTGTTCTTCCAACCAAGTTGATGGTATTTTCCATGGTAATTGAAAATTACCACTTATTTTTTCGCCGCCTATTGCATAAAAATTTTTTTGTCCTCGCACACTGCAAGGAAGACCTTCCACGCCTATCACGGTTACAAGGACCATTTCTTGCTGAAGGTTAACATTCATGATGATACCATCCTTTCTCAATTGTGGTCTGCTTTTATGCATGCATAGTAAGAGTCGTTAGATGAATAACTAGTTCCTTTACCAAATGTACAGTTAGGATATGTGCATTTGGGACAAGCTCTACAAAGTCCGCCGTGAGCCAAAGCCACAATATCCTTACGAGTGACCCGTTCACCAGCCAGTAGTCTAGGCAGTATCAAATCAATAATGGTAATATTAAAAAACATCCCGCAAGCCGGTACACCCATGATCGGTATATCCTCCAGATAGGCCAGCATAAACATCGCCCCAGGAAGCGCAGGAGCGCCATACTTCTCTACCTTAGCGCCAGAGAGCCTGATCGCATTCGGCGTAACATCATCAGGATCGACAGACATGCCTCCCGTAACAAAAATGATGGAAGCTCCGTCTTCTGCCATTTTCTTAATCTTCGTTGCGATCAATTCTGTGTCATCAGGTGCGTAGTCGATGCGCAAAATATTTGACCCGAAAGAATGTACTTTCTCAGTCATCACTGGACCAAATTCATCTCGGATCCGCTTTTTATATACCTCGCTGCCAGTAATAACTACTCCGACTTGAACTTTTTGAAAGGGTATCACTTTAATGACCCAGCCGGCCTGCCGACAAATAGTTTCCGCTGTACAAATCGTCTGTTCGTTTACAACCAGCGGGATGACCTTTGTGCCTGCAAGCAGTTCTCCTTTGTGAACAACCATATTATTGGGCAGTGTGGAAAGAATCACATCCGGCAAATCGTTAATTTCCTCTAGAGCATGAACATTAATTTTCAGCAATCCGTCACAATCAGCGTAGAGGTCTACGCGGCTTTCTTTGGGTCCAGTCCAGGTTGTACCAGTGCCAGCAAGGGCAGTCCCCAAACGGACGCCGGCCTCATCTTCGTGGACATCATTAGGGTCAAGGTCTAAAATATAGATGTTTTCCTTGCCGATTTTTAATAGCTCAGAGACATCTTCCGCCTTGACAATATGACCTTTTTTGAAGGGTACTCCCTTTGACTCCCCTTTTACAACTTTAGTGATATCATGACTGAGGACTTTGCCTACTGCATCTTCGGCTTTGATGGTCTGTATTCTCATTGTTTTCACTCCTTGAAGCGCATTATATAAAGCAGTTATTCTTCCGGTACAAATAATTCTATTTAGGGGAAGGCGTATGACTATTCTGAACGAACGGCATAATCCGTTTTAATATGTATTCCAAATTGCTTCAAATTGCTTGATTAAATTAGATACTGTATTCTTGTCAGGGGCTGTTATAACATTGTTTAGGCAAATTTCCATTGCAGTTATATCATTTTCATTCACTATTTTTGAGGCATTTATTAGGCGATTAATAAAGATTGTCATGGCATGAGCTACTGCAACTTTCATTTCCTCTAAGCTTCCTGGCTCAAACTCCTCTGTTTTTACAAGAGCAGCGAAATCGCTGCATTTCCCTTTATTAAATGCATTCTTTATAAAAAGTTCATAAGTTAAATCTTGATCTATACTCATAGATTTCATCTCCTTTGTCTTGTTAATAAACATAGTATCGCGCAAAGAAATTCCCCCTGCAGGTTTATAATGGGTGAAAGGGGGGAGTTGTCCAACACGACGTTCTTTATGCGGACGTCCCATCGTGTTTTTGTCAAATTGTGAAATATATCCCAAAATTGATATATATGATCGGATGAGAAAAGTATTTTGAGGGAAGCCTGTAGATTCATCTAATACTGACGTTGAGTGGTCAAGAGATAACAAAACGTTATCTATATTCTAAGGCTAGTCCGACAGATGTTTCTTGTAGGTTGCCTAGCTGTGCCAAGGCAATGCGGGAAGGTTGGTCTAGTGGCAGGCATATAAATCTTGAACATTGGCTTGGTGTAGGTAGGCAGTGATGCCATTAAGTTGTTCGGTTAGAGGTTTGCGCAAATGGAGTCTGCCGATGATGGCTAGCACACGGTCGTCTTGGCAGATTTGTTTGGCCTGTTCCACAATGCTACATATACCAGAATGTGAGCAGCCAGTGATGATGACAAGACCTTGACTGGATTTATAGGCGAGGGCCGTATCATCCTCCATGGAGTTAGCGACTGCAATATCATTTTTAATAATTAGCTCAATGGTATGATTTCCTTCGTATGAAAATTTACGTTTTATTTCACCTAAGAAAACGAGATTGTCAGTAATCCATACCGGGTCCTTGCTTTTATGGATTAAGAAGAAATCAATGGGTTCTGCTTCTGCTATATTGCAGCCCATCTCTTTGCTGTCCGTTGTCCGTTGGTTAAAAGATAGTGGATGGGTTAATAAGATAGGTTTTGAGGTAGGGATGGTATTTGCACTTCGGTACATATTGAGTAGATGCTTAAGGCCCAAGGTATGATCATAATGCCCATGGGATAATATTATGTATTCTGTTTTAAATAAATCAATGTCAAGCTTATGTGCATTTTCCAGAAATAAAGCTGAGCAATCAGTATCAAATAAAATGTTGGTTGATTGATCTTCAATGTAGAGGGAAAAAACAGCTTCAGCTTTAAGATCTCGCGTATTGGTAGTATTATCGACGAGGACAGTTAGTTTCAAGAAGCAATCTCCTTATTGATGATTGCCACCTGAAACATTCATACTCTATAAATTTACGAGTAGGAATGCTTCAGGTGGCGTACCTTTTTATATTTTTTTTGTATGAAGCCAGCGAAATAGGGCGAAAGTACTAAAAATAAAGAATACAATGATAATCCAGTGATTGATGCCTAATACTTGGGGTAGTGTAATTTTACCGAAATCTCCCCAAGTAAGTACAGAATTTTTTAGCATTGGGTAAGCTTCAGCATATAATCCTGCTCCTACTAACATGCCTAATATTCCCCAGCCAGCGTCTAGACGACCTTCGCCGAGGGCAGCTAAAGCGGTCCCTGGGCAATATCCTAAGAGGCCCCAGCCAATGCCAAACAGTAGGCCGCCAATCACAACCCCGCCTAAGATGGTTGGCTTAATAGCTAGTTTGGCAAAATTCATGTCGTATAGTAGATATACGCCAACCATGCCAACGCAGATAGTAGAAAGCATGTACTTGATAATGGTCATATCTTGTAATCGTAGTGCACCGATTTGTTTGTCATAGCGAATGACTTGCCCTCGCTGCAATAAAAATCCAAATAAAATGCCTGTTGTTAAGCCCCCAATTAAATCCGTCATGACTGATCACCTCCACGATATAAGATGCGCACCACAATCATGCCACCAATAAAGAAACAGATTAAGGCTATAAAACCACTGACAGCTAACTGTAATGATCCGCTTATCCCATGACCGCTTGGGCAGCCATCTGCCAGCCGAGCTCCGAACATGGCGATGATGCCCCCTAAAAAAGCTGTTACAGCGCGTAATGTTTTATTTTCGCCAAAGTGTTCTATCCAAGTATTCGGCAATGACTTCCAACAAAAAGAACCGAACAGTGTAGCTGCAATGAGTGAGCCAATAAAAATGCCGATAACAAACATCCATTGCCAATCGATGATGGGTGCTTCTTTTATAAAGTATGGCATGTGGGCGACGCGGTCAGCCCCAAATATTTTTTCTACCATACCGGTGGTACGCACAAAGGTTGTCGAAGCGCCAAAGTACTTTCCAGCAACTCCAACGGAAAACACGAGCAATAAACCACTTAGTGCACCAGCAAAATAAGGGCTCCAGCCATTGTCTTGTTTGATGATCATAACAATCTCCTTTCTTATAAATGAATTGATCTAGGGGTTACGTATATATTATTTGATTGTTTTCCTTTGTTTTGCCAGATAGTCGTGAATAGCAGCATGCAAGTCTGCCGCACCTAGATTTGAGCAGTGCTGCTTTAGTTGAGGTAAACCATCTAATGCATGAAGTATATCATGTTCAGTGATTTATAAAGCCTCTTGAAGGTTTTTTCCCTTTGCCAATACCGTGGTTATGTTACTAGAAGCAATGGTGGCCTCGCAACCAAAGATAAGAAAACTAATGCCATGAATTCTTTGATCATGCCGTATCGTTGACCTTGTTGTAATTAATCCCCCAAAGCAACCCTGGAAATGATGCGCGGACAATAATACCGGCGATTTGCGTTACCAGGATTTTAATTGCGCTAGCTTCCAGTCCTATAGTATGACGTTCGTTTTGAAACGGTGCCGATTTTTTATAGGCAGGTTTGAATCGACCGCAAGTATATTGTTGAAAGAGTAAATGACTCCACGTTGGGAAGTCCTATTTACCTTGTATGGAGTCATTTGATTCAACTTGGCTTAGTGATGACCGCACTCATGTCCTTCGTGGTCATGCTCGCAGGCGTTGCCAGAATCCGTAAGCTCACCATTTAGATAGAGAGCG
>Ga0316602_10000735_pt1 | contig 13234 bp, 10 predicted proteins | sample OWC_soil_day10_C_FD_203103 | JGI IMG/M metagenome (GOLD analysis project Ga0316602, IMG submission 203103) | Wetland soil microbial communities from Old Woman Creek delta, Ohio, United States - OWC_soil_day10_CT | ecosystem: Environmental > Terrestrial > Soil > Wetlands | place: USA: Ohio... | reverse complement strand
CCTGGCAAACCACTTCTTCAGCCCTTCATAGATCTCCTTGCTCATACAACGGCAATTTTTAAGTTTTTCCACAGCAAATATTACATCAACCAAATGCAGGGTATCAATGATTCCGATCCCTCTTCCCAGACATATGCCCAATATCGCCTGGGCATATGACAGGTGAGGTGTCATATAAGTTTCGTCACTCAAAAAAAACTCATGCAAATGTTGGACAGCCTTTTCTGCAAAGCTCTCTTTTCCGGTAATTATATAACCGGAGGTGAGAAAGACCACATTGGTTCTCATCTGCCGCATAATAATCCTGTGGCTGTTAAAATTCTCCGGATTGGATTGTCCATCTCTTTGTATGTAAGGCAGACCATCCGGAGTATCTGGATTGGGCCACCAGTAATCTCCGTTGGAATAATAATCGTGAGGCCCTCCTACACTTTTGGGACTCTGCACATCAGTGATATGGAGCACAGGAGCCTTCATCGCTGTCTTCGCCTTCTCTATAACCCATTCCTGATTTCCCCAGCCGGGGGGAATTCTGTATTTTTTCTCGTATTGTATCATGGTGCCATTACCTGCGTAAATGATTTAGTTCTGCTGCAGCACAGTTTAAAAGCGCCTTCATATATCCGGTGCTGTAAGCCCATGAGGAATTTTCTCCCCCAACTGTTTCTCCCCAGACCGGTACGTGATCCACATGGATGGCGCCGTCGTAATCATAGCGGACCAGCTGCTTCATCAGTTCATACATATCCCCATATCCGTCTTCCAGAAGGGTTTCCTCAAAATACGGCATGGTAGAACTGACATTTCGGAAATGAACCAGAAATACTTTTTTGTTTTCCACAAAATACCGGATATCTTCCATTATATTACCAAACTGTGATCCGCCTTCCAGCCAGCAGCCAAGGCACATCTTTAATCCCAGATACGGACTGTTTCCTGACAGTTCAAACGCATGTTTGTAATCATCAGCAGAAGTAATTAAGTTGGATATTCCCAGGAGGCAGTCAACGGGAGGATCGTTAGGGTGAAGGGCGATCTTTACATTTGCCTCTTCGCAAACCGGAAGAACTCTGTCGAGAAAATATTTAAAATTGTCCCACATTTCTTCCTTTGTATAAAGCCTTCCATGAGAATATGGGCGGGTTTTTAATTCCTCTAAGTCCACAATACGACCAATACCGCCTCTTGTATGTTCCCCTTCTCCGAATCTTGTGGTCAGCACCCGATTCGGCTCCCACGTCATATATACAACCGGGATTTGCGCTTTCCCCAGAATCCGGTTGAATCGATTATATTCCTCAATCGCCTCATCCCGTCCGGGCAGACCCAGATGAATCTTATCATTCTTATATAAATGGACATTTCCCGCATCTGTTACAATTAAATCATATTTTTTAAGACGCTCAAGGAATTTCATAACAGAATCATAATCTGTATGCTCGTCTTTAAATATAACATATACGTATTTTACACCCATCTGTTTGATAAATAACAGCTGTTCATCTGTATAATCAGATACAACCTTTGACTGTACCTTTATCTTATTTCCCAGCATTAGGGGATCCTCCTTTAAATTAAGTAATCGCTTATTTGGTCCAGTAAACGGCTTCCGGCGTCCACTGTTCCAGACTTACATCATAGATTCCGCTGTCTTTCAGACCGGGTACTCCAAATGCTTCATAATAAACAACAGACAGCGGAGTAATCATGACATAATCCGTTACAAGAGCCTTAGCTGCCTTTTGTAAATTTTCCTTCTTCTCATCAATTGTTCTGGCTGCTCTGGCTGCAAACAGCGGTGTTTCAAATTCATCCGGCCGTAGCATAATTCCATGATTTTTAATTCCTTCAGAGGAATACAGACGGATATAATTATTGGTAAAATCCATTCTACTGGCACCTCTGTTGGCAATAAAACCATCAATATCGTCTTCCTTTTGCATTGCTGCCAGAGCAGACCCATCGAGCACTTCCACCTTGGCAGTAATTCCGATGGTAGCCAGAATTGCCTGGAATACAGTCGCCGTATCATTATTCTGTGATGTAGTATAAATGGACGTTTCAAAGCCATTGGGATAGCCAGCTTCAGAAAGCATCTGCTTTGCCAGTTCCGGATTATATTCATAAAAATCCTGAGGGGAATATGCCCATGAGTCTGAAGTACAAAACAGAGGAGTTGCCTCACCCAGACCACCGGACAACGCCTTTGCCACCTGTTCCCAGTCAATAGCATGCATAATTGCCTGGCGAACCTTTAAATCTCCCATGGGATGCTTATCGCTCTTGCTGTTCCAGATTATGTGCTTAATATCGGCACAGTTTGCATTCTTTCTGCCAATGCTTTCAAATCCGGCCTGTTTGATTGTATTGATAATCGCGTCATTTTCCAGCTTCATTGCTACTCCCACTTCTTTATTAAGAAGCGCAGACATCATGGTATTGGTGTCCATGATCATATCAATCTCCAGCCGGTCAACATGTGGCAGTCCTTTTATTCTGTAATTCTCATTTTTGGTATATGTAATTTTGTTATCATCAATAAAGGACTCCAGGATAAACGGACCGGTTCCGACCGCATTGGTTTTGCACCACTCCTCCCCGTTCTTTTCATAGGCTTCCTTGGAAATGATAAAGATATCGCCGATTAAATTATCCCAGTTGTTGGCCCACTGATCATACTGAATTTCGATTCTTCTGTCATCAACTACCGTAATTTTTGCAGGAGAACCAATCTCACTGGCCTTTCCGTTGTCAATATACTTTTGTATATTCCAGGCTACTGCTTCTGCGTCACAATCCGATCCGTCATGGAACTTTACACCTTCCCTCAGCTTAATGGTAAATATCAGGTTATCCGGGTCTGAGTAGAATTCCTCTGCCAGCCATGGATAATAATTTCCATCCTCATCGGCACGTCCAAGGGATTCAATAACCGGCTGTGCGCCAAAACGGTCACTGGTTGAGGTCGACTGGGGCAGGAAAAACGTATTATGTGATAATGGAATGGCCACTACCAGTTTTCCACCTTCTGCTATCTCATCTGCTGCCTCACTTTCTCCAGTTACTGCTGCTGTGGTTTCTACATTTTTTGCTGCGGTTGTCTCCGGAATGCTGGTATCTTTGCTCCCTCCGCAGCCGGCAGTCATTGCTGCTGTCATAATTACGGCAACTGTCAATGCCAAAACTCTCTTTGCTTTTTTCATTGTGTAATCCTCCTTCAATCTCTTTGCTGTTTGTTTTATTTATCGTATAAGAAACAAGCCACCTGATGATCTCCGCCCACATCATGAAGTCTTGGTATCTCCCTGCGGCACCGCTCACCGGCCTTATCACATCTGTCATGGAACGGACAGCCCGCCGGCCTGTTTGTGAGACTTGGCACCTCTCCTCTAATGGGAACTCTCTCTCTGGTTTCCTCAACCAGAGGGTCAGCAACAGGAACTGCGCTGAGAAGAGTCCTGGTATAAGGATGAAGGGTATTGCTGTACAATTCCCCGCAGTCAGCAATTTCTACCACTCTTCCCAGATACATAACCAGAATTCTGCTGCTTATATGCTTGACAACCGCCAGATCATGGGCAATAAACAAATAGGTCAGACCAAGCTTTGACTGCAGCTCCTCAAGCAGATTAATAATCTGAGCCTGTATGGAAACATCCAGAGCAGAAATCGGTTCATCGCAGAGAATTAAATCAGGCTGGGAGGATAAGGCCCTGGCAATGCCAAGCCTCTGTCTCTGACCCCCTGAAAATTCATGAGGCACCCTGTATTTAAGGGCTGGATCCAGCCCGACAATCCGAAACAGCTCATCTACTCTTTTGCCGTACTCTTCTCTGTTCTGAACCAGCTTATGAAGAAGGAGAGATTCACCTACAATGGATTCTGCTGTCTGTCTTGGATCAAGAGAGGAAAAGGGATCCTGAAAGATCATGGATATCTTTTTTCTGAAGGGGTACATCTGTCTGTCACTGAAACCTGCAATATCTGTACCATTGAATACAATGTTTCCTTCCTCAGGTTTATATACACGCATAATACATCTGGCCAGAGTCGTCTTTCCGCATCCCGACTCTCCTACAATCCCCAGCGTCTCTCCCTTTCTGACATAAAAATCAATGTCTTCAATTGCTTTTACGTCGCCGATTTTCTTTCTGACCATCCCTTTATAAATAGGAAAGTACTTCCTGACATTTTTTACTTCCAGACAAATTTCTTCTCCTGCCTTTAATGCCGGAGCCTTTTTTATTTCCTTTCCTGCAATCTCTTCTGCCTTTATTCTCTTTTCTTCATCCGATAGATGACAGGCAGTAAAGTGCCCTTTATCTGACTCCTTAAGCACCGGCTTTGTACATTCCCTGCACCGGTCCATGCGGTATTCACAGCGTTCATAAAACGGACAGAATTCAGGTCTTGATGCCGGGTTAGGCGGAAGCCCCTCAATGGGAATCAGGATGCGATCCTTTGGATCATCAAGTCTTGGTATGGCTCTGAGCAGGGCTCTGGTATAAGGATGCTCCGGCTTTGCAAAGAGCCGCTTTGTATCCGTCATCTCCACAACGCTTCCTGAATACATTACATAGATCCGCTCAGCAAACCTGGCCACAATTCCCAGATTATGAGTAACAATAATAACCGATGTATTGGTTTTCTTTGCAATATCCCGGATCATCTCAAGAAGCTGGGCCTGTGTCGTCACGTCAAGGGCCGTAGTCGCCTCATCTGCGACCAGAATCTCAGGTTCTGAGGACATAGCCATGGCAATCATGATACGCTGACGCATTCCTCCCGAAAACTGCTGCGGATAATAATCGAACCGCTCCTGCGGATCGGGTATATTAACCAGCTTCAGCATCTCAATGGCACGCCTCTCCGCTTCTTCCTTGTCCACCTTCAAGTGCTCCATGATATTTTCCCGGATCTGGTATCCGATGGTCAGTACCGGATTTAAGGATGTCATAGGCTCCTGAAAAATCATGCTGATTTTTCCACCTCTCATATGACGCATTTCTTCGCTGTTTGGTCCGTAATCCAGCATATTTTTCTCATTTCCCCGGATATAAACCTCACCGCCGGTCACCTTTCCCGGCGAACCAATCAGCTGCAGCATGCTCATCATGGTCACGGATTTCCCGCTCCCTGATTCCCCTACGATTCCAATAATCTCACCTGGATTTAAATACATGGATACGTTGTCAACAGCCTTTACAAGCTGTCCGTCTGTCTTAAAGCAGGTCTCGATATTTTTCAGTTCCAACAAATGTTCCATTTTATCTCCTCCCATCAAACCTCACCCCGAAGTCTTGGATCAAGTGCATCCCGGACACCGTCACCAAACATATTCAGACAGATAACCAGAACCGCCACGCAGACTCCGGGCGTAAGTGCAAATACCGGATTCTGGAGAAGAAACAAACGGCCATCACTGACCATTCCTCCCCAGGATGCAGTGGGTGCGCTGATTCCAAGTCCAAGAAAGCTTAGTCCGGCTTCTGCCAGAATGGTCTGTCCCACCTGCTGGGTCATCATGACAATGATTGGGGAAATACTGTTTGGGAGAATGTGCTTAAACATCAGCCGGAAATTTTTATTTCCCTGAAGCTTTCCTGCCATAACATAATCTGCCTGCTTGATTGTCAGCACCTGTCCTCTCATCATCCGGACATATCCTGCCATAGACGAGATTCCAAGAATAATTGCCAGATTACGGATCCCGCTGCCAAACACAGCCGTTAAGGCCATAGCAAGAATAATCTGGGGAATTGCCCGAATGGCTTCCATGATTCTGGTAATAATGTCATCTGTGATACCGCCGAAATAACCTGCGATCATTCCGAAAAAGGTTCCTGCGATACAAGCGATCATGACTGCGAATACTCCGATAATGAGACTGACTCTGGTTCCATATATAATGCGGCTTAACACGTCTCTCCCGTAATTATCAGTTCCAAGAAGATGATCTTTTCCAGGTCCCTGAAGATAAGAAGAAAAGTCTGCATAATTGGGGTCATAGGGCGCGAATACCGGTGCGAATACCGCCATGGCTATAAACAGGAAGACCACCGCTGCACTGAATACGGCAATCTTTCTGGCAAATAAAATCTTAACTGTCTTTTTCCATCTTCCGTTATTTTTCATTCTTTCGCCTCCCTATTCAAACCGGACTCTCGGGTCAACCACTGCATACAGAATATCCGTTAAAAGGTTGATTATACAGGATACCAGCGCGGTAACCAGCACACATGCCTGAACAACCGGAATATCTCTTGACTGAATGGCCTTTACAAATAAGGAGCCCATTCCGGGAATATTAAACACAGATTCCACAAACATAGAGCCAGCCAGCATGGAACCAAGGCGCATTCCAAGGATGGTGATAACAGGTATCAGGGCATTTTTAAGAGCATGAACATAGATGACTTTTCGCTGTGACAACCCCTTGCTTTTCGCAGTTCTCACATAATCCTGCTGGATGACTTCCAGCATACTGGAGCGAGTCTGCCTCGTCACAGTGGCGATCCCTCCAAGTGCCAGACAAAATAAAGGCATAACAGCCTGTCTGATGCCCGTCACCGGATCCTCATGAATCCAGGTAAAGCCATAGGAAGGAAGCCAGCCCAGTTTCATCGCGAAAACGTACATAACTAACAACCCGATCCAAAACTGAGGCAGGCAGGCTGTTATGTTGGCAACCAGGGTAACGATGGTATCTGCCGGCTTTCCCCTGTATACAGCGCTGATCACACCGAACAGGATTCCCAAAGGGATGCTTATGATAAATGCACTGATTGAAAAGAACAGAGTTATGGGAATCCGTTCATTTATAATATCCAGAGTACTTTTATGAAACTGGGTTGACTGCCCCCAGTCCCCCTGAACCGCTCCTGACAGCCAGCTGAAATACCTGTGAATAATTGGCTGGTCTAATTTCAATTCATGAAACACCCTGCTATATTCTTCCTGGGATACCTCCTGACCCAGCATTGCATATACAGGATCACCAGGAATCAACGATACCAGCATAAATGTAAATATGGATATCAGAAATATAATCAGTATCATCTGTCCGGTACGTTTTATGATGTATGCTTTCATTTCAACTTTATAGCAGGAACTTATAACCTGCCATATTCCTCCCTCCTTGCATGACTCTTTTTTATTCTCTTGTTTTTCGTGTTTTCAATATAGCCAATGTCTGTTATAATAAAAATATAGTCGATTTTGATCAATAAATCGCATCAACTCCTTCTCTATATAAATTTTAAACTACTTTCAGGTTTTAATTATATATTTTATTATGCATTTTTTCCAATAACCCTTTCCTATTTTTATTATAGTCATTGCCTATAATGAAAACCTACAACAAAAGAAGGCAGGTTTTACATGGACATCAGATATCTGGAATATATTCTCGCACTGGCTGAAACCGGAAATATGACGAAAGCAGCGAAAAAACTCTACATCTCTCAACCTACTCTCAGCCAGTTTCTTACCAAGCAGGAACAGGAGCTTGGTTTTCCGCTTTTTGAAAGAGCCAGCGGTACCTATTCCCTGACTCCAGTGGGGAACCTTTACGCAGAATACGCAAAAAAAGTGATCTCTTTAACCACTAATCTGGAAAAAGATATTAAACGTGTCTCAAATACAAGCCGGATTCGTATTGGCACTTCTGCCTCCAGTGCCATGCAGATGCTCTCCTGCATCCTGGTGGATTTCCGTAAGTATTACCCCAAAGCAGAGCTGGTTCTGTCGGATGATAATCTGCATTCCACAAGTAATTTTATTTCAAAAGGGGAGATAGACCTGGCTTTTGTAACTGCTAATTCTATGGAGCAGTACAGAGGTCAAAGCATTGAATTGAAAAAAGAAGAAGTTGTATTTGCTGCTCCCAGCAGCCATCCCTATTGCCAGAAGACAGGCGGGAACCGCCAGCGTTCTCTTACCAGTGCGCAGCTTCTGGAACACTTTTATAATTCGCCTTTCATCCTGCAGCATAAAGGCTCCTGTATCCGGTATCTGATCGAAGATTTTTTTGAAAAGCAGGAATTTAATCCAACCATTGCCTGTATGACTTCCCATGTGCAATCGATTTGTGATATGGTATCCAGCAGTATTGGGGTTGGATTTATTCCGTCTGAATACCAGTTTCCTCACAAGAGTATCACCTGCTTTTCATTGGAGCCGAAACTATACAGAATCCATTCCATCCTTTACCGTAAGGACTTAATTATGACACCGCCCCATAAATGCCTGATCGATTTGGCTAAAGCATATGTAACTACTAATTGGAACCATTTTTAAAAATGACATTTCATTAGAATATGTGCCTGACGGGCACACAAAAAAGAAGGATTCTTCCATCCTGAAGAATCCTTCTTTTTTAAGCGGTTTTTCCTCTGCCTGTAGGGGAAAAACCTTTATTTAATTTGGATCTCTGCCTGTAAAATCAGATCACCAGCGTAGGCGGTGTATAGACTCTGGCTGCCAGCTCCGAATCCAGGAGATAAAGTCCCTTTGCATCATTACCGAACAAATCATATCTCTTAATGATATCATCCGTATTCTTCTCTTCTTCACTCTGCTCTTTTACAAACCAGTCAAGAAACTGCATGGTACGGAAATCCTTTATTTCATAAGCAGCTCCATAAATGTCGTGAATGGAAGCTGTTACCTTAATCTCATGTTCATAGGCTTCCATTGCAGGCTGGCGGAAATCGGTGAAAGTAAAGGAAGGGGCCTTAATATCTGAAAGAACAATCTTTTCTCCATTCTGAAGAAGATAATCCATGAACAGCATTGCATGATCCCGCTCCTCCTGAGTCTGTATTTTAAACCAGTTCGCAAACCCGTTTAAATTCTGATCTGCATAATAATTCGATATATCCAGATATACATATGCGGAGTAAAGTTCAAAATTAATCTGTTTGTTTATCTTAGCAACAATCTCTTTGTTAAGCATAATATAATCCTCCTTTATAATGTAAAAATCATTTTCAAAAACAAGGTTGTCCAATATTTCATATTAATTTAGTTACTATCAAATATTTCAACTTGTTTATTGCTATATTCTAACATCTTTGATGAAATTTTTCAATATGATATACATAAAATATTGGCGTGTTGACGTGTTTTATAGCTAAACGACCTCATGCTAATTTGTCTTACAATCGAAAAAAAGGCCAGGCAGTCAAATAAACTGACTACCCGGCCTTCCCCTAATATCTTATTATTTACCTTTCTTCTTCTCCCACATTGCCCAAAGGGTACCTGCCACACAAATTGACGAATAGCAGCCAGTCAGGATACCAAAGAACATAGGAAGTGAGAATTCCATGATGGACTCAATATGGAAATACACAGAAGCCACCATAAGAATTAATACGCAAATTCCAGTTGTTGCGGAAGTATTAATGGATCTTCCCAGTGTCTGGGATGTACTTACGTTAACCAGAGTATCCACAGGCATTTTTGAATCATGTTTTCTGTTTTCACGTATTCTGTCGTAAATTACGATAGTATCGTTAATGGAGTAACCGATGATCGTCAGTACGACCGCAACGAAAGCATCATTCAACGGAATCTGGAACAATACAAATGCGAAGAATACCACAAAAACATCATGAACCAGTGCAATCATCGCTGTTATTCCAGCAGAAAGACCGGATATAACGGAAAAACGGATCCAGACATAAACAACAATGAAGATCAGTGACAGTATAATGGCAGCAGCGGCGTTCTTCAGCGCTTTTGCACCAATATAAGGTTCTACAACAAAGGTCTCAGACAGCTTTGCATCATTTTTGCCAATGGTACTGTTAACTGTATCAGTTATGGACTTCTGCTCATCCGGCGAAATACCTGCATTTCCAGCAAGTGTAACAGACAACCTCTTTAATCCGGTCATATTATCTTCTTTAATCTGAACGGTTACCGGACGCTTTGTCTCTTTTTCAATAGCCTCCTGGATCTTACCAGTATCTGCCTCATCGGAAACAGAATAAGACAGAACTGCACCGCCTTTAAACTGGGTATCCAGCTTCACTCCAAAGAAGAAGCAGCCAGCGATACCAGACAGTATAACAAATCCTGAGATAATCGCAAATATATATTTTTTCTGATAGAAAGGTATGATTTTTTTATCTTTTCTGATTCGGAACCTTTTTTCATTTCTCCAGAAATCAGACTGAATCAGTGACAGTATCATATGTTTGGATACGGATACACCAATCAGAAGATTTACCACCATACCAACCAGCAGAGTATAGCCAAAGCTTAGCATGGTTCCTGATCCAAAGATCATTAAGATCACTGCTACAATAGCAGTTGTCACATTACCGTCCAGTACTGATGAAAACGCATTTTTATAACCGGAAACAACAGCTCCCTTTACCGATGATCCCTTCTTTAGTTCATCTGAAATACGCTCTGAAATAATAATATTGGTATCCACTGCCATACCAAGTGTCAGGATAATACCTGCAATTCCCGGAAGGGTGAGGGTATACTGGGGAACCGAAACTGCCAGCATCTGTATTACCATCTGTAAAAGCAGTGTAACACATGCAACAATACCAGGCATTTTATAGAACACGATCATAAAGAGACAGATCACGAAAAATGCAACCAGTCCTGCATAGACCATAATTGACAGAGCATTGCTTCCCAAGGAGGGGCTGATGGTAGAGAAGTTGGTTGTTTTTAAGGAGAAAGGAAGAGCACCGGCATTAATTTTCTCAGCCAGAGCCTTGGCTTCCTCGTAGTTCTTCATACCAGTGATTACCGCCTGTCCTCCTGATATCTGATTCTGCACTGTAGGATTGGAAATCAGATTATTATCCATATAAATTCCGATTCTTTTTCCGATCAGCTTTCCGGTAGCATCCTCAAACAGCTTTGATCCATCGCTGTTAAAGCTGAGAGCTACTACATAAGTCTTGATTCCATTGGAGGTATTGGTCTGAGGAGTGGCCTTCTCAACATCCTTGCCCTGGATTAAAACAGTTCCATCTGGGTCCTTAAATGTCAGCTCTGCCATCTCACCTAACTCAGAAATTGCATCCTCCGGGTTAAAATCTGTTTCCCCTGATTTCCATGGGAACTGTACTATGATATAACCAGCATCTTTATCCACTGTTACTTCACGGTCAGAAATGTTCTGGCTGTCCATTCGGCTCTCAATTACTTCCCTTGCCGATTCAAGTTCCTCAGTTGTTGGCTTACGGTCTAAGTTCTGGGGTTCGAATATAGCTTCTACGCCTCCGCGTATATCAATACCAAACCGCATATCAAAGATTCCTTTAATACTATCTCCTGCTCCAAATATAGCAACACAAACAATAGCTGCAATTCCTAAAAATATTGCAGCAAGCATTTTCTTTCCTGGCTTCATATGTTTTCCTCATTTTCTAAATTAATTTTCAATCTGCCATAATCTGCCTGCTGCTTCTTTCTCTCCGTCTGAATTATGAATATAACGAATCACAAACATCCGGCTTATATCTCCCTCACGCATAAGAACGGTGCGAAGTGACCATAACGCAAATGGTATAAATAAGAAAAATGTTTTTAAACATATATAATTAAGGATTACGCTTTTTAGATTTGTGCGGCTTAAAATATTAAGAAATACATCACTTACCGCTTCCTCTTCCAGCACATCCTTAGATTCAATCATTGCATCATATCTTTTATGACGCAGGTTATCGCCAGAAAAACTGCTTACGGAAAAAAAGCCAGGATGTCCCAGGCTCTTGACCACATCAACCGTATTCAGTTGTGTCATTAATACCGCCGTGCAAAAAAAACATGCCAGTATCAGACGATGTATCCCGGACTTTTTCCTCCTGGTTTCCAATGTAGTACCTCCCGCTACAGGTGTTTTCCCATATTCCCCACACATCTTTATTCATGTTGCATTGTATCACATATTGATGAAAATGCAACGTTAATATACTGACAAAATTCCACAATTTTGGCAGGAACTTTGTCAGTTCTACTACCGTTTTATAATTACATTCAAATCTATGGTAATAATTTTCTTAAAAGCAGCTCCAACTGGTCTCTTTCTTCTTTTTCCAGGCGGGACAGCACTTCTTTGTCTCCTTTTGATATGAATGCTTCTATAGATTCAACTCCTTTATCAGAAAGGGTATACTGGTTTACTCCGTCCTGCTCTGTCGCTTTTATATATCCTTTTTTTTCAAGCTTTTCCAGACATTCCATTAGCTTTTCCCTGCCGGTTCCTGTTTCCAATTGCAGCTCTTTCACTGTCTTTCTATCTGTCTGGAACAATGCTCCCATTACCAATGCTCTTAATTTTTTACTGCTTTTTCCCTTTTCCTTCTGGTCAAACAGACTGTGAAACCCCAATTTATAGGTAAGAAGAATTCTGTTAAATGACGGTTCATAGTTTTCAGTTTGCGGCTGGCTGGCTTCTTCTTTTCGCTTCAAAGATTTTGCATAGACCTTCCCTTTGCTGCAGTGAAGATCATCAAGGGAACAGTGACGTTTACAGCAGGGACAATGCAGATTATCTGATTTTTTATCACCCATAAATAAATTCCTCCTATGTCATAATATACGAAAGGGCATATACCAACGTATATACCCCTGAATTCATTATATTCCTCCACAGAATGGATGTCAACGTCCCTATGGATACTATTTCATTTTATTTTCCTTTTTCCCCCTCAATGCATGGGTGCCGGCAGATAGGCAATGCTCAACTCCCCTGTAATGGGATTGGTATAAATTTCGCACTCCACATCATAAACCTCTCCGATGAGCTGACTGGTTAATACCTCTATTGGAGTTCCATGGGAAATCACTTTTCCCTGCTTCATTACGTAAAGATAATCACAGTATTCAGCAGCAAGCTCCAGATCATGCAGTGCAGCAAGAGTACCAACATTCATTCGCTTTACAATTGATAAAATCTGCAGCTGGTATTTTATATCCAGATGATTTGTGGGTTCATCCATAACCAGGAAGGAAGGCTGCTGTGCCAGTGCACGTGCCAGTATGACACGCTGCTTCTCACCTCCCGACAGGGTAAGGTAGCTGCGATTTTCATATCCGGACAAGCTGACCTGTTCCAGTGCAGCTCTGACAATTTTATAATCCTCCTCAGAATCACCCTCCATAAATTTTTTGTGAGGAGTCCTTCCCATAAGGACCATTTCCTGAACGGTAAAATCAAAGCTAAGATCATTAAACTGACCAACCACCCCCATAATTC
>Ga0316602_10000732_pt1 | contig 13256 bp, 4 predicted proteins | sample OWC_soil_day10_C_FD_203103 | JGI IMG/M metagenome (GOLD analysis project Ga0316602, IMG submission 203103) | Wetland soil microbial communities from Old Woman Creek delta, Ohio, United States - OWC_soil_day10_CT | ecosystem: Environmental > Terrestrial > Soil > Wetlands | place: USA: Ohio... | reverse complement strand
GGGTAATGCATCCACGTTACTACAAAGGGGTTCATGGATTTGAGTACCGAATTTTGGATGTACTCGAAGCCAAAGGACAGCGCTAGCGGTTTTTCTTATTGAATTAGCAAGATGGAGTCGCAAGCGGGAGCGAAAATGTAAAGGTAGTTCCTTCGTGAAGCTGGCTTTCAACCCAGATTTGGCCATTGTGAGCAGTAACAATCTCTTTAGCTATGGCCAGTCCTAGTCCAGAACCACTGTGTTTGCGGCTATCGCTACGATGGGGACTTTGGTAATAGCGATTAAAAACAAACGGCAGATCTTCTTCGGCAATGCCATTGCCGGTATCCTGTACAAAAAACAAAGCAGCAATTTTTTTGGGGGCGCTTGGAAAGCGGCGAAAGCGAACTCCGATATAAATTGTTCCACCAGGCATGGTGTGGCGGATAGAATTAGTTAGCAGATTTAAAAATACCCGTTCAATTCGGTCAGGATCAGCATAAATGGTGTCGTCTTTAGGACATAACTGAGGTTCGGAGTCGGGTGAAATAAATTTGACTGACAGATTGGCATTTTGGGTATCTGTCTCATATTTTTCATAGATACTTTTGGCAAGATTAGTTGCCGAAATTGGCTGAATTCGCAGTGAAAGCTGACCTGACTCAAGCTGGTTGAGGTCAAAAAGTTCTTGTATTAGCCGGTTAAGCCTGAGCACGCGGGCATGTATCAGATTTAGATATTTTAGTTGATCTTCGGGCGTAGAAGCTATCCCATCAAGCAGCGTTTCTGTATAACCCTGAATGAGGGTAATAGGAGTACGTAAATCATGAGATATATTGGCAATTAAGTTGCGGCGGGCGGCATGACTGCGTTCCAGGGCTGCTGTACGTTCGGTGACTAACATTTCTAATTGCGAATTTATATCCTGCAGATGCTCGTTTAGTAGATCATGTTCCTTAAGCATGATTTCTAACGCCTGGATTTTTTTAGCATCTTGCTGGGTCGAGGATGAATTGTGAGCAACTGTTACCTGACGAAGTCTGTCCGATTCTTGCTTAGCATGTGATTTATAGGGAAAGGAGAACTCAAGAGTGCCTTTGCTGGATTCTATGATTCCGGTATACAGGTGTCTGGCCAGGGTGAACAGTATTCGGGTAAAGAATAGTCCGGTGACAAGTATGCCGGCCATAAAGGCTGTAAGCCAATAATATCCTGTCCATACGCTCCAAACGCCTAGTACCACCAGCGCAGTAATAGCGATAGTAACAAACACAAATCGTGAAGAAGTGTCTGCTTCGTTCATGATTAATCACCACCACACTCGAATTTATCCACAGGATGGAAGGAGAGGTTGTTGTCAATCAACAGGGACTGTAAAACTTTCGAGGGCACCCAAAATTTCATTTTTACGGGAACGAACGGCTTCCCGGCCGGTTGCAATAATGTCCGCAAGCCCTTTATCGGAAAAGAACTCTGCAGTGTACCCAAAATGAACATTAATTAATATCATTTCATGGTGATGCAGAGAAATTGCGAGAGCTGTTTGACTTCGTTCACCAGTGGTCAGAACCTTGTTAATAAATTGCCAATAGTGATCGAAAAAGTGAGTGGGTTCTTGTTTTGGATGGTTGTCAAATGACATAGCAATGATAATATCCATATTATGTCGTACTGCTTCCATAACTGGAAGCGCAGAAATATAGGAACCGTCCACAAGCAGTTGGTTATCGACTGCAAGGGGCGGTAAGAAAGGAAATTGAGCAGTTGTAGCATACACAGCATTGGCTGCCTGTCCCCGATTTAGTGCTATTCCCAGTCCTGAACGAATATCTGTTGTTTGTAATATCGTACGCGGATGAAACTCTTCTAGGCGGCGTTCTTTAAAGATAGTTTGGCAAACCGATAACAATCTATGAGGCCGTAAAATGGCGGCTGTAGGACTAAATTGGCCAAAAGGCAACCCGAGAATATCTAAAATTGTACGATAATCTAGGCGGGAGAATAGCTTGGGGTTCCAAAACTCCCGTCCACAGGATTTCATCTCATCTGGTGTGAAACCAGCTCCGCGTAGTGCCGCCATAATTCCGCCGCCACTACACCCGACTAATAAATCAATGGGCAGGTTGGCTTCGTCCAAAAATTCAAATAAACCTATTGCGGCCAATGCCCGCCAGCCGCCTCCACCTAAAACAACGCCAATTTTGGGGCGTCGGTTAGCGGAATGTTGGTTTGTATCTGTCATAGTCAATACCACCACCTGCAATTAGTGATTACCAGTGCTACTATTTGTTATATACTTAGTATAAGCGTTTATTGCTGTCCTGCGGTTAAAGGTTTTATAAAGAAAGATTTAGCTTTCGGATAAAGTTGGGTTAAAGCGGTACCCGGCACCACGTACGGTAAGAATATACTCGTTGCTATCAGGAAATATCTCTAATTTTCTGCGCAGGTTGCTGATATGAACCATCACGGTTCGGACATCATCTAACCCTTGTGCGTGCCAAACCAGCTCATAAAGCTGTTCAGTGCTGAAAACCCGGTGTCGGTTTTGCGCAAGCAGGTACAATAGCTTAAACTCAATAGTGGAAAGGGGTACTTCTGTATTTCGAATCCGGACGCTATGGGCTAGCAGGTCAATCACTAGATCGGCAAAACATAGTTGCTGCTGATTTTCCGCAGCAACTGAAGGGCTGGCGGTTGCTCGTTTACGACGTAAGCGGGCTTCTACCCGTGCTGTAAGTTCACTTGGGCTGAAAGGTTTGGTCACATAATCATCACCAAGATGTAAGCCTTGTACAATAGTTTCCTCTTCGTTGCGGCAGCTAAGAAATATCACCGGAATATCACTCAAGCCCAGGTCAGCAAGTTTGGCAGTGACCTGGAACCCGTTTATATCTGGTAGAACGATATCAAGGACGATCAGGTCTGGTCGTTTATGGACAGCTAAATTAATGGCCATCTCACCAGTGGTTGCCCGGACAACCTGATAGCCTGCTTTATTTAGGTATAGTTCAATAATGTCAATGATTTCTGTTTCATCATCTACGACTAGAATGTTGGCTAAGGCCAAGCCTCACACCTCCTTGCTTAGTAGTGATTTCTGCGTGAGGAAGAATAATCCTCTCAATTTATTACATAAGATGAGCGATTTGGAGTAATTTTTAAAAAAACTTTAGGTTTTGATTTTACCAGGGTGATATAATGGAAATAGATTAGCCATTTTTACACATAAAAGTCGATATTGTGCAGCAAAGAAATTTGTTGTACAGTTTACATGTAAAGATGTAACGATAGATATGTCAGCATTTTGAGGTGAAAAATTTGGAAGAAACGAAAATTAGTACACTCCACGGTTTATTTGCAGCGCAAGCTAAAAAAACTCCTAACCAGATTGCGGTAATAGCTGGCTCAGAACAACTGAGTTACCACGAGCTGGAAGTCAGAGCTTCTCAAGTGGCCAGATTATTGCAACAGCACGGGGTAGGACCTGCTGCTATTGTTGGGATTATGCTTAGGCGGTCAATACATATTCTGATTGCCATGCTAGGAATACTTAAAGCCGGGGCTGCCTATCTGCCTGTTGATCCGGATTATCCGGCTCAGAGAATTAACTATATGCTTAAAGACAGTGGGGTACGGTTGCTACTTACAGAACAGGACATTACTGGAACTCAATTTGTTGGTGAGAAACTTGATATTACAGACGAAACCATCTTTAGGGACATAACAGAAGCGGATTTTGTTGATGTGCAGCCAGACAATTTGGCTTATTTAATTTATACCTCAGGTTCAACAGGCAACCCAAAGGGTGTTATGATTGAGCATCAATCAGTCTGCAATATGATTGCAGGCATGACGGCGGTTATTGATTTTTCCCCAGGTAAGACATTGCTATCATTAGCGCCGATAGCTTTCGATATGTCTGTATTTGAAATTTGGGTTCCGCTTGTAAAGGGCGGAACTGTTCTTCTAGGCACCGAGCAGGAGCAGCAAAGTGTGGAAGCGTTAAAAACGCTGTTTGCTGCCCATGATGTTCAGATGGTGATGATGACTCCCTCCCGGCTGCAATTATTAAAAAATACCGGCGAACTGGCTATATTATCACAGACGACTGAAATTATGGTGGGCGGGGAGGCTTTTCCGCCATTGTTGCTGCAAAGTCTTGTCAAGTATACCTGTGCCCGGATTTATAATTTATATGGGCCTACAGAAACCACAGTATACTCGACAGCTAAAGAACTTACCCCGAATTGTGAGATCACGATCGGTCGTCCTTTAGTTAACACCTATATCTATATTCTGAATGAGAATAGGGAATTTCAGCCTGAAGGTATTGCCGGTGAGTTGTGTATCGGCGGGGAAGGGCTGGCAAGGGGGTACTGGAATCGTTCGGAACTGACCACTGAGAAATTTGTTCCCAATCCTTTCCGGCCAGGTGAACAGATGTATCGTACCGGCGATTTAGCAAAATGGCGTCCAGACGGAGAAATTGATTATTTGGGAAGAGTTGACCAGCAGGTAAAAGTGCGGGGTTATCGGATTGAATTGGGGGAAATAGAGACTTTATTAGTTACATATCCGGGTGTTCAAGCAGCAGTGGTTGTTCCGAAGGAAGACCAGACTGGCGACAAATATCTGTGTGCTTATTTTGTCTCGCTCCAAGAACAGGCCAGTGAACTGCTAAGACAATATCTAGGTCAGCGATTACCGGAATATATGGTGCCTTCACACTTTGTGCGGTTGAAAGAGATTCCATTGACAGCCAATGGCAAAATAGACCGCGCCGCCTTGCCTGAGCCGCAAGGCCGGACCGACTTTGCCTCCGGGTACCAGGCGCCAGATACAAATACTGAACAAATCATTGTAAGCATCTGGGCAAAGCTGCTTAGAACCCAATTTATTGGTCGTGATGATAACTTCTTTGCTTTGGGTGGACATTCATTAACAGCCATGTACTTTTTGGCAAAGCTTCATAAGGAAACCGGAATAGCGCTATCATTGAAAGAATTATTTGACAATCCCGAAGTCAAGCAATTGGCACGTATTGCTGACACCAAAGGGAAAACTTTTGTAGCACCTATTAGTAAAGTTCTGGAAAATCTAATGTATTCGGTATCGCCAGCGCAAAAACGTTTCTTTTTCCTCCATCGGCTGGGGGCCGGCAGTACGGTATACAATGTGCCAATAGCGGTGCGGATTAGTGGCAAGCTGGACACAGCGGTATTTGAAACAGTACTGCGGCAGCTGACAAAGCGGCATGAACTGCTGCGTACCTCCTTTGCACTAGATAGTAATGAAGTAAATCAGAAGATTGAACAAGATTGTGTTATTGATTTTCAGTATCTGGATGCAGGGCAAGAGGAAACCAGATTAGCGACTATACTAGAAAATTTCATTAGGCCGTTTGAATTGGCTAAGGCTCCGTTATTGCGAATGGCACTGGTAAAGACAGGCCCAGATAATTATATTTGGCTTACTGACATGCACCACATTATTACTGATGGAATCTCTGTTCAGCTGCTATTGCAGGAATTCTTTGTGCTATATGCTAGTAGGGTGGGTGAGGTGCCCTATGAACTAAAGGCATTACCGATTCAATTTAAAGATTATGTTCAGTGGCAGCAGGCACAAAAACAACATAATGATATACGAAAACAGGCGATATATTGGCAGGAAATGTTCGCTGCTGCCGTTCCGCTGCTTGATTTGCCGCTGGATTACCCGCGACCAGCGATACGGAATTATCAAGGGGAGCAGGTTAGTCAGGTTTTAGACCACGGCTTAGTTAAAGCATTGAACAGTCTTATACATACTTCTGGCGTTACACTATTTACGATACTTTTCGCGAGTTTTAGCATTCTCTTGGCGAAATATAGCGGCCAGCAGGATATTGTTATTGGTACGGCAACTGCAGGCAGACGGCACAGTGATATCCAGAACATGCTCGGTCCTTTTGTTAATACATTAGCTATCAGGAATTTTCCTGATAGGGAGCAATCATTTTTAGAATTTATAGCTGCAGTACAAGATACGCTGTTGGCGGCTTTTGCCAACCAGGATTACCAGTTTGAGGATTTGGTGGAGGAGTTGGCGATGACACGGGAGGCTAGCCGGAACCCCCTGTTTGACGCCTTGTTTCTTATGGAAGAAAAACCAACCTGGGTTGTCCCTGGCTTGACTGTCAGTACATATGATCTCGCGCCCTTTCACAAGGTTTCGATGATGGACATAACGCTATTGGCTGAATTTAGCGAGGAAGAATTGGAACTGAAGGTGCAATATTCGACAGAACTTTTCCGGCGTGAGAGCATGGAAAAGTTCATTAGGCATTATATAAAAGTTTTGGAAAGCGTTGTAGCTAACCCGTCAGTCAAGATTGCCAATATAGGCATGCTTACTGAGACAGAGAAAAGGCAATTAACATACGAATTCAATGATACGTACGATAGTGTTTGCTCTTACCAGACAATTCAGGAATTATTCGAGAATCAAGTCCTGGTCACCCCGCAGGCAGCAGCGGTTATCGCGGGCACAACTTGTTTAAGCTACTTAGAACTCAATCGGCAAGCTAACCAGCTAGCCTGCGTGCTACGGCAACAGGGTGTTGGGCCGGATTATATTGTGGGGATTATGGTTAGGCGCTCACCGGCAATGCTTGTAGCCATTTTGGCTGTTATTAAAGCCGGGGGAGCCTATTTGCCGCTAGATCCGGATTTTCCTGCCCAACGAATTGGGTTCATGTTGCAAGATAGTGGGGCAGGGCTGCTGATTACGGAAGTCCAACACGTTGCGAACCATGATTACCAGGTGAAGAGCATTTATGTTGACAAGGCTGGCTTATTTGTTGGGACAGGAGAAAATCCAGCGATTATCAATCAGCCTGGAGATTTAGCCTATGTTATTTATACCTCTGGTTCGACGGGTGTGCCCAAAGGGGTCATGCTCGAACATAAGTCAGTACTCAACTTCATTGGTGGCATGAGAAATCGGATTGATTTTTCGCCAGGCCAAAGAATCTTGAATGTGACAACAATATCATTTGACATTTTCGTGCTGGAAACCCTTGTGCCGCTTTGTGCGGGCGCTACTGTTGTCATCGCTAATGAAGAGGAGCAGCATAGTGTTGAGGCATTATGCCAGCTGCTTGTTAAGCAACAAGTTACGATGGTGCAGTTGACACCTTCCCGGCTCCAAGTGTTGAAAAACGCGGATAGTCTTGACTGTCTTGCACATGTGTCAGATATTTTATTGGGCGGCGAAGTGCTTTCGCCTAGTTTGCTCGCGGCACTAGCGCCGCAGACCACTGCCAGAATGTATAATATGTATGGTCCGACTGAGACTACGGTCTGGTCGATGGTCAAAGAGCTTACTGATCAGGAAATCACTATTGGCCAGCCTATAAGCAATACCCAGATTTATATCTTGGACCCTACTGATCAGTTGCAGCCTATCGGTGTAGCGGGAGAACTCTGTATTGGTGGCCAAGGGCTGGCACGGGGTTACTGGAATCGGCCAGAATTAACAGTCCAGAAGTTCGTGCCAAATCCCTTTCGCCCTGCTGAAAGAATGTATCGAACTGGCGATTTAGCCAAATGGCGGCCAGATGGGGAAGTTGAGTTTTTAGGAAGAATCGATCATCAGGTTAAGGTGCGGGGTTACCGGATTGAATTAGGGGAAATAGAAACCTGCCTGCTGCAGTATTCAGGGATGCAAGAAATCGTTGTAACTGCCAAAGAGGATAAGTCGGGAGATAAGTATCTTTGTGCCTACTTTACAGCAATAGAGCAGCAGCAGGTTGCGAAAATCAGAGAATATGTCAGTCAAAAGTTGCCTGACTATATGATTCCTTCCTATTTTGTCAAGCTTGAAAATCTGCCGTTAACCCCTAATGGAAAAATTGATCGTAACGCTTTGCCAAAGCCTGAAGTGGGGGCTAGTGAAGCTGGCACCCTGCCACAAACAGGCAGCGAATGCCTGCTTACAACTCTGTGGCAGGAACTCCTAGGGGTCAGCCAGATATATACAGAGGATAACTTTTTTGATCTTGGCGGGCATTCGCTCAAAGCCATGAGTTTTTTAGCCAGACTTCATAAGGAGACGGGGATTGAACTTTCCCTAAGACAGTTCTTTACTAGCCCAACGATTAAAGCTACGGCTGAATATCTTATGTCACAGACAGCAGAATTTGATCTGATAACTGTACTACCAGAGCAGCCCTATTATGCACTCTCGGCAGTACAAAAACGCATGTACTTTTTGACTCAGTATGCAGACAATGGCGTAAATTATAACATTCCCTTTACAGTTTCACTAGAAGGCGATCTGGATAGAGAAGTATTTGAAAAAGCCTTGCAGCAGCTAGTAAACAGGCATGAGGTGCTACGAACATCATTTGCTGTCCTCCAGGGGGAGTTGGTGCAAAAAATCCAGCCCACGGCTATTAGCAAGGTGGAATATCAGGATGTATCAGGTAAAGACGAAGATGTAGTTCAACAAGAGCTGGCGGCGCTCATTCGTCCATTTGATTTTACGCAAGCGCCGCTTATGCGCAGCAAACTGCTGAAGTTAACAACCAGCCGGTATAGTTGGCTTGTTGATATTCATCATAGTATCGCTGATGGTGCTTCCATTGCTATTTTACTCAGGGATTTTGCAAAGCTGTACCAGCAGCAGTGTGACTTGCAATACAGAGCAGATTTGCCTGAGCTAAAGGTGCAGTACAAGGATTTTGCAGCCTGGCAAAATCAGCGGCTAGCCTCTGAACGGCTGAAATCCCAGCAGCACTATTGGCAGCAGGTATTTGCCGAGGAAGTGCCGGTATTAGTATTGCCGACCGACTACAACAGACCGGAAAACAGGAGCTTTTCCGGGAAGGTTGTAAAGTTTTCCATAGGCTGTGAACTGACTGCTCAAATAAAAAAAGTAGCTAAAACGACAGGTACTACTGATTTTATGGTACTATTAGCCGCTTTTAACGTGTTGTTGTTTAAATACTGTGGACAGGAAGATATCATTGTTGGCACTGTTACATCAGGACGAAGTCACGCCGATATCGAGGATGTTGTCGGGGTGTTCATCAATACACTGGCATTACGGAGTCAGCCGGCAGGATCTAAGTCTGTTGTTCAGTATTTAGGTGAAATAAAGGATATTGTTTTGGCGGCGTTTGATAATCAAGACTATCAGTTTGAACAATTGGTGGATGAGTTAGCCATTAAACGCGAGGTTGGCCGTAACCCGTTGTTTGATAGTATGTTTCTACTACAAAACAATCCTCAAGTGTGCTATAATGCCGCTGGTCTTACGGTGTCGAATCTCGTGATGGGGGCTGAAGACTATGTTGCACAAATGGATTTGCTACTGGAAGCGGAAGAACAGGACAGGCAATATGTATTTCGTTTTAACTATGCCACCGAGTTGTTTGCCAGTTCGACTGTTGCGCGGCTGGCAGCGCATTTTAACCAGCTGCTAGAGCAAATAGTTGCAAAGCCGCAAGCCAGTTTGTCGGAACTAAAGCTAATATCAGTGGCAGAAGAAACGCAGATTCTTACCGAGTTTAATAATCCAGTTATAGCGGCTTCAGCGGTAAGTACTATCCATCAGTTAGTTGAACAGCAGGCAGCTGTGCGACCAGCAGCACCGGCAGTTAGCTATCAGGGAATGAGCATGTCCTATGCAAAACTTAATAACCAAGCCAATTTGCTGGCCCAGGTTCTCCGAGAAAAGGGGGTCGGTCCTAATATTATTGTCGGCCTATTAGTGGACCGTTCCTTCTCGATGATGGTTGGGATACTCGGCATTTTGAAAGCCGGGGGAGCCTATCTGCCAATTGACCCCAAGTATCCTGAGGCAAGAATTGAATATTTACTGAAAGACAGTAACGCAAGAATCTTGTTGACTAAAGTGTTGCCGGATATGGCTATAAATTTTGACGGATTGACGATCGATATTACAGATGAGTGTTTTAGCCAAGGCCAAGAAAATAACCCGGCAGTAAGCAATACTTGTTCGGATTTAGCTTATGTAATCTATACATCAGGTTCGACCGGACTACCGAAAGGGGTTATGATTGAACATCAGTCAGTAATCAATCTGGTGCAGGCCCTTGCTGAACATATTTGCTTTGCAGCAGGTAAGCGGGTAGTGTCGTTGGCGACTTATTCATTCGATATGTCGATACCAGAGTTGTTGCTGCCGTTGGTTGTGGGGATGACTGTCGTTATTGCCGGTGAACAAGAGCAAAACGATATTAGTGCTTTTCAAAAGCTACTGGTTGATGAGGCCATTGATATTATGCAAATCACCCCCGCCCGCCTAGCTCTGTTGCATGAAGGAAACAGACTTGATTGCGTAAAAACAGTCAGGGAGCTGATTGTCGGCGCTGAACCGTTTCCCCTTGCGCTTAAGGACAAATTGAGCCAAGCGGGAGAATGTAATGTATATAACATTTATGGTCCGACAGAAACGACGGTATGGTCGCTGATTAAAAAGGTGAATAGCAGTCAGCCGGTTACGCTGGGCAGGCCGCTTGCCAATACACAGGTGTATATTGTTGACAGATATAATGCGCTGCAGCCGATCGGCGTTGTAGGAGAACTGTGTATTGCCGGTAACGGCCTGGCGCGCGGTTATCTAAACCGTGATGAACTTACCTCTGAAAAATTTGTACCAAATCCGTTTGTACCGGGAACGCGGATGTATCGTACCGGCGATCTGGCTAAATGGACAGAAACCGGGGAAATTCAATTTATTGGCCGGAAGGATGAACAAGTAAAAATACGCGGCTATCGAATTGAACTGGGAGAAATTCAAGCCTGTCTTGCCATGCATCCTGCGGTGAAAACAGCGGTAGTGGTAGATAAAATTGATCGTGCGGGTCTGAAATGTTTGTGCGCCTATTATGTTGCTGCAGGTCACATAACAACAACTGAATTTAGAAACTACCTGAGTCAGTCACTACCTGAGTATATGATTCCTTCTTATTTTATAAAAATTGAGACAATACCATTGACGCCCAATGGCAAGGTAAACCGCCAGGCTTTGCCAGCACCGGAGCAAGGCGGCGCTTGTTCGACACTTTATCAAGAACCACGAAACGAGGTTGAGAGCGATATCGCTACAGTGTGGGCGGAGGTATTGCGAGTGGGGCAGGTTGGGGTGGATGATAACTTTTTTGAGATTGGCGGCGATTCACTTAAGGCCATTCTTGTAGCAGCTAAGCTAGCCGACCTAGGGTGTACCATCGGAGTTGCCGACTTGTTTAAATATCCAACAATTGCCAATTTGAGTGAATGGTATAGCCATAGTCAGACTGCATTGCCTGCGGTAATATCCTCAAGCAGCCGGATTAAGTGGCTGCCTGGCTCAGTGCTTGCTCAAGGTGACGGCAGTACTAAGCCTAGATTACGTTTATTCTGTCTGGCGTTTGCCGGTGCATCGGCTGCTGTGTATGCTTCCTGGGATAAACACCTGGCTCCAGATATTGAGCTTTGTTTGATTGAATTACCAGGCAGGGGAATACGGTTGCAGGAGTCGCTCCAACATGATTTTGAGAAGGTACTCGAAGATATCTATAAGTCGGCGGAACCATGGCTGAATAGCGTGCCTTATGCTATTTTCGGGCATAGCCTTGGTGCATTATTGGGCTATGAATTGGTGTGTAAACTCATAGCTACAGGCTACCCAGCACCAGTACACCTCTTTTTATCAGGTACCGTGATCCCGGAAAAACTCCAGCAGCAAGGCGCCAGCCAGTTGTCTGATACTGAGCTAAAACGATTAATTGACTGGCAGGAAGACAGGCTGGGACAGGACGCCGCCGCTAACGATATTTGGCAAACCGCGTTGCCTGTTTTGCGGGCTGATTATAGCTTAATAGACTCCTACGGAGCAAGAATTTCGTGGAGTCAGCAAGAAAAACTACCCTGCGATGTCACTATATTGAACGGAACGGCCGAAGGTTATGAGGCGGTGTCTAGTGCTGACGAGTGGCAGCAGTATACACAGGGACTGTGCAATATGGTGAAAATCACTGGTGGGCATATGTTCGTCAGAGAACAGGCAGGTAAGGTGGCTAAGGTGGTTAACGACACCTTGCTAAAAAAACAGTAAGCATAAGGAGGCAGTACTGAGAATGAAAATGAAGATGAAACATATTGCCGTCATGATGCTGATCATGATGGTTTGCAGCATGGTATGGGCAACTGCTGCAGATGATTCCATATCTTCCGACCCTAATACCAACAACGGTCAAAAATGGCGTATTGGCTATTACGAAGCAGGCTCCTATTCCAGTTATACAATTGTTTTTGGCAATATTATTAAGGCCTTAAATAAAATGGGCTGGCTTGAAGGTGTGGAGGACTGTCCCTTTAATAGTGATTCCCGTACTATGTGGAAATGGCTTGCGGCACGGAATACAGGAAAGTATATTCAGTTTGTTGATGACGGATTTTATACTTTTAATAACAATGAAGGCATGCGGACAGAAACCAGGGCAAACCTGCTAGCGCGGCTAAGTCAGAAAAAAGATATTGATTTGATGCTTGCTATGGGTACTGCTGCAGGACAGGATCTGGCTAGTGATTCGCATTCTGTTCCAGTCATGGTCTTTTCCACTACTGATGCCGTTAAAGCGAAGATTGTGCAGTCAAATGAGGATTCAGGTCGTGATCATGTATGGGCGCATTGTGAGCCAGACCGTTACAAACGGCAGATAGAACTGTTTCATGATATTTTTAATTTCAAGAAACTGGGAATTATCTATGAAAATACCCCTACTGGCAGGGCGCTAGCTGTTGTGGATGATATTGAAGCGGTTGCTAAAGAGCAGGGTTTTGAGGTTGTTGCAGAATATTTTAATGAAAATATAGCCGATCCAGATGCATACCATCAGGCATTAAGCCAGGCCTATGGCAAAGTTGCCGAGCAAGCTGACGCCATATATATTACTTCACGTACTAAACTGCGCGAGGATCGTTTACCAGAAGTGGTAGCGCCAATTATTAAGAAAAAGATACCGACTTTTTCCTGGACGGCCAGGTATGTTCCGAATGGTGCTTTAATGGCAGTATCTGCAGCAAATTTTGAAATTGTCGGAGCTTTTGACGCGGAAGCCATTGCTAAAGTGCTCAATGGAGCCAAGCCGCGCAGTGTTAACCAGGCGTTTATAACACCCCCAAGTATTACTCTTAATTTGCAAGTCGCTGATATGATTGAATATGCTCCGCCGTTTACTATTCTTCTTACTGCCGACCAAGTGTATCAAGAAATTCAAC
>Ga0316602_10000729_pt1 | contig 13292 bp, 17 predicted proteins | sample OWC_soil_day10_C_FD_203103 | JGI IMG/M metagenome (GOLD analysis project Ga0316602, IMG submission 203103) | Wetland soil microbial communities from Old Woman Creek delta, Ohio, United States - OWC_soil_day10_CT | ecosystem: Environmental > Terrestrial > Soil > Wetlands | place: USA: Ohio... | reverse complement strand
ATGGTGTCCTATCCACATTTTTCAGCGTATTTTTTAACTGCTTCGGCTTTTTGGTTTTTATTTAACATTTCATCAATCCCCATCATTTCTTGGACAAAATTTATTCCCTTTGAAGTAATACCTGTTTTTTTAATCTTTACAATCTCTGGCATTAATAGATTGATGCCACCTAATAAAACACTACCATTTATATATCCTTCATTTTCTAGACTGGCAATTGCTGAGTTAAATACCAATTTATCCAGGCTCACCGTCTCATAATTAATGGATTTAGGAATATTGGGCAAAGGCTTTTGATATTCCGCATAAATAGCCACTAATACTTGGATTTTTTCATCAAGCTCCATTCAAGCCACTCCCTTTTACCATTTTCTACATTATTCGGCAAAAAGGTAATATTATCCTTTATGTAAATTACGATAAAACCGCCTTACAGGACATTCTAGAATATTAATTTGATTTTTTAAAGAATCTTCCATAAATAAATTCAAAGACGCTCGCAATTGTACCAAATATTATTAAAAAGATAATAGAATCAAATACTTTAAACAACATCTCCTTAGGATTATGAAGAGCATCCTCCATCATCGCACATATAATCAAGGTTATAATCATTGCAACGAAGCCAATTATAAATTTAATTGCTCGGTTCATATTTGTAGACCAACTCCTTTTGAAGCATACCTCTCACTTCATATAATAAACCGCCTACATTTGTAAGCGGTTTGGGAGTTCGTTATATTTACATTACAGTGGAGTTGCATGTGTGGTGTACCTCCTGTTTTTAGGTATAAGAAAAGGCACCCCGAAGGATGCCAAAGGTATAATTATGTTCGTATTTATTTCGGTTTGGGTTTGGCAATTTCTGCGACTATAGCAGTTTGAATTGCCATATACTTTTGATAAATTTCCCTTCCTAAATCTACCTCATTTCCATCTTCATTCATAAAGCTACATTTGCTAAGTGTTAGCATTATTAATTCATGAACGTATTGATCTTGCATTTTGCCCCATCTCCCTTTTACCAATTTTTGTACACTTCGGTAAAAGGTAATATTATCCTTTAAATATCTAGAACCGTCTACAAATTAATTACCGTTACCTGACACACCTCTTCTGTTTAGTTATCATACAATATATTAATTGGCGATAAAGGAGGAATACTTATGGGTTTTGGTTTTGGAGGCGGTCGTAATGGCTTCGGCGGTTCCGGCTGCATTATTATCATAATTATTATCTTGTTATTTTTCTGCTTCGATAATAACGATTGTTCCTCTGGTTGTTAATTTTTCTAAACTAATTCTCCAAACCGCATCCTCTTGCAAACCACGTTTCCACCAAGACGTGGTTTATTTTTTTTGCATAAAAATAAACCGCCCTTATTCGGACGGTTCAAAGTTACATTATTTATTTTTTATGTCCATCGACCATTCATATTCTTTGCGAGCAAACTTTTTTCATCTTCACGAAATTCCTCTATACCGCCTTCTAGGTGTGTTTCGGTATACTGGATGGGATTTTCAACTGATCCGGAACGTTTCAGTTCTTGGAATAATTTTAATCGATCCTCGTCAGATAGTTTTTGAACAAATTTATTGATCTCTGTCCATTCATCTATGTGATTTTCAGCCATATTGTACCTCCTTCGAATGTTAGCCTTACATTTAGTATGTCCTGGTATCTATAATTTAAAAATGATTCCTACTTATATCGAAAAACCGCCTACACATGTAAGCGGCCTCGATTCGCTATATTTATTTTACAATACCATATTATCACGGCGGAAATCCTACGTCAATTTCCTCTTTGTCGCATTGCTGAAAGCCCGTCAGCCCCGAATATTAAAGCACTTAGCATCTCTGAACTCTCGCGGTTGTCTCATAATAGGTGCTTCTGTCAATATTTTCGGCTTCACATATGTCAGCAATTTTAACTTTTTCAAAATAATTAGCATGTAAGATTCTATATCGTCTCGCATCCTCTGCTTTACCTGAAGTATCACAATAAATTTTATACAGTTTTAACATTGCTTCCACATGAGCCATGATAGTCATAGTCCTTATCGTGCTGCTCTTAATGGATTCAATATATTCTTCTTTAGTAGTGCATTCACCTAAAGATTCTAATATCTCTACTGGCTTTTCAGTAGATTCTGTGGAGCTCCTACTATAAACAGCCTTCTCGTAATATTCTTTTAAGGATGTATAATGCTTCAGCAGCATACGCGTATTCCACAATCTAGTGGTATATTGCGGTTTTTTCTGTTCCTTATATTTTTTATCCCAAGCCTCTAGAGCTGCCTTTGCTCCTGCTTCACCTGCTATTTTTGCAATCTGTTCTTTGTTCATATTATCACTTTTCCCCCTTACCCACACTCTCTCCTGTCATAAAGCAGGAATTGACATTTTTTTAGTGAATATTTTATTTAATTACAAATACTATAAAAAAAGGAGTTTTTAACCTTGGTAAAAATTTTTTTTAGTTACTCTTATAGCAATTATTTCTTTCTTTGGACTTCCATTCTCTAGTCATGCAAATAATATAACCGGTGATTTGGTTATGTCAATGGATTCCGTATGTGATGTAAGCATCGGGAATAATCTAGAATTGCTTCGTCAAGCGTTTACGAATGAACCTTACACTCAACAATGGTATCCAAGGTATAAAGCCGATGAAAGAATGAAACAACACTTAATGTATACTCATAAGTTAAATGATGCTGAAGTCGGATATGATATCAATAGAACTTTATTTATTGATGCTACGCCAGATGGAACTATAAATAAAATAAAATATAGACTGACTTATCGCAGTAATGGCCTTTACTATAGGGACATGTTGAAATACTTAATTAAAGACGCAAATAGTAACTTCGGAACAGCAAAAGATTCAACAGGGTTAATCGATTGGCAAACAGCAGAGTATAAAACATGGAAGGTCGGAGCTAGGAAACTTTCGATAGTAACATACCAGACAAGTGATAAATATCATCCCTTTGTAATCGAAATCATACGTTCCTAATTTCGGTAGCTATTAATACTTAAAGTGTATTAATAGCTACTTTTGTACGTCTTTCTGTCGACGTGTGAACAATTTCTCACCTCCTTTCCAGATACAAATCTCTGAGCTAATTGCTCTACATAGGAATCCCATTGCTTTTTGTCGAATACTTACTTTAAAGAGGTGAAAATATGTTTAAAACTAAAAACCCAGGAAAAAACATTAAAGAAGTTTTACGAAAACTTGGCAATAGATACACTATTAAAACAATTGACTTTGAAAATTGTATTTATCTTATGCTTGATAATGGTTATTTTTTTGAAGTAAGCGGCCTAGACAACGCGAAAAAATCATTTGATGCTACTATCTACATTTGGGGCAATACTGAAGGATCAAAAACAGTAGAAACAATTTCTAATATTGATTCTCTCGACATGCTGAAAGAATGCCTAGAAGATGCAGAGGGGAAATATTTAAAGCTTTAAAGTTTAGTTGGACAGTAGATACGAATGGTTTACCTTCCCGTCACTATTACTAGTAGTGGCGGTTTTTTACGTTCAGTCATTTTATTTCTCACCCCTTTGCATACAAATCAGTAAATTTTCTGCATTTTAGCAGCCAGCCACGACTTACGACATTTTTTGGGAACTGCCAGTTCAAGTAATTTAACTGGCGGCTTTTCAGTTATAACTTTCTTATGGCTTGCGATCCAATCAGCATAATCGTTGTCATCGATATACACACGTCTTCCTATTTGAATAACTGGCAAGCCATGCCGATAAATCCATGTATCAACAAAAATATGCACCACTTTTAAGAACTTTAATGACCGCAGCTTATGAGTGGAGTTTTATAATTAATAATACCTGTGAAAAAATAAAACTGCCTAAAGCTGGTCGTAGCAAAAAGAAACTTCCTACAGAGGAAGAGTTAAAACGATTTTTAGCCGCACTTTCTAATTATGGGTTATGCTTGATTTCTCCCTAGGTTTACGCCGTGAAGAAATATTCGGCTTAAAATGGCAAGAGATCAACTTTGATAAATGCACTATGACAATCGCTCTGGCTGCCGTGTACGTCCCTAAAAACGGAATTGTGATAAAGATACCAAAGACTGATAATTCTTATCGTACGCTCTCATTACCGCCAGACATAGTAGCAATGCTTCAAGAATGGCGAGATGAAGTCAAGGCTGCTGCAAAGCGAAGAGCCAAAAGAAATAAGGTTGTTGTACTGGATGATCCTGTGGGCTCTGATAAATGGATATTTAGTCAGCCAGATGGTCATACGGTTGGTCATCCGCACGCCTTTAATAACTTTTTGAAGCGGTTCTGTGCAGATCATAAGCTTCCCCTCATTAGCCCTCATTCATTTAGGCATTTAAGTGGCAGTTATCTATTAAAGTCTGGGTTAGACATCGCTACAATTAGTGCTAAACTCGGTCATAGTGATAAATCCTTCACGATGAAGACCTATATCCATGAATTACGATCAGCAGAACAACACTCGGCTCATGTTATGCAAAGTATTTTAAACAGCTTAAAACCAAAAATAAAAAAAGGACAGGCCATTTAAGGTCTGTCCTTTTCACATATACATTATTTAATTTTGTCCATTAAAAATGTTCTAAGGGACAACTCAGGGGATAACTTTACATAAATAAAGGGCTCGCATTTCTGCGAACCCTTGAATTTACTGTGCTTTGCTGGTCGGAGCGGCGAGATTCGAACTCACGGCCTCTACCACCCCAAGGTAGCGCTCTACCAAACTGAGCCACGCCCCGACTGACAGAATCTATTGTACCCTTTTTTAGGTAGTATGTCAATAAATTCATTCAATAACTTTTGCGCCTTCAGTGTCAATACTAAGCGTAATATATTCGGCTTTTACGTCACACTTAGCAAAAGCTTGAACCATAGCCATACCTATTCTATCGCAATTAGACTCTGTAAAGGCAATTAAACAAGGACCAGCACCGCTTAAGGCTGCACCATACGCACCTTTAGCTACAGCTGCATCAAATACCTGCTGCATACCAGGAATAAGCTGCAGCCTATAAGGTTGATGAACTTTATCTTCAAGTGCATATTGCAAATGATGAAATTCTCCTTTACACAATGCTCCAATTAATAACGCCACCCTGCTAATATTAAAGACGGCATCTTTCATTGTTATTGTATCTGGTAATACTTGACGTGCTGTATGCGTAGATAAATTAAACTCAGGGATTGCTACTACCATATTGAGCTTTTTTCCAGGCATAAAACGTAAATAGACAGGTTGATTACCTTGCATTACACTTATGGTAATTCCTCCAAAAATTGCAGGTGCTACATTATCTGGATGGCCTTCTATTATAGTAGCCATGGAGAATATCTCCTCTTGAGTTAATGTATTTCCCGTTGCTTGATTTGCTGCTATAAGTCCACCTACAATAGCAGCAGCGCTACTGCCTAAACCACGAGCTAGAGGAATTTTATTATATAACTTAAGGTATATTCCTTGATAGGGCTTTCCTACTTTATCTAATACTGCCTGCACAGCTTGGTAAATAATATTATTCCTATCAGTTGGAATACGCCCTTTTCCTTCACCTTCTATCTCAATCCTTAAAGTTCCTTCATCACTTAAAGATAATTCGAGCTCACTATAAATAGTACAAGCTATGCCCACCGTGTCAAAACCAGGTCCACAATTAGCAGTAGTTCCTGGCACACGAACTTTAACTGTAATCGACATATAGTATCTCCCATCTCATTATCATGGAGTATTATGCAAAGTCTTCTGCTTCTACTCGAATTACATTACTTACTTTATTTACTACTGACATGCCGGAAATTGTATTAATAGCCAATCGTAGATTAGCATCAGATACTTGGTAAGTAATCAATACCAGTTCAGAAGAGTTATTTACTTTTCGTTTTTGAATTACAGAGTGTAAACTTACTTGCTGTGCGCCAAAAGCACCAGCGATTGCAGCTAATACACCAGGCTTATCTGCCACTAGTAATCGAATATAATAAGGTGATTCTGTATTTTGTACAGGGCAAAAACTTTTTTGTGAAAAACAAGTGCAAAGAATACGGCTGTTTGCATTATGGGTAATATTACGAGCTACATCAATAATATCAGATACTACAGCACTAGCTGTAGGCATGCCGCCGGCACCGCGTCCATAAAACATAGTTTCTCCTACCGCATCACCTTTAATATAAATAGCGTTAAAAACATCGTGAACTGAAGCTAACGGGTGCTTTGCAGGGATAAAGGCTGGGTGTACACGTACATCAATACCACGCTCATCATCTTTAGCAATTGCCAGTAATTTAATTACATATCCAAGTTCTTTTGCATAAGTAATATCTTCTGTGGAGATATTAGTAATACCCTCAACATAAACATCGTCGATAGATACTCTGCTACCGAAGGCAATCGAAGCTAGTATTGCAATTTTGCGAGCAGCATCAAACCCTCCTACATCAGCAGTAGGGTCAGCTTCAGCGTATCCCTTAGCCTGAGCTTCGGCTAAGACACTATTAAAATCCAGACCTTCATTTGCCATTTTAGTGAGCATGTAATTTGTTGTACCATTAATGATTCCCATAACTTCGCTAATTTTGTTTGCCGCCAAACATTGCTTTAAAGGGCGAATAATAGGAATTCCTCCAGCAACGCTGGCTTCAAATAAAAAGTCTACCTTACTCTTATCAGCAGCTTCAAATATTTCCTGACCGTGTTTTGCTACAACATCCTTATTGGCAGTTACTACATGTTTACCAGCGACTAATGCTTGAACAATATAGTCCTTAGTAGGATTCATGCCACCCATGACTTCCACTATAATATCAATATCTGGGTCATTAATAATATCATCAATTGTAGTGGTAAATTCAGCATCGACATCTATATTTCTAGTTTTATCAAGTTGACGGACCATTATTTTTTTTATATTTACAGGTATGCCAACCTTTTGTGAAATATCATTCGCATTTTCGGTAAGTATTTTAACAACGCTAGTTCCGACAGTTCCCATGCCAAGTAAACCGATAGTAATTGTCTTTCTCATTATTGTTTCGCTCCTTTTTAAGCTTGACCTAACACTTCTAAGCGTTTGACGCCTTCAACCATTCTTACTTTATCTAGTAATGCTTCTAAATCAATTACTAATTCAGCCGTTTCAATAGAAATAGTAGCATTGGCTACACCTTGAAGAGGTATACCTTGGTTAATCGTTAGCACACTGCCACGTTCATTGGCAATTGTATTTAACACTCTTGATAGAACACCTTGTTTATGTTCAAGCAAAAGTGCTAATGTTACTATTTTTTCTTTACTTGCTTCGTAAAAAGGAAAGACATAATCTTTATATTTATAGTAAGCACTGCGACTCAATTCCATTTTTTCTACAGCCTCATTAATTGTACGTGCTTCACCTCGTTTTAACATATCTTTTACTTTAATTGTCTTTTTTATCGCTTCAGGTAATATTTCTTCACGAACTAGAAAAAATACAGATTTTTGTCCTATCACTACTATACCCCCTTAGTATTACTCATGCGGATAATAATCTATTCTCAGTAGACAGTATAGCACTACTACACTACAAAAAACAAGTATTATTAATAAAAAAAATGGTCAATCTGTACAGATTGACCATTTTTTATCAATTTCTCAGCTATCATTTTTGTTTTTATAAGTTTTATTTAAAAAATGATACATATTAATCCGCCACTCCCATCATTTACAACTTTTTGTAAGGTATCACGTAATTTTACCTGTGTATTTTCTGGCATACCAGCAAGTTTATTTTGAATGCCTTCCCGTACTAAAGCATTTAGTGATTTACCAAATAAATTTGTCCGCCATATTTTTTCTGGTTCTCCTTCAAATTCTCTCATGAGATATTGAACGAGTTCTTCGCTTTGCTTTTCACTACCAATAATAGGTGATATTTCAGCCTGAACATCTGTTCTAATAATATGTAATGACGGTGCAGATGCTTTTAATCTCACACCAAAGCGATTCCCCGTTTTTATAATTTCTGGTTCCTCTAGGACCATTTCATCTAGCTGTGGTGATACAATGCCATATCCGGTTAAATTAACTTGCTCTAACGCACTTGCTATTTTATCATACTCACGTTTTGCAACAGATAAGTCTTGCATTAGACGTAATAAATGGTGTTCACCTGAAATCGTAAAGCCTGTCAATTCTTCTAATACTTGATAGAATAAATCAGTTCTGGCTGTAATCTCAATTACTGCAATCCCATTTCCAAGGTCCATATCGTGCAAAATTACATCTGCAATAAAATCATAACCTGATAAATCATCAATGGCTCGATCAATATCTCTAAGTCTTCTTACATATTGGACTACTTCGCGTACTGCACCATCAAATTTTTCTCTAAGCCAATGATCAGTTTCCAATTCTTCAATCCATTTCGGCAAAGAAATATTTACTTCTTTTACTGGAAATTCATATAAAACTTCTTGTAAAATAGCATAAATATCATCTTGGTTAAGTTGGATACAATCAACAGGTACAACAGGAACATCATATTCATTTTCTAACTTTGCTACTAATTCACGGGTTTCTTTTGAAGTTGGCCGGCATGTATTTAATATGACTAAGAATGGTTTTTCTAATGCTTTTAATTCGTTAATAACTCGCTCTTCAGCAGGTACGTATTTTTCGCGGGGTAAGTCTGTTACACTGCCATCAGTAGTAATTACTAAACCAATTGTAGAATGTTCATCAATTACTTTCTTTGTACCAACTTCTGCGGCCTCTTGAAATGGAATTTCATGATCAAACCAAGGTGTAAGGACCATACGGGGACCATCTTGCTCTTCATATCCTAATGCACCATCGACAGTATAGCCCACGCAATCAACCATTCTGACTCTAACATTTATATTATCTTTAACACTAATTTCAACAGCTTCATTTGGAATAAATTTAGGCTCCGTTGTCATAATTGTTTTGCCAGCGGCACTTTGTGGCAGTTCATCCTTAGCTCTTTCTTTCTCATATGGATCAATCATGTTAGGTAAAACCATCGTTTCCATGAATCGTTTAATAAACGTTGATTTTCCTGTTCTGACTGGACCTACAACACCAATGTAAATATCACCACCAGTGCGTTCGGCAATATCCCGAAATAAATCGAATTTTTCCATTTACCGTTTCCCTCCCTACAGCTATGCTTTATGGAAAATACTAGCGTATATTCTACACTTGCAAACCATCCCTCCCTTAATGAAAAAATAAGAATCGAATGAAATGAAATAGTATTTTAAAATTAACTAAATAGTAGTCAATTAATCATTATAAATATATGACATGCCAGCAATATTATTACAAAGTAAGAAAAAAGACTGAGCCTAAGCCCAGTCTTTTTTCTTACTTTATTTTTCTTTAGAATTAACACTCATATTGCCTACTTTTATTTTTAATTCTGTACCTTTCAATAGCCTTTCAATATTTGGCTTATGCCTGCCGACGACGAACAAGGCGGCAAGAATACCAAAATATAAGAATTCAATTTTTTCACCCCAAAGCCACATGAAAATTGGTACTAATACAGCAGATACAATGGATGCCAATGATACATAACGAGTAATATATACTATAATTGCCCATATTAAAAATATGATTGCAGTAATTTGAGGAACTAATACAGCTATGACACCTAAGCCCGTGGCAACGCCGCGTCCACCTGTAAATCTCAAAAACACTGACCAATTATGACCAATAATAGCAGCGATGCCGCCCGTTAATAATGCGATTGGCGTGCCTATAAAAAAATCACTTACATATACTGCAATAACTCCTTTGGCAGCATCAGTAAAAAATACCCAAAAAGCCGGCCACAGACCTAACGTTCGAAATGCATTTGTGGCTCCAATATTTTTACTGCCAAATTGTCGTAAATCCACATTATATATGTTTTTCCCAATAAGCAATCCGTTTGGAATAGAACCAATCAAATAACCAAGTACAGCGATAAGTAAATAATTCATTATATCACTATCTTCTCCCCATCATATTATTCTTCCTCTTTACGTCCACGCACCACAAGTTTTAGTGGTGTTCCTTCAAAACCAAAGCTTTCTCGAAGCCGATTCTCTAAGAAGCGCAAATAGGAAAAATGCATTATTTCGGGCTCATTAACAAAAAGAACAAATGTTGGAGGTTTTACATTAGGCTGAGTAGTAAAATAGATTTTTAAGCGTCTGCCAAACTGTGACGGCGGAGGATTAATTGAAACTGCATCTTCAATGACTTGATTTAAAACACTGGTAGCGATACGCATGGTATGCTGCTCTGCTACAAATTTTATCAATTCAGTAACACGAGAAACTCTCTGATTCGTAAGAGCTGAAATGAATAGTACGGGTGAATATTGCATAAAGGCTAATTCTGTACGAATATTCTCCGTATATCTTAGAGACGTTTTGCCGTCTTTCTCAAGCAGATCCCATTTATTCACGATAATAACAGAAGCCTTACCTGCATCATGGGCATAGCCTGCGATTTTTTTATCCTGCTCCGTAACACCATCTACAGCATCAATCACAATTAAAACCACATCAGAACGATCCACCGCTCGCAATGCTCTCATGACACTGTATCTTTCAACAGGAAGCTCGACTTTAGCCTTACGTCGCATTCCAGCCGTATCAATTAAAACGAAGGATGTATCATCTTTTGTAAAGTGAGTGTCAATCGCATCGCGAGTGGTACCTGCTACATCGCTTACAATAACTCGTTCTTCACCAACTAATCGATTTACCAATGAAGATTTTCCTACATTAGGACGACCAATAACCGCAACTTTAATTGTTTCATTATCCTCTTCCACAACTTCATCATTAGGCAAACGTTTAACAACCTCATCCAGCAAATCACCAATATTTAGAGCATTTGCAGCAGAAATGGCAATTGGATCACCTAGTCCCAAATTATAAAACTCATATATTTCATTTGCTTTTTGCATGTTATCAACTTTATTTACGGCTACGATCACTGGCTTACGAGTATTACGCAGAATAATAGCAACTTCTTCATCGGCTGAAGTTAGACCAACCTTTCCATCTACGATAAATAAAATCGCATCTGCCTCGTCAATTGCTAATTTTGCTTGATATCGCATTGCAGTTAACATTTTGTCGCTAGATTCTATTTCAATGCCACCGGTATCAATCATCGTAAATTCACGGTCAAGCCACTCTGCATCCAGATAAATCCGATCTCGGGTAACGCCTGGGATGTTTTCAACGATGGATACTCTTTTCTGTCCAATATAATTAAATAACGTAGATTTACCCACATTAGGGCGTCCAACAATAGCTAAAATTGGTTTACTCATATTTATCTCCTATACGTATTCATATATTTTTTATAAATTAAAATTCAATACCTTGGCGTGATTCCATTCCAGTTGAATAATTATGACGAATTTCCTTCATTTCTGTTACTAAATGAGCAATGTTAATAATTTCAGGCGGCGCATATCTGCCTGTTAATATAATTTCCGGAATTTTTGGTAATACCATACGATCTTCAGTTAAAAAACTGACTACAGAATGTACATCTAGTATTCTACATGCTATTGCTACATTGATTTCATCGAGAATAACGATGTCATATTTACCAGAAGCTATAGCATTCTTTGCTTTATTCCATCCATCTTGGGCTAATTTCTTATCAATCTCTTCGGGGTTTTCCAAATTTACAAAATCATTGCGACCAACCTGAAGCAACGTAAAACCAGGTAAATTGATACTAGACTTAAATTCACCATATTCTGTATTATCTTTCATGAATTGAATCATACAAACTTGAAAACCGTGTCCACAGGCTCTGAATGCTAAACCTAAACTAGCAGTAGTTTTCCCTTTTCCATCACCAGTATATACTTGCACTAATCCTAAATTAGCCATGAAATTACCTCCAGGCCTGTAATAATTCTCTTAAATCCTTAGCACCATAGGCTGCACGTACAGGAACTGCTATGTGATCTTCTAATTGCTCACAAGTCATATTATCTAAAAATACAGTCTCACCTTTTTTTAATGCTGCTCCAGGTATGATGACTCCTGTTCGTATTCCCTCATTTGCTGTCAAAGTTCTAATTATATCTTGCCCCGTCAGTAAACCGCTTACAGTTATGTCAGTACCAAAGAATATGTTTTCAACGGACAAAACACGAATTGTTAAATTGGGAATGGTAATATCTTTTAATAATGGTCCTAGGATTTTTTGTGCTGATATGCCACATACCACATCCAGGTAATGAGGCTCAGAATACCCTTGCGCTACTATTGGTTCTTCCTGCCATTCAAATAGGAAGTTTCGCACAAGACCAATTCCATTTTCAAGCTGAGGAAAACCATCGTACATCTCATAATTCGGGATAGGCTGATTCGCTGCAAGATAAAATTCATCTGATAAATAGACAAAAGATGTTCCATTCTCTTTCCGGCATTTTTCTTGCCAGCTATTTATCTTCTCAACAACAGTAAGGGCTTTCTCTGGTGTAAAAGTTTCTAACTTATAACAATTATCTCGAAAACGACTCAATCCAACAGGGACGATTGCCATTGATAGTATATTCGGATGTAATGCATATAACTCCCGGATTGTTCTTTCCAGTTCGTCACCATCATTAATATTCGGGCACAATACGATCTGCGTATGCATTTCAACACCATTGTCAATTAACGTATGTAATTGGTCCATAATGTTACCTGCAACTTTATTATTTAACATTCTTTCACGTAGCATACCATTTGTAGTATGGACTGATATATATAAAGGTGATAAGTGAAGCTGGCTAATTCTCTTAATATCGCGAGGTCCAAGATTCGTTAGAGTAACAAAATTACCATATAAAAAAGAGAGACGATAGTCATCATCTTTTACGTATAAACTTTCTCTCATACCAGGTGCCATTTGATCCACGAAACAAAATATACATTTATTGGCGCATCGACGAACACCATCAAAAACTGCGCTTTCAAACTCAATGCCTAAATCTTCGTCGTATTCTTTTTCTATTTCAAAAACTTCTTGTTCTCCATTTTTCTTTTCAATCAAAAGTTCTATACACTCATCCGCTAAAGCAAAGCTCAAACCAATAAGATCTCGAATATTTTCTCCATCAACAGCAAGCAGACGATCACCCTGTTCCAAGCCTATTTCATCTGCAATACTTTCTGGCATAACTTTTGAAATAATACCACTATATGCCATCAATGTCACCTCTCATGCTATATTCCTTTTTGT
>Ga0316602_10000727_pt1 | contig 13298 bp, 12 predicted proteins | sample OWC_soil_day10_C_FD_203103 | JGI IMG/M metagenome (GOLD analysis project Ga0316602, IMG submission 203103) | Wetland soil microbial communities from Old Woman Creek delta, Ohio, United States - OWC_soil_day10_CT | ecosystem: Environmental > Terrestrial > Soil > Wetlands | place: USA: Ohio... | reverse complement strand
TGCTGGAATTGCTTTTTGCCCTCAGGACGGTCAAGAATTTGATGACCTGATTAAAGCCGCTGCAATGGCACTCTACGAGGCCAAACGTCAGGGCAAAAACCGTTTTGATTTTTTCACTGAAAAAATGCAGCTCCAATCCATCAACCGTCTGGAATTGGAAATGGATTTGCACCAAGCAATCAACAATCATTCTGGATTGCTATTACACTATCAACCGCAGATCTCTTACGATGGCAGCATTGTCGGTGTCGAAGCTCTTGTACGCTGGAATCATCCAACGAAAGGTTTGCTGTATCCTGATTCCTTTATTCCTTTGGCGGAAGAAACGGGACTTATTATTCCCTTAGGTGATTGGGTAACACTTACTGCTTGCAAGCAAAATATACAATGGCAGAAATCCGGCTATCCTCCTATGAGGATTTCAGTAAATTTATCAGTGAAACAATTTCAAAACCCCCATCTTCTGCAGAACATCCAGAGCATTTTACAAAAAACAGGCTTGCCTCCTCGTTTGCTGGAACTAGAGATTACCGAGACGGTGGCAATCAGCCATGCGGAACTTACTCTATCTTTACTGAATTCGCTGCGCTCCATAGGAGTCCGCCTAGCCTTAGACGACTTCGGCGTAGGGTATTCGTCCTTTATGTATTTGAAAAGTTTTCCCATTGATATTTTAAAAATTGATAAATCCTTTATCCGTGATATCACTTTAAATCAAGAAAGCCAAGCTATTATCCAGGCTATTTTACAGGTCGCCAAAAGCCTGCGTTTCAAAGTAGTGGCAGAAGGGGTAGAAACGTCAGAGCAGCTCGCTTCTCTAAAAAAGCTGGATTGCCCTATCATGCAGGGTTATCTGTTCAGCAGGCCCGTACCTGCCGACAAAATCGATACCTTTTTGCAAGGCAAAAATCAATGAATTATTAAGACCCGATCTAAAATCGCTTCATGACATTTTTATCTCTGATAACATTGCTATTATTTTATAACGATTATACAAAATACCATTCACCTGCTGCTGGTAAAGCAGGTGAATGGTATTTTTAAAATTAAATTTCATTATTTCATATGAAAACAGAATATTATTCTATTATTAAGGATATATTCAGAATAATATTCTAAATATATCCTTAATAATAGAATTACAATCTTTACATCAGGCTGCCGATAAAATTATAATTATTTTGAGGTGATTATCAGTGGATCTTATTGATAAAAAAATTCTTTATTTACTGCAAAGTAACGCAAGAATGTCGAATGCAAATATAGCCCGCGAAATAAAACTTGCTCCTTCTGTTACTTTATCTCGTGTCCGCAAGCTAGAGGAACAAGGAATTATAACAGGCTATGAAGCTAGGCTCAATCATCACGCACTTGGATTGGATATGCTTGCTTTTGTCTTAATTAAAGTAGCAGGAGATAAAGATATCGAAAGCTTATTAGTTGATATTCCAGGTGTCCAGGAAGTCCATAATGTTGCTGGTGATGATTGCTACCTGATTAAAATTCGTACTCGGAATACAGAATCTCTAAGTCTGTTATTAAAAGAAAAGGTTCGGGGAGAGTCCATCTCAACGAAGACAATCATTGTTCTTAATACATTGAAAGAAACTGCACAACTAACATTTTAATTCAAATACTATTGAAAATGGAGGTTTTAAAAATGAATTCCTCAAATCGCATCACTTATCCGATTTTACTTGCATTATTAGCAGTTTATTTCCCCTGGGGCGGCACGTATTTAGCGATGAAATTTGCAGTGGAAACCCTCCCTCCATTTTTGTTGGCAGGTATTCGTTTTGTAATCGCCGGAGGGATCTTATATTTATGGGAAGTTTATAAAGGAACCAAGACGCCAGAGAAACCTCATTGGAAAAGCGCTGCCATTATTGGCGGGTTAATGCTCTTAGGTGGTAATTCTTTGGTAGTTTGGGCAGAACAAACCGTTTCTTCGGGTATTGCAGCATTGATCATTGCTACTGTTCCTTTATGGATGACCTTATTGGCTTGGCTATGGCAAGGAAATTCGAAACCCAATATCTATGTGCTGCTTGGATTGCTGTTGGGATTTTTAGGTCAGATACTATTAGTCAGCAATTCGTTTCAGTTTTCCAGTTATGATTCCTCACAAATCTATGGATATCTGATATTAACATTCGCTTCTTTATCATGGGCGGTAGGCTCCTTATATTCACGAAAAGCACAATTGCCCAAATCTGCGCTCATGTCCATAGCAATCCAGAATATAATGGGTGGAATGCTATGCCTAATCGTAGGAATTTCACTGGGCGAATTAGGTCAATTGAGCATCGAACATATATCAACTCGTTCTTTCTTGTCGTTAGCATACTTAATTTTTATCGGATCGATTATTGGCTTTAGTGCCTATATCTGGGTTCTTAAAGCAGCCGAGCCAGCTATTGCTTCTACTTATGCTTATGTCAATCCAGTAGTTGCCGTCTTTTTAGGTTGGACATTTGCCAATGAACAATTAACCTCCAAAGATGCTGTAGCAGCGCTCATCATATTAGCATCTGTATTCCTAATTACTAGAAACCCTACACCGAAAAAGCTGGGACCTCCTCTGAAAACACAAAAGAATACTTGCTCTCTTTCAGGACTGGATGGAGAAGGCATATGATCTACTGTTTCTTAGGAGGAAAAATTAAACGGCTCCTCAGCACTCTCTAGGCTAGGGGCCGTTCATGATCTATGATCCTACGGTTACATTCTTCTCCAATTTTTATTTGATTCTTTAATCATAGCTGGAACTACTCTAACTGGGTTAACAGTTACAAAAAGATATGCATCTTCTGAATGTGTTCTTTTTCTAAACGTAAATGGCAGGAAGACAAATAACACAATTGCACCCACAATATATATCTCGGGCAAACTTAATATGAATAGACTGCTAATAAAAAGAATAACCGTGATGATATACATACAAATGAACATTATAACTTTTTTCACCTCCGATACTTCCCTAAATGTCCTCTTCCTAAACTAGTATTATCTACACCTGCTATGGCACCTAATCATCATACTCTGCTTTACTTCTTTCCATGATTCTCTACAGCTCCATATACGTATAAAAGTAAACGATCAGAGATATACCCTGACCGTTTACTTTTAATTAAACCAAAACGGCAACCTGGCAATCATAGACCTCCGTCCTTAGACCCATAGCTTTGCGTCCCCATCTTTCGACAGGTTTGCCAAATATTTACTTACTTTCATCATAATAATACTAAAAACTACATAAGTCAAGCTTTTTTTGGGACTTTAACCCCCACGATTCGAGATATAAGTCCTATTGCTCATCTAGAAAAAAACCGTCCATCCCTCAACAAACAAGTCAAATCCTCTTAATCTGGTCCCTTTCGTTCCTAGCCTGCAATACCAACTTAGTATAGCACGCATTTAGGCCTTCTTATTTCCATGTGGGCAAACCGCAACACAAATCCCACAAACATGTCCATGGAATTGAGAGTAGTTGTTTATTTTCCATAAGTCACATTTTCTAACATCAATCAATTTTTCCCTTGGTAAACTTTCATCCCAGATATTGCCGACAATTGCGCCCGCAGGGCATGCACCGACGCATTTTTTACATGTACCACAATAATTTGTTCCAACTAAACCATTCGTCTGAAATGGTATATCCGTTAATACTGTAGAAATCCTAATCCTTGGACCATATTTCCTCGTTATTAAAAGAGAGCTTTTGCCAATCCATCCTAACCCGCCCCTTACGGCAGCCGCTTTATGAGGGAATTCACCTGTAATATTGACAAAATCAGTTCTCTTTGAAGAAGGTATGCTATAAGCAAGGTATCCCAGCTTATCTATTTCATTTTTTAACTGCTGTGTTATCAAATCAAGTTTATCATTTACACTAAGGTATTCATCATAATAAACTTGATTCGGTCCAGATATAATATCATCAACTATGGTTGGCGAAAGAGGTAGCCCAATTGTTATTGCATATGGGGTATTCTTAAATTTACAGGAAGCAATATCACCTATATAAGCGAACCCATATAATAGATTATCGAATGTATCTAATGTTCTTATTATGTCATTTTGTATTTCCAAAGCAGTTGTTTGCAACGTATTCCCCTCCCAGCTAATCTTACTCTTATTATACTGAAGAGCGACGTTTCTTTGAAATCGAAAAGGATTATGAATGATATAAAAAAAGCCTATATCATAAACTAATTTTCTTGAAGCCTTTTCACCAGAGTGTGTACTGTGGTTGAAAGATTTTTATCTTTACGAGTAATCGCAAACAGCGTGATTTCCAATTGGCTCAATTCGTTAAATATATGAAATGTATTAATTTCTTTATTGAGATTCTCTACCACACTTCGTGGGAGCAGGGCAATGCCCAATCCCTCCCTCATCGCATTTTTTACAGAATCAAAATCGCTATATTCAAAAGTCGAATTCAGTCCACGTTTTTGCAGCAATTCATCACACAAAATACGGAAGGTACACCCTTGTCGAAAATTAATCACTGGATACTCATCAATTTGTGGACACTCCTTATCTTTCATCAGTTTTTTATGTCCAACCCAAACAAGTTCTTCCGAATGAATCATAACTGTATTTAGATATTTCTCAGAAATAAAGTCATGCACAATACCGATATCATATTGATTATTATTAAGTCCATTGAGCACACTGCTTGAATTTAAGCAAATCTCTACGTTAATTTTTCCTGCATTACCACTTGTTTGTAATTGTAATAATGCGGGAGAAAGCAAAGAATTGATGTAGTTAGATGATATACCAATTCTCGTATACTGAACTTCTGAAAAGCAATTCATATTGGTAACCGTTTCACCATAAATTTCGAGAATTTTTTCTGAAGGGTCAATTAGATACTTACCAGCCTCGGTAATATACAGTTTTTTACCAATCCTTTCAAATAATTGCACCCCAAAATGCTCTTCCAGCGTACGAATTTGGGCTGAAACAGTTGGTTGTGTAAATTTAAGCAGTTCTGCAGCTTGTGTAATGTTCTCAAGTTTAGCAACTACACAAAAGGTTTTCAATAAGCGAATATCCACCATACACCTCGAATATTAGTTTTACCCCTTCCTGCTCTATAGAAGAGAATGACCTCTCTTATGATTTTAGTAGGAATGACTATTTGTGACAATAGCATCATCCTATGCCGAGCATTGAATTAGTTGGTTTTATTTTTATTGTAATAGTTATTTCCCCATTGAGATAATTGTTTTAGTATGGGAAGGATACTTATAGCATCCTCTGTCAGTGAATACTCAACTCTTGGTGGCATTTCTGCATATATTAGTCTTTTTACAAGATTAGCTTCTTCTAATTCACGTAGCTGCTGCGTAAGCATTTTTGGTGTAACAGAACCTAACTGTCGTTTAATCTCAGCAAAACGCATTGTTCCTTCTTTTAAGTTCCAGATAATTGGGATCTTCCATTTACCGCTTATAAGATAAACAGTTAATTCCATCTCGCATTTAAAATTATGGTCGTGCAATCTCAACATCTTTTTATTTCCTCCGTTAATATGAATAGAGGTACTAGGATACATATAAGTGCGTACTAGTTTGTCAATCATAGTTATAGTATCATTGTATCATACTAGTATGGATACACTGACTTAAGAAAATGTACATTTTCAAATCATTAGGAGGTATTTAATACAGATGATAAGCCCGATTACCAAAGTCATCCAACTTGCCTTTGTAGTTAACAATCTTGAGACAGGAATAGAGCACTATCGGCAAATTTTCGGATTAACAAATTGGGAAGTATACACACTTGCCCCACCTTCCTTAAAGCATTTGCGTTACCACGGAACGCCTGGCCAATTCTCCCTGAGGCAAGCAGTGGCGTTGTCAAAAGATGGTATGCAATATGAGTTAATTGAACCCTTAACAGGTCCGAGCATTTACCACGATTTTCTAGAGCTCCATGGCGAAGGTCTTCATCACATAGCATGTGAATATGCTGGTAATTTTGATGAAGCGATCTCTCAATTTTCTCAACTTGGTGTAGTACCTATAATGCAAGGTAGTTGGGGAGAAATTCGATTTGCATACATGGATACCGAGAAGAAAATTGGCACCTGTGTTGAAATTTGGGATATCCCAAATGACTATAAGTTTCCCGTTCCTGAAAAAATTGTACCTTAATTGTATACCACTATAACGCTATAACGCTAAAGGTTGGCGAAAATAACAAAACCGGCAATCATCTTTTCATGGTGATGCCGGTCTTTATAATACTTCAGAATTAGACCTATCAATGGCCTTGGAGATAATATTTTAAAATTGAATATCTATGCCATTTTTTCTGAAGTTTGATTTACATTGCAGGTTTTTCCTACTACATTATTATTTCCCCAGCAGTCTTTATAATCCCAGCCGGTTAATTCTTTAAATGCAGTCTTTGCTTCTGCAGTGGCATCCTTCATAGAACCACCATCTCGTAACCGATGAACTTCATCTACCAATATTTTATGTCTCTCTTTATTTAGTTTAAGCCTTGAAGAAGCAATCCATGTGATTCCCAGTAGTAAAAATGGAGTAGCCATCGTTAAAATAGAGATTCCAAGTACTGCACTATCCGGTTGCACAGCAACACCTGCTTTAAATCCAAAGGCCTGTAACACAAAACCAAGCAGTGCTGCTTCTACCGCAGTTGCTACTTTAGAGAGCAGGGAGTTCACACCTGAAAATAATCCTTCTCTTCTTTGCCCTGTTACAGCTTCATCTATGTCAGCCATAAAGGCTAGCTGAAATACAGGCACATAATCAATTCCCGTTCTTCCGATGGTATTGATTACTGCAAAAATAATTAACATCATTACCATATTAGTGGAAACTCCTGTAGTCAATGCATAATATCCAAATAATGACGCAAAGACAAATATAGTAGATATTTTGTAAGTGACAGGTCCGCCATATTTATAACAGGTCCCGATAAAGAATATTAACGCAACCGGGGCAACAAAAGCCATAACACTTGTTATATTTGCAGTGGCAACCGTGTCTAACATCAAAACAAATATAACAAAATAGGTAAACACGCCAGTAGTCAGATTTTTGAATATACCGCCTATACCCATCAATACACAATGTAGTCTAAAGGTCTTAATCCTCATACTAGAAGCTACATCTGAACAAATTTGAGGTAAAATTGACCAAATACTGCCGATATTACTATTATATTTTACTTCTTTGGGGTCACGCTCAAAGGTAAAGAACCACACCAACAGTAATGTAAAGGCTGTCAGGAGTCCATAAACAAGACCAGTTATCCAAAAGGCTTCTGGAGAATTTTTCCCATACATTAGAAAAAATTGACCAGGTATAAAGGATGCAATGAAATTGGCGATTGTACCAGTAAATTGTTTTGCTCCCGTTAGCTTAGCTTTATCACCGGCATTCTGCGTCATCTCTGCAGGCAAAGTGGAACATGGGACAATAACCATGGTAAATATTGCTTCATATAGCAGATTCATAATGAGGTAATAGGTGAAGGATTGACCTGTAATCCATAATAAAGGATATACAATTGCTATGGTAGGTACACCCATAAGAATGAAAAATCTTCTTCGACCAAACTTACGCCCCAGTCTTGTATTGCGAAAGTTATCAGTTATAAAGCCCATGATCGGATTGGCAACCGCATCTAATAACCTAGCCACAGTAAAAATAAGACCAGCCTGTACCGCACTCATATTACACATGGTTGTATAAAAATACATTAGCCACAACGATATTAGTAATTGGGCTCCGTTCCCTAAAAAGTTTACCGAAGCATAGCCAATAATAGTTTTTAGCGTTACTTTTCTAACCATAATAATTACCTCCAAATGTTAGCACAAATGTTATTCTTATAAATTCTTAGGTTCATTGCTACATTGACAGCAGCTCAGCTTCCCCAGAAGCTAAGATAAATGATCCTAACCCTTTTGGCTCATTGCTGACGATTGGTTCACTTATATAATAGGTAAACGTCCCATCTCGTTTGTCTTTTCCCCCTAGTCCTGCCACATAGCAAACCTTGTTTAAATTGATCAGCCCTTCCTTGGTCTCTAAAATAAATTCATCCACCAATCCCTGGTAAGCTTGTTTTGCATTTTCCTTCAAGCTTGCTGGCAGGTATCCTTTTCTTACACCTTTCAATAATGCATACACAATCATAGATGATCCTGAGGATTCTAAATAGTTGCCTTTTCCCTCTCCCTCATCTAAAACTTGATACCATACATGGCTTTTCTGATCTTGTACCTGTAACAAGGCATGTATACAATCATTAAATATGACTACTAGCTTTTCCCTATTTTTATTGTCTTCTGGAAAAACTTCTATTGTATCAGCCAAAGCCATCACATACCATCCCATAGCCCGTACCCAAAAATGTGGTGATAGACCAGTTTTTTTATCTGCCCAGAATTGTTCTTTCACTTCATCCCAAGCGTGATATAAAAGGCCTGTTTTTTCATCTTTTAGATTTTTTTCTGTTATTATGAACTGATTTGCAACATCATCAAATTCTGCTGGATTGCCAAATTTCTTTATATATGCAGCATAAAAGGTTGCCCCCATATACAATCCATCTAGCCATATTTGATGGGGGTAGATTTGTTTATGCCAAAAAACACCTTCACTAGTACGAGGATGAGTTTCTATTTGTTTTCTTAGTGACTGTAGTGCGAGCTTATACTTTTCATTACCAGTTGCTTTATACAAGGTTAGTAGGATTTTTCCATTATTTAAATGATCTATATTGTATTCCTTTAATCTGTATCCAGTGATCGTTCCATCTTCTTGTATAAAGTGATCCATAGTTTCTATGATGAAATCAAGATACTTGCTATCTCCTGTTTGCTGCCAAACCTTTGCGATACCATCTAAGGTTAAACCATATTCATATCCCCAGTGATCCGTCAAATTTGTCTTTCTTGCGATTACTGAATCTGCCATCCATTGTGCATATTTTTTCATTTTTCCACCTCTTATTTTCCGATTTTCCGGTTACATCATGTTCCTTTTAATATCCAATTTCCTCGGCTATAATTACGATTCTAATTCTGCCTTCAAACTTGATCCCATTATGAATAATTGTTGTAAAATTACATATTCTTTTTTTACAATCACAGTCCACACAAAATCCAGTCTCTGTACAGGGTGTTTCATGTTTTATTCTTTTAGAATTCATCGGTGCTATTTCCCGTATTCTCTGAAATGCATCCTCTAGGCAATCTACTATTTTATTAACCCCTGCTACTATGATGACGTTCTTAGGACCAAAAATCATTGGAGCAACGCGATTGCCAGTACAATCTGTGTTCACTAACTCACCTTTTTTAGTAATCGCATTAGTGCCTGTCAACAAAAAATCTGCTGTAAGAGACTTTCTATGAATATCCACTATGTCAGGATCAAAAGGAAGATCCTGATATCTGTCAAAAAATTTATAATTGCCATTTCTCAGAATCTCAACCAATCCCATCTCGCTTAAGGTTGTCGATCCACCAATGGCAACACTTGCGCCTTCTTCCAGCATTCCAAGGACCTTTTTTTTGGCTTCTTCTAAATTTTCCACATAGGATGCCTGAAAGTGCTTTCGATTTAATATCGCGACTATATCTTTTGCTTTACAAAGGTTTTTCCAAGCTTTCATTTTGTCTATGATCATCACCCTCCCTCTGCCAATCACATGTAACAAACGCTTATTTTCTTACGGTTTCTTTACCACAGGAGCTTTACTCCATTATAAAATAAAATCATTTTTCCAAGAATTTGATATATTAAGATAATTATTTACTATTTTAATAAGTTTTTGACACCACTTCGCAGCAAATGAAAAGAAGCTAAGGAATAAAGCAATATAAAAAGTACACAAGGACTGCAGTGTTACTTTGCAATCATTGTGTACTTTCTTATTTAAGAAGAGATATTTGGATACAGGAGAGATCTCAAACTACTTACAAAGCATTATATTTTGCTGGGTACTCTTATCAAAAAGATGAGCCTTCTCCATATCCATGCTTAATGTAACCTTCTCTCCGCATTGCATCTTTATACTGCAATCGCTCCGCAAGGTGAGCATTGTATCAGCAAAACCAGCGCAATGCAAATATACTTCTGCTCCTGTATTTTCCTGCACTTCAATACAAGTTTTATAGATATTTTCCTTCTGGGACTCAGTGGAGACATCCTCACTACGGATATCTTCCGGGCGTATTCCTATAATCACTTCTTTGCCAATATAGTTCAAATTCGATACTTTTTTTGCCTGGTCATTAGTGAGTTTCCATTCAACACCACAAGCAGTAAATATCACTTTGTTTCCTTGCGCTTGCAAATCGCCGTTAATGAAATTCATTGCTGGAGAACCAATAAATCCAGCGACAAACATATTAACAGGAGCATTGTATATCTCATCAGGTGTTGCAATTTGCTGAATAATCCCATCTTTCATAACCACAAGCCGATCTCCCATTGTCATTGCTTCTGTTTGATCATGAGTTACATAAACAGTTGTAGTCTGCAGCCTCTTTTGTAATTTACTAATTTCCGTACGCATTTGCACACGAAGTTTAGCATCTAGATTAGATAGGGGCTCATCCATCAAAAATACTTGTGGTTCTCGAACAATTGCCCTTCCTAAAGCCACACGCTGCCGCTGACCGCCAGATAAATCCTTCGGTTTTCTCTTCAATAGAGATTCTAAATTTAAAATACTTGCAGCTTCTTGTACACGTTTATCAATTTCTGGTTTTGCAAATTTGCGCATTTTCAAACCAAATGCCATATTTTCATATACATCCATATGAGGATATAAGGCGTAGTTTTGAAAAACCATGGCGATATCACGATCTTTAGGCGGCATATTATTCAGCCTTTTATCTCCAATGTACATATCCCCATCAGAAATTTCTTCCAACCCCGCAATCATACGCAGTGTTGTTGATTTACCGCAGCCAGAAGGTCCAACTAAGACGATGAATTCTTTATCCTTGATTTCCAAATTCACATCTTGAACAACTGTTGTATCACCATATCTTTTATATATATTTTGCAGCTTCACACCCGCCATTATTTCCACTCTACCTTTCCTGTAGTATTTATCCGATGAGCAAGTCGCTCTAAGACTCTTCTTTCCTCTTCTCTTGGTACTTCATCAATTAGCCTGCCATCTTGCTATTACAGCCATTTTCCATTCTCCTGTTCAACCATATACAGATTACACTTTCCACTTCGGTCAGAGGTAAACAAGATCTGTTGGTTATCCCAGCTAAAGGTCGGGTGACAATGTGACTGCTGCATATACCATGATGTATGATGGGTACACAATGTCTTCAGTTGCGCCTTATCATCCTGCAAACTGATTAATACCAAATCATCCGTTTGATCACCAATAAGCAGCATGTTGTCATTAGTGGCATGATAGTGATTACAATAGTACGGCATAGGAATGTTCTTAATCACCTCACCATTTCTATCTGCCATTCCAATATACGGTATTTGTCCAAACTCAGGATAATTAATAATTGCTTGTTTTTTATCTGACGTAATTGTCCCATCATGCCCTTTTCTTCGATTATCAAAGAAGATTTTTCCGTCATTTGTCCAAAATTCATGACCAACGCAATCATCCTCTGCCTGACGAAAACATGGAGTAACGGTACGATTCATAATATCAAGCAGCCAAATTCTTTGATGCACAAGATTCCACGGACCTTCATGGCAGAACATAGCTATTGAACTATCATGGGGTGCAAATTGAAAGTGACCTAACCAATGAGTGTCTTCATATATATTTGTAGCTTTTGTACTATCCAAATCCACCAGAGTAATCCACCCGCGTTTTACAGCATACATTTGTTCTTTAAAGCCTTTGTAATTACCGCCTCTGTATAATCCAGGATCTTCATTCCGGGCAAACCCAAGGACTTTCTTGTTTGGGGAAATAAATGGATGTCCTAATTGAATACCAGTCTCCTCTTCGAAAATGTCAGTGGATTTCAGCGTTGTTGTATCTAACTTTTTAATTTTATTACCTGTTACGTAAATAACAAATTCACTATCCGGAGTCTTCGTATGACCACTTGGCATAATTCCCGCTTTTTCATCTGTCAGCTGACAGATAACTCCTGTCTCCAAGTCCATTCTATAAAGATTATATATTTCTGGAATTCGCGAGGCGCGATCAGACATAAAATATATTTCACGCTTATCCATAGTGAAGGAATTATCTGTAAAGTAAAAATGATAATTATTACTTTCTCCATCTGTAAGCTGCCAAACGATTTTACCGGTTTTCTCATCAATTGTCATTTTCTTTTCTGCTGGATATTCTTTTCCGATCATTAAGGTTACGCCTCCTTAAAGCTCTTTACTACAACCAGCAACAGCTATATCCCCTATTGTTTACCGGCTACATATGCATCATATTTCTGTTTTGATTTTTCAAATGCAGCTGCCCATTCATTCAGAAAATCCTCTACTGATTTCTTTCCAGTCATTACAGCCTGAATGCCAGGGTCAACTGTTTGATCCAGGATGGAACGATAGTCAGGTAATTGCATTGGTGGCTGATAGATTCTAAAGTTAGGATCAGAAAGCATTTGTAATGCAAGCTGCATATGAGGTAGTTCTTTTGCCCAAGGTTCTTTCAAAGATTCTGTATTAGTAGGAATCTGTCCAATGCTTTGGTTCCAATAGCTCTGGCTTTCTTGTGAACACAAGAAACTTACAAATTTCCATGCTTCTTCTGGATGCTTCGTTGTTTTGAATATACCGTAGCCATTGGTATTTCCGCCTTCTTGCATTAACAGTCCATTTGCCGTTTTAGGTAAACCTAATGGAGCATATTGTTCTGGCTTCATAGATTTCTTATGTTCTGAGTAGGAGCCAATATTATGCTGCACCATGGCAACAGCACCCGTATCAAAAGCAGCAATCATTTCTTTATAACCATTCGTCACATCGCTTTTCGGTGTAGAAGTCTTATAGAGTGCTAGGTATTTTTTAAGAAACTCAACATGTTTCGGATCATTGATGACACATTTACCATTTGCATCAAAATATTCAGTAAAACCAGAGTAAGCGAACATCATTCGCTGCAATTGAAAGGATGCACCATCACCGCCACGAATGGTAAAACCATAACGATTTTTGTCTTTATCTGTCATTTTTTCTACAGCAGTAAAAAATTGATCCCAATTTTCAGGAACTTGCACGCCAGCTTCTTTAAACCAGTCAGGTCTATACCATAAAATCTCCATATTCATCGTATTAGGC
>Ga0316602_10000720_pt1 | contig 13381 bp, 11 predicted proteins | sample OWC_soil_day10_C_FD_203103 | JGI IMG/M metagenome (GOLD analysis project Ga0316602, IMG submission 203103) | Wetland soil microbial communities from Old Woman Creek delta, Ohio, United States - OWC_soil_day10_CT | ecosystem: Environmental > Terrestrial > Soil > Wetlands | place: USA: Ohio... | reverse complement strand
TCCGCTGCCGTTCGTTGGACGGCCCAGCCCCACGCCCATTCGGGCATCGCCTGCTCAGTTTGTACTGTTGATCTCGAATTCCATTGGAATATAATGCAGTGCAAAGAGATTTATATATTATATGAAGAGGGATTAAAAATGTCAACTATTTTTTATCTGGGACGATCAAAATAATTATTGTTATGTATTGCTAAATTTGAATAAATTCTATTCTCCGTCTTGACGTGTGATGGAAGAAGTACGTATAATTAATAAATTGAAGTTTAGAAGGGATACTGTGTGCATGGGAGATTCAATTAATAAATGTGATTGTCAGGCGATTAACGAGGAATTGGCAGAAAAAGTGAAATCAGAAATGGAAGACGACGGCTGTTTTTCCCTCCTCTCTGCATTTTTTAAAATAATCAGTGATGATACCAGAATAAAGATTATGTATGCGTTATCAAAAAGTGAATTATGTGTAAATGATCTGGCTGTAATTTTAGATATGACGAAATCTGCCATATCCCATCAATTGAGGCTTCTTAAGGGATCAGGCCAGGTGAAATCCAGAAAAGAGGGTAAATTTGTTTATTATTCTTTAGATGATGAACACGTATTTGAAATTATAGAGAATGCTTTAATCCATGTAAAGCACCAAAAATAGGATACCATACAGCGCCTGTGCTTTTGCATCAGGCGCTGTATTAAAATTTTATCCAATGATCATAATTTTCTCATAATAATTTGATATGATTGATTTTAAAACCATTGGTTTGATCCGATTGCAGGTAAAAAGGGAGGAATCAGTTATGAAGAAGCACAGGACAATCCTTATTGTGGATGATGAAGAAAAAATAGTGGAGGTATTGAAGGCGTATTTAGAGAAAGCGGAATATGAGATCCTTTGTGCCTATGATGGAGCAACGGCTATACAGCTGTTCCGGGAAAACGACGTATCCTTATTGCTATTGGACTTAATGCTGCCGGATATGATGGGAGAAGATGTGTGTCATATGATCCGGCTTAACTCCCGGGTTCCCATTATCATGCTGACAGCAAAAACAGAGGAAAAAGATTTAATTAACGGGCTTAAGATGGGGGCAGATGATTATATATTTAAACCGTTCAGCCCAAGAACAGTAGTAGCTAAGGTGGAAGCAGTCCTAAGAAGAGTGGAAAGTGATCAGTTAACAGGAGTGCCTGTGTCTTTTCATCAGGGAGATCTGGTCATTGATTTCAAAAATGGAGATGTAAGGGTCCGGGGAGAAGATGCGGGTCTGACGCCTACCGAGTATAAGATTCTGATTACCCTGGCAAAAGCTCCTAACCGGATTTTCACAAGAGAGCAGCTGATTATGTACGCCCTTGATAATAATTTTGACGGTTACGACAGAAGTATCGATACTTATATAAAAAGCATTCGCACTAAGATAGAGCTTGACAGGAAAAATCCGGTTTATATTCTCACAGTTCATGGGATGGGATACAAGTTTGCCGGAGAAAAACCATGAAAAGAACATTAAAAAACACACTGATTTTATCCTATTCGGTTCTGGCATTGCTGATTGTTATCGGATTGAGTTTTTTGTTTAATCTGACGGCAGACAATATATTTGAACAGTATGCAAAAAAGCAGCATAAAAACCAGACTCAGCAGATTATTTCACAAATTGATCAGCTTTATCTTCCTGCTTCCGGTACCTATGATCTGGAAGGTCTTAAAGTAATCGGATATGCTACGTTGCAGAACGGAATCCTGATTCATGTACAGACAATCAACAAAGAAATCGATTGGGATATAAAAAACCATAGAAGACAGGAATGTAATATGGTACTCAGCCATGCAAAAGATCTGATGCAAAGCAGGTATCCCAATTTTAACGGAAGTTATCTGGAAGAAACCTATCCTCTAACATATGAAGGTGCAAAAACAGGCACTCTGAAAATAGGCTACTATGGGCCCTATTCCCTCAGTGATGATGAGCTGGATTTACTGAAGAGCTTAAACCATTCCCTTGTATTAATCGGCTGTGCAGCTCTTTTTATTGTCATTGTTTTAGGTTTTTTAATAGCCCGGTCGGTGTCAGAACCAATAACCAGCGTCATTGATGTGGCTCAGAGAATTGCCGGGGGAGAGTACGGTGCTCTGGTGGAAAAAAAATCTCCGGTGCAGGAAACAAGCAGGATGATTGAATCCATTAATGAAATGTCACTGGCTCTGAAACTGGAAGAAAAACAGAAGAGCCAGATCACTTCCGATGTGGCCCATGAACTCAGAACGCCCTTAGCCAACTTACAAAGTCATATGGAAGCCATGATAGATGGTGTATGGGATCCGACTACGGACCGGCTGGAGAGCTGCCATGGAGAAATTCTGCGTCTGGTAGGGATTGTTGAGCAGTTAAAGGAATTGTACGATTTGGAGAATAGAAATCAGACTCTGGATCAGACAGAGTTTGAATTTGGGGATTTATGCAGGGCTGTATTTCGTGATTTTGAGATAACTGCAAAAGAAAAAGAAATCCGTCTAATTGAAAATTTTCCAGACAAAGCACCGGTTTATGGTGATTATTACCGTTTAAAACAATGTATGGTAAATCTTATTTCCAATGCCCTGACCTATACCAGCCAGGGTGGAGAAATTACAGTAGAATACCAGAATCGGGGAAGTGAGGTCCGGATTATGGTATCCGACAATGGAATTGGAATACCAGCGGAAGAACTGCCCTATTTATTCGACCGATTTTACCGGGTTGATAAGTCAAGAAGCAAGAAGACGGGGGGAATGGGAATCGGATTGTCCATTACAAAGGCAATTGTTGAAAATCATGGAGGAAGGATTGAGGCTGCAAACCGGTTAGAAAAAGGGGCTGTATTTACAATTATTCTGCCCCGTTAATACAGTGAGAAAAGAGCATCGTCAGCAGGCCGTTGACGGTGCTTTTCCCATCCCCATAAAATCCCCATATTTATATGATAAATTGAAAAACGAGTCTGCATATCGCCTATGGTGAAAAAGGAGAGTGTTAAATATGCGCCAGAATGGCGATAGAGAAAAAAGGAAATACGGAAAACAGAGTAAAGTAAAAAAAGGTAACAGGACACTGCCGGTAATACTTGTAGGATGTATCTTTGCTATGGCAGCGCTTTCAATGACTTTTGCTTTCTATAGAAAAGAAAAGCAAAGAGAGACAGAAGGTTTGACCATTTCCCAGGGAAAAGAAATTATCATAGAAACAGAGACAGAAAAGAAGATTCCGGATGACCTGAAAATCGATGGGATTTCTCTTGCAGGGCTAAACAAAAAAGAGGCGAAAGAGAAATTACTGGATCATTATCCATGGGATTTAAAACTGAAGCATAAGGAACAGACAATAGCCTTAAAAAATCCACTGTCCGGGCTTATTGATCAGCAGCTGGAGGAAATTTTTTCGCAAAATGAAGGCGGTGAATATAATCTGGACTTGACGGCTGCGAAAGAGGATGTGGTACTTCAGGTAGAAGATGCCGCCGCTAAGTGGAATAAAAAGCCCCAGAATGCCCAGCTGTCAGGTCGTGACAATAAGAATAACACATGGATCTATTCAGAAGGCGAGAGTGGAATCCAGATTGACGAAGAAAAAACAGTTAACAAGATAATGAAGCTTATTACTGAAAAAAGCTTTCAAGGAGAGGTGGAAGCAGAGATTGAAGTAAAATCTCCAGAATTAACCGTTTCCAAAGCCAAAGAAGCTTACCAGGTAATTGGTACGTTTACCACAGCTGCCACAAGTAATCAAAATAGAAACAATAATATCCAGCTGGCGGTAAATGCATTAGACGGCCTTATTATTTATCCGGGAGAGGAATTTTCCTTTAATAAAACCACTGGAAACCGTACGGTAGAGCGTGGGTATAAACCGGCAGGTGCTTATAGAAACGGCGAATTTGTAGAAGAACCGGGAGGCGGTGTATGCCAGGTATCCTCTACTCTTTACAATGCAATCATAGGTTCAGGATTAACAACAACGGAACGCCACCCTCACAGCTTTGAGCCTTCTTATGTAATTCCTGGAGAAGATGCAATGGTAAGTTATGATGGTTATAGCGGACCGGATCTTCGCTTTATTAATAAAGATAGCACTTCCATTGCAATACGGGCTGTTTTTAAAGATAAGAAGATAACCATTTCCATAATCGCAAGGCCGGTTCTGGAAAAAGGAATTACTGTATCCATGCGCTCTGAGAAGACAAAAGAGTATGATACGCCAGAGCCAAAATATGAGGAAGACCAGACCCTGCAGTCAGATCAGAATGTGGTAATTACACAAGGAGTTAAGGGAAGTACCTGGAAAACCTATTTAGTTAAATCAAAAAGCGGCGGGCAGGCAGAAGAAGTCTATCTTCATACCAGTACTTATAAAGGAAAGCCAGGTCTGGTAAAAAGAAATACAACTGGTGTTGTAATTCCGGCAAAAACAAAGGAGACCATCAAAGAGACGGTCAAAGAGACTGTTACTGAAAAACCACCCGTGCCATCAAAGGAACAGGAAACGGAAGCGGTCGTAAGTCCTTCCATTGAAGAAACGAAAGAGAGCAAAGCCCAGATCCTGGGACCTGGGGTATAATCATACATCGGACAACGGAAAGGATTAAAGATACAGCATGTTGAATATCATAAAAGCACATAAGCAGGCAGTAGTTTTTCTCATTGCAGCTGCATTGTTGGCAACAGTGTACACCATATTTATACTTAATCGACCCACAGCCAATTCTCCGGCCGACCAGAAAGAAGCAGCATCTGCAGCAGATGAGAGCAGTCCGGTTGTAAAGCTGGAAACAGAAAGTGAACCGGTTTTGCCTGCAACAGAAAGTGAAGCCCAGAAAATTCCCATGCCGGATAATTTAAAAGAGGGTATAGAACATCCATTTGTTGCAAAGTTACAGGAACGGCTGATGGAATTGGGATTTATGGAAAATGATGAACCCACTCTGTTCTATGGGCCTGTAACGGCAGGTGCCATAAAGACCTATCAAAGACAGAATAATCTGGTTCAGGATGGAGTAGCGGGACAGGAGACACTGGCAGCCCTTTTCTCTCAGGAAGCAAAATATTATGCAGTGTCTCTGGGAATCTCAGGAGAAGATGTAAAACGAATTCAAAACAGACTGTATGAGCTGGGTTATCTGACTAAGAAAGAGGAAGTGAATGGAGACTTTAATGAAATAACCCAGAAAGCAGTTATGAAGCTTCAGGAGCTGAATCAGCTGTCAATAGACGGAAAAGTAGGGCGGCAGACAATTAATCTGCTTTACAGCGAAGAGGTAAAACCCGATTATCTGGCGTATGGAGAGAAGAACGAGGTAGTACTTGCAGCTCAGAAGCGTTTAAAAAGCCTTGGTTATTTAACAACTGTGCCTGATGGTAATTATGGGGACGACACGGTAATGGCAGTAAAGCAGTTCCAGTCCAGAAACGATCTGGTTGTAGACGGATTTTTGGGCCCTTCCACAAGAATTGCCCTGGAACAGGGAGAAGCCACCCCCAATGGGATCGTACTGGGAGAACAGGGAGAGAGCGTAAAACGGATTCAGGAGCTTTTAAACAAATACGGATATCTGTCTTCTTCCAATGCTACCGGTTACTTTGGAGAGATAACAGAACAGGCAGTGAAGCGGTTTCAGGCGGACAATGGTCTGAAATCAGACGGATCGGTTGGAGTACAGACTCTTTCCATGCTGACAGGAGATAAGGGGGTTAAAGCGGGTACGGGCTCCCGCCCCAGTGCAGGAGAGTCAGGGAATGGCGGGGGAGGCAAAACGGTAAATGGAAATATAAAAGCATTGATTGATGTTGCAGCATCAAAGGTGGGGTCAAAATATATATGGGGATCAAAAGGACCAAGCTCCTTTGACTGTTCCGGCTTTGTTTACTGGAGTCTGAATCAGGTTGGAGTAAGACAGAGCTATCTTACCTCAAGCGGGTGGAAGAGCATGGGAAAATATAAACGCATATCCAATTATGACGATATAAAGCCAGGTGATATTGTTGTGGAAAAGGGTCATATGGGAATTGCCGCAGAGGGCGGAAAGGTGATTGATGCTTCCTCAGGCAATGGAAAAGTAGTTTACCGGCAGCGTTCTGACTGGTGGAGAAACAACTTTATTGTGGCGTGGAGAATATTCGAATAGGAAAATTATTTATCTTGCTAAATTCATTCTTTTGTATTATACTATGGTCAAATGGATGGTGATTGCATTTGCAAGCTATACCTGTTTATTATGTTATTATGGCATTTTTTGCCCATAATACATGATAAACAGGTTTTTTTTCGCCAAAAACAGGAACTTGAGGATCATTATTACAGTGGACAGGGGTGAGAAGCATGATCATTTACAAGATTTTTAATAACAACGCAGTCGTTATCAGAGATGAAAACGGGGTGGAGAAGGTTGTTATGGGCTGCGGTCTGGCATTTAAAAAGAAGGATGGAGATGAGCTTGATGAAAGCAAAATTGATAAGATCTTTGTTTTGTCTGATCCCTTAATTAACAACCGGTTTCAGGAGCTGGTTGCCAACATTCCCATCGGCTATGTGGAGCTGGGAGAAGAGATGATTGAATATGCTTCAAAGATATTAGAGGCAGACTTAAATGATACCATTCATTTATCTTTAATCGATCACATTTATTCTGCCGTAAAACGGTTCCAGGAAGGAATCACAATAAAAAACGCCATTTTATGGGATATAAAGAAGTTTTACAAGAACGAGTTTGAAATTGGTTTAAAGGCACTGGATATGATAGAGAAACGTTTTTCTATCCGCCTGCCGGAAGATGAAGCGGGATTTATCGCCATTCATTTTGTGGAAGCAGTTACGAAAAAAGGCTCTGAAGAGATTCATCAGGTTGCGGAACTGATCTCAGAGATTACCAATATTGTTTCCTATAATTTTCACTTGTTTTTTAAAGAAGACTCATTATATTATTACCGTTTTATCACCCACTTAAAGTTTTTTGCCCAGAGACTTCTGGAGGGAAAAACCTATCTTGATGATGAGCAGGATGATCTGCTGTTAATCATTAAGAAAAAATATGTGAATGCCTATGAGTGCGCGGAAAAGATCTGTGAGTTTCTCAGAAAGAAATATAACTACCAGGTATCCAATGATGAAAAACTGTATTTAACGCTACACATTGAACGAGTTGTTTATAAGACTGTTTTATGACAAGATGGTTACATTAGGTTGGCTAAACTTTCATATTTCAAATAAAAAGAAAAATGGAGGATTTAACAATGGGAAAATATGACCTGTTGGCAAAAGACATTATTAAAAAAGTCGGTGGCAAGGATAACATTTTAAGTCTTGTACACTGCGTAACCCGTCTTCGCTTTAAATTAAAAGATGAAAGCCTTGCAGATGATGAAGCGCTGAAACAGACAGAAGGGATCATAACAGTCATGCGCAGCTCCGGTCAGTATCAGGTTGTCATCGGAAACCACGTACCCCAGGTATTTGCAGATGTATGTAAGATTGCAAACATCTCATCAGAGAAACAGACGGAAAAAAAGAAGATGAGTTTCAGGGAAAAATCACTGGATCTGATCTCCGGAATTATGATGCCTGCTATCGGTATCCTTTGTGCCTGCGGTATGTTAAAAGGATTTAACTCCATTCTTTCCTATCTGGGACTCTATTCCAATGAAGACGGTATTTATATTCTGCTCAATGCAATCGGAGATTCTATCTTTTATTTCTTCCCGGTTGTTATCGGTTATAACACTGCAAAGAAAATAGAGATGAATCCGTTTCTGGGTCTGATTATAGGAGCTGCTCTTTGTTACCCAACCATTAACGGAGTGGATGTGCCTCTGTTTGGACATGTGTTTAATGCAACTTATACGTCCACATTACTTCCAGTCATATTAATCGTAGTTGTAGCAAAGCCACTGGAGAAATTTTTCAACCGGATAATCCCTGATATGGTGAAAACCTTCATCACACCAATGCTTGTGCTGTTAATATCAGTTCCTCTTGGCTATGTGGTAATCGGACCTCTTGCCAACATGCTGTCCAATGGCATTTCCCAGGCGGTATTATCTGTATATAAACTAAGCCCGATAGCTGCCGGATTTTTAGTAGGCGGATTCTGGCAGGTAATGATTGTATTTGGTGTTCATATTGTACTGGTTGTGCTTTGTATTACAAATATTATTTCAGGAACTCCGGATCCGATCCTGGCATTTACCACCTTTGTTACCTTTACAACCACCGGTATGGTTTTTGCCATGTGGCTGAAAACAAAGGATAAGAACTTAAAGCAGATCGCTCTTCCTGCATGGATTTCAGGCTTTTTCGGAGTAACGGAGCCGGCTATATACGGAATTTTACTTCCCAGAATGAAACATTTCGTTATTTCCTGCCTCTGCGGAGCTGTGGCTGGTGCAGCAACAGCAGCTTTAGGATTAAAATATCACACAATGGCAGGTATGGGACTGTTTGAAATTCCGGCACTTCTTGATCCGGCTCAGCCGGGAGTGAGTCTGGTGAGAGCAGTAATTGCTGCAGCGATTTCACTGGTAATTGGTTTTGTTGTTACTTTCGTGACCTTTAAAGATGAAGAACCTTCTCAGGCGAAAAGGGAGGAAAGTGATTCTGAAAAATGTAAAAAAGAAGTGATTGCATCCCCGTTAACCGGTAAAGTCAAACCCCTCAGTCAGATTGAAGATGCGGCATTTTCCAATGAAACTCTGGGAAAAGGAGTTGCAGTTACACCTGCAGAAGGAAAAGTGACGGCTCCGTTTAACGGCACAGTTATGATGCTGTTTCCGACAAAGCATGCCATAGGACTTATGTCTGATCAGGGCTGTGAAGTAATCATCCACATCGGAATGGATACGGTTCGTTTAGATGGAAAACATTTTGATGCCCATGTGAAAGAGGGCGACAAGGTGAAAAAGGGAGATCTTCTGATTACCTTTGATAAAGATGCAATTGAAAAAGAAGGATATTCTCTTAACACCCCGGTTATCGTGACAAATACAAATGATTATATGGATATTATTGCAGTGATGGAAGGCGGTTCAACCGTCCGCCGCGGCGATGATTTAATTGCCATATTATAACAGACAGGAGGAATGAAATTGTTTCCAGATAATTTTTTATGGGGCGGTGCTGTTGCAGCCAACCAGTGTGAGGGAGCCTGGGAGGCTGATGGAAAAAAAGAGAGCATCTGTGATCATTTAACGGCAGGATCCCTTAATAAGAACAGGGTTTTTACTTCTGAAATCCGTAAGGAGGAAAGTTATCCCAGCCATACCGCAGTTGATTTCTACCACCACTACAAAGAAGATATTGCATTATTTGCAGAAATGGGGTTTAAGGTATTCCGGCTGTCCATCGCCTGGAGCAGAATTTTCCCAAATGGAGATGATGAAATTCCCAATGAGGAAGGTTTGCAATTCTATGACCGGGTTTTTGACGAGTGCCGCAGGTACGGTATTGAACCAATGGTCACACTGAGCCATTTTGAGATACCGTACCATCTGGTAAAAGCATACAAAGGATTCGCAGATCGCAGAGTAATCGGTTTTTTTGAACGCTATGTAAGGTGCGTAATGGAGCGGTATAAGGACAAGGTAACGTATTGGCTTACCTTTAATGAAATTAATTTTGCCACCATGCCGATGGGAAATCTCGAGGTGCTTGGCATTATTAACCGGGAAGACGATGAGGTGGCGAACCCGTTAGATGATAAAAACCTCCGCTTTCAGGCGCTCCATCACGTATTTCTTGCCAGTGCAAAAGCGGTGGCAGCAGCCAGAGAAATCAACCCAGAATTTAAAGTGGGCTGTATGATTGCTCATATCACCATGTATCCGTTGACTTCCAGGCCGGAGGATATGCTTCTTCTACAGGAACTTGACCATTTAATTAATGACTTCTGTGCGGACGTTCAGGTAAAAGGAAGCTATCCCGGTTATGCACTGCACTATCTGGAAGAGAATCAGATTCAGCTGGCTGTTGAGCCGGAGGATGAGGCTGTATTACGAAATGGCTGCGTTGACTTCTATTCATTTTCCTACTATATGAGCAACTGCATCACCACAGAGGAAGGCCACACCACTACTCTTGGAAATCTGCTGGGCGGAGTGAAAAACCCCTACCTGGAGACAAGTCAGTGGGGCTGGCAGATTGATCCGAAAGGTCTAAGGTATACACTCAATAAGATCCAGGACCGTTACGGTATTCCGATTTTCATCGTTGAAAATGGACTTGGTGCAGTTGATGAGCCGGATGACAGCGGATTTATCCGTGATGATTACAGAATTAACTATTTAAGACAGCACGTAACTGAAATGGAACGTGCCATTAACAGTAAGGTAAATCTCATGGGATATACCGTCTGGTCAGCTCTTGATATTGTAAGCTCCGGTACTGGAGAAATCAAAAAACGGTATGGCTTTATCTATGTGGATAAGGATGACCAGGGAAATGGAACGATGAAACGGGTCAGAAAAAAATCATTCTACTGGTACAAAAAAGTGATTGAAACCAATGGGGGAGATTTAACTGATATAGAACTATAAGAACAGGGACATGCCGGGGGTGTTTTTCTACCGGTATGTCCCTGTTTTGTAATTAAATGCCAGATAATAAATTAAAGCTACTATTGACAGGAGCTGAAGCGGGGAGTAATATCTATTTAGAAAAATATCTAAATAGATAGGAGGATCATATTGGGCTTTCCAGATACGTTTAAGGCTCTCTCAGATCCGGCCAGGCGGGAGATTCTAATGATGTTAAGAAGCGGTCGTTTGTCTGCGGGACAGATTGCAGAAAAATTTGATATGACAAATGCCACCATCTCATACCACCTCACTCAGTTGAAAAAGGCGGATCTGGTATTTGAATCAAAGCACAAAAATTTTGTTTATTATGAACTGAATACATCTGTTTTTGAGGAGCTTATGCTTTGGCTGTCTCAATTTAAGGGAAAGGATAAGAATGATGAAGAATAAAAGAACAATAATTATAACCTCTGTTTTGTGTTTGCTTCCGGAGATTCTCTCTGTAATACTTTATAAAAGGCTTCCGGAGCAGATTGCGGTACACTGGAACAGCGCAGGTGAAATTAACGGATATCTTCCAAAAGCCATGGCTGCATTTGGAATGCCATTTATATTTCTGCTGCTCAACTTCTTAGCAAGCATTCGTCTGCTCTGTGATCCCAAATGGAGGGGACAGTCCAAGGCACTCCGCGTAATTGGCATCTGGATGGTACCTCTTATTTCCCTGGTCATGATACCCGCCACGCTGCTTATGTCACTTGGTGTTAAATTTCCAATCATGTCATTTTCCTTCTATTTAACAGGCGTTGTGCTTATTATAACTGGAAACTACTTACCGAAGAGCAGAAGAAACTACGTAATGGGAGTGAGACTTCCATGGACTTTAGATAATCCGGATAACTGGAATAAAACAAACCGGCTGGCGGGTCATATGATGGTGGCCGGAGGTTTCCTCCTAGTGGTAAGCGGATACCTGCATCTGACTGTTGCTTTCCATGGAGTCTCTGTCATTATTTTGATAGTGGTTTTAATCGTTGTTATACCTTCATTTTATTCCTTTGCCCTATATAAAAAAGAACAGAATACAGGTGGTAAAATATAAACTGCAGAAAAGGATGAAAACTATGTCGTCTTCCCTTATAACCAAGAATGCCCTGGCACAGGCATTAAAGTCTCTGATGATGCATCACTCTTTGAATAAAATATCGGTAACAATGGTTACCGATGCCTGCGGTGTGACAAGACATACCTTTTACAATCATTTTCATGATGTTTATGAGCTGTTAGACTGGATCTTTGAGAATGAAGTCATTGATGAACTGGATGATCACTGCCGCTTGTCCAACTGGAAAGAAGGGCTTAAGATTGTACTTAATTATACGCAGGATAACCGTGTAATCTGCACCAATACCTGCAGATCCATGGGGCGTGAGCATCTGGAACTGTTTTTGTACAAGACTTTTACGAAAGCGCTGACCGGGGTTACTGAGGATATCTTAAAAGATTTGAACATTGTTATGGACGAGAAGATCAAAAAGGAAGTAACCGAATTTTATTCCTATGCAATCACAGGCGAATTTTTAAAATGGATTAATAATGGCATGAAGGAAACAAAAGAAGAGGTTGCGGACAGAATTGCCAGAATGCTTGACGGAACTATTCTTTATATGATAAAGAAAACAACAGCATGATGATCATTTTTTCACACTTTTGATAAACTGTGAAAAAATGTTACAGATAAAGATTTTGTTCATTGATAAAGTATTTTGAGATAGGTAGAATCACCTTGTAAATGATAATCAAACGAGCATCACTGATTTATTAGGAAAGGGGATTTTATTATGAACAACTATCAAAGAATCAACCCAAAAGCACCCCACAATATTGAAAAAAGAAATGCCTATTTGTTAGGAGGCGGAATCGGTTCACTGTCCGCAGCTGCATTTCTTTTAAGGGATGCTCATATGCCAGGAAAAAACATTCATATATTGGAACAGCTTGAGGTTTCGGGAGGCTCTATGGACGGGGCAGGTACTGCAGAAACCGGGTATACGGCACGAGGCGGAAGGGAAATTGAAGAACATTTTGAGTGCTTCATGGAACTGTTCAGCTTTATTCCTTCTTTAAACGATAAATCAATCAGTGTTTTAGATGAATTTGTTCAGTTAAATAAAGAGGAGCCAATCCTGTCCCATTGCAGATTAGTGGAAAATCAGGGTCAAAAAGCGGATTTCTCTGATTTGGGCTTATCCACACCGAATGCCATGGAGCTGGCAAAACTCCATATGCTGACGGAAGACGCTCTAGGTGCTACAACCATTGAAGAGTTTTTTAGTGAAAGCTTTTTTGAAACAAAATTCTGGTATTACTGGGCAACAATGTTCGCATTTGAAAAATGGCACAGCGTAACAGAAGTCAAACGCTATATGGAGCGGTTTATGCACCTGATTGGAGGTATGAACCGGCTGGATGGAATACTGCACACAGAGTATAACCAGTTTGATTCTCTCATCCTTCCACTCATCACCTGGCTGAAGGAACAGAATGTTTCCTTTGAATATGGCTGCAAGGTGACTGACATTGATTTCAATATTTCGGGAAATGAAAAAACAGCTACTGCAATACATCTGATGAGAGATGGTAAAGAAGATGTGATTAAAGTAGCAGAGGATGATTTAGTACTGTTTACAAATGGTTCCATGACTGAAAACACCACCAGGGGTGATTTAAACCACCCGGCTGTGCTCAATCGTTCCGATGAGAAAGGTTGTTTTAGCGTATGGAAAAAGATTGCTGCAAAATCACCGGATTTCGGACACCCTGAAAAATTCTGTGAAGATATTGATA
>Ga0316602_10000716_pt1 | contig 13556 bp, 11 predicted proteins | sample OWC_soil_day10_C_FD_203103 | JGI IMG/M metagenome (GOLD analysis project Ga0316602, IMG submission 203103) | Wetland soil microbial communities from Old Woman Creek delta, Ohio, United States - OWC_soil_day10_CT | ecosystem: Environmental > Terrestrial > Soil > Wetlands | place: USA: Ohio... | reverse complement strand
ATTTAACCCATTTATCCAGTAAGGCTTTTGCCTTTAAATTCTTTGTTTTGTAATAATACTCTGCTACACGCTGCATTGACCATGCCTGGAATCCAAACCACCGGTTGCTTCCCGGATCAGCATATACAGGGTGTTCCTGATAGCCCATTCCATAAAAGGTCGCGGTTCCTGAAGGCCAGCTTTCATAACGGCCTTTATTAGAATTGGAGACACCGCCTGCAATACCGCCTTCATCGGACTGCAGCCACTGATAGAATTCCAGCTGTCTCTCCAGGCTCTTACTCCAGTCACTTACGCCATTACGGGAAAGTGGTTTGAATTCATCATTCTGTGACAATATCCAGGCTGCCATGGGATTCTGATAACCAAAATGGCTGTGACTGCAGCCAATGACCCAGGACCAGTTTGCGTTCTCGCCGCCACCCCATGCATAATACCAGCTGAGCAGATAATGAGCCGCATCGTAACCGGTGCCGGCAGCAGTTGAAGATCCAATTTTGCGGAAGTATTTATCAAACATGGCATACCTTAAATAGTCACCCATTTTGCTTGCCTTGCCAATATAGGTTTCAAGATCAACTCCATATTCACTGGCCCATTGCTCTGCCCAGTATGTCGCCTGTATTGCCCGCGAATCTGCATCGGGTGCATCGGTATACTTAAACTGTTTTGCATAATTACTGTCTCCGGTAAACAAATCCAGGAATCCGTTTTTACCACCGAAACGCATGTCATCCCAGCACGGCTGAGGAATTGTTTCCCAGGTAGATTCCTCTCTTCCTCTCTGGAAGGTATTGATATAAGACGGTGCTGACTTGCCATCTCCCCGTCTGCCGAAACCATACCAGTTGTCCGCATCTAACAGCCAGTGCATGCCGTAGATAACAGAAGTACCATAGGTTGATTTTAAATCATTGTAGATCGGATCTGTTCCTACCGCTGCACCAGAATCTAATTTAGCTGGATAAAGACTTGGCAGCTCCCATTCAGGTGCATAGGTGGCGGGCTTGCTGGCATTGTATCCAGACATACTGCTATTGGGCTGGTCTTTTTCCGTTGGGATGATATAGGTTTCTGCAATATCCCATGCTTTTTTAAAACCGGAGAAATCACCGGTAAATTTGCCATACATAGCCTCGAGCCAGATATAATAGCTTAGCGTTTCACTGGTAGTTACATGACCGTAGTCGGGGGCTTCTACCATGAGAGTTTCTATGCTGTGATAGGGGACTCCCTGGGGACTGAAATATCCATTTTGGGAATCGTGGAGTATCTCCCATAATTCCAGGAACCTTTTCTGATAAGCGCCTGTTGGCTCTTTTAATAACTGTTTTTGCATTATAAAATAACCTCCTCTTATACTGAAAAATCAATAGAATCTTCAATTTACTTTGAAACTCAATGATTTTAGCATATGATTTTTTTAGGCAATTTCCAACATAAGTTTTTAAATTGTATACGTTGAGTGCGGTGTTTTCCCGTTAGTAATATAAGCAAAAAACAATACCATACAAAGATAATAAATGCGAATTTTAGCACTCGACGAACGGCACTTGTGTTTAAAAATCGCCCTAAGGTATATATATGCTGAAATCGTCATAAGAGTGATGGACACCCTTTGAAGATGTAGATCTCAATTGATTCTACTCTATTTTTCCAAGTCAGATCACCCAATTTTTCTTAAGGGTGGATTCGTAGGTTTAAGCTCTTCCAGAGGATTATCCCCAGATATTAGTTCCGATGCATGGAAAGTATCATTATCTATAGCTAAAGGTATTAAAGATGCCTCAACCGATGAATAACCTACCGTTCCAAATGGCACTGATTCTGTTATATAATAGAGGATTAAGTCATAAAGATTGGTGTGAGCAACACTCCCTTCCAACCAGCACCTTTTATACCAAAATCTCCAAACTGAGAAAAAAGGCCTGTGACATACCTAAGGCTGAGAATCAACTCCTGCCAAGGTGGAACGCATCCGATATATGCATAAAGTATCGATCTGCCCGGAATGCCGTAAAAATGGTGACGGAACAACTGTTAAGTCAGCTGCCCCGACACCATTGCTTGCACATTCTCCGGCATCTCCAATTGCTTGTCAGACAGCCGAGAGGTCTTACATAACATTTACTACTCACATGCTTTTGCACGTCTTTTTTCCAGATCTTTTGTTATGATCGGGTATATCTTATCTATGTTAAGGAAGGACAAAACGATAACTCCAAGTATTACTAGGGCTAGCGGAATGTATGCGTACAATGCCTTCATTGCCCAAAGAGCATTATCACTTTGTGCACTTGCAGCAGCATCGTATTTTCCAAATGCTAAGATCCATCCTACCATTGCAGTACCTATACCGGTTCCAACTTTCATTCCAAAGCTTGTTGCACTGTAAGTCAGTCCATCGATACGAACATTTGTCTTCCATTCTCCATAGTCTACGACGTCTGCTACAAGAGCAAATAGTCCAGCTGTATGTGGTACACTACCAACACCCTTTATGACAAGTCCTACCAATACGGCAGTAAGATTCGTTGGCATTGCAATAATAATCACTAATCCGATGATCTGCAATATATATCCAGACATCAGGCATACCCATTTTCCACACTTCTTCGCAAGTACGGGGAATATTGGTAATCCAATTAAAATAGGAAACATACCTGCTAAGGTAAGTGTTCCAAAAAAGTCTGCAGTGCCCAAAACATCTCTTGCATAATAGATACCAATGCCACCTGTTACACCAATTGCTGCATAGTTTACAACAAACAGCAATGCGGCAAAGATGAAGTATTTATTTTGAAATAATATTTTAACAGATTGACCAAATGTAATATGAGATTGTTCCTTTGTTACAATTGGTACATATCGTTCCTTGGTTCCAAAGAAAGTGATTAGTAACAACACAAATGCAATAATACCAAAAATGACAGACGTTCCGCCCCATCCAAATTTAGCTACGAACTTCATAGTCGTGAAAGAAATGAACAGGATTGCTATTAATGTACAGATAAAACGAATGGAACTCATAGTTGTTCGATCATTTTGTTCAGTTGTAATCAGTGATAATAAAGAATTATAAGATAAATTACTTGCGGTATATGCAATGGAGGTTATGAATAAGTAGGTCAAAAATGTATAAATTGTTTTCCCGCTTGTTCCCAAATTCCCTGGTACATTGAATAATAAAATCAGTCCTATTGCCATTGGCAACGAACTCCATAAAACCCAAGGACGTGCTTTTCCCCATTTTGTATGTGTTCGATCGATAATTGCTCCCATACCAATATCTGTAAATGCATCTAGTATTCTGGTAATTAACATAATCGTTCCAACAACAGCTGCACTTAAGCCAACACTATCCGTATAATATAATACTAAAAATGAACTGATTGTTGTCCAGACAAAATTGCATCCACCGTCCCCAACCCCATATGCCAGTTTTTCTCGAAATGATACCTTCTCTCCCATAGCTGTAATTTCTCCTTCTATAGTATAAATGTTCCACTTAACAAATCTTCATTTGCAGAACTTGTACCAATATAAATCTCATACTCCATGTGCTCGATTTCCATCTTCTCTGTATCCGTATTATACCAACAGAGCTGCTCGATTGGACAATCGATCGTGACTACCTTTGACTCCCCAGGTCTTAGGCTCACACGCTCAAATCCTCTTAAAATCTTAACAGGTCTGTCTACAGATGAATTTTTAAATCCAACATACATTTGAAGTACCTGAGTTCCATTAACACCCCCTGTATTCGTGATGGAACAGGATGCTGTAACTGTATCCTTTGTTGTGCCAAAGGAAGCGTTACCAAGCGCAAATGATGTATACGATAATCCAAATCCATATGGAACGGATGGCTTAACGCCTTCTTTTTCCAGCTTGGTATAGCCATGGTAATAATCGTACCATTGTGATTGTGTATCCCAATCTACCTGTGGAAGATCTGATTCTTTGAAGGGAATTACAAAAGGAAGTTTTCCACTTGGATTGACATCTCCAAATAAAATTTCCGCAATTGCAGTTCCGCCTTCCATACCGGCATAGTAAGCCATCAAAATAGCACTCACATCATCTTTCCATTCCTCTATCATAATCATATTGCCACCAATAAGAACTGCTATGGAATTCTGATTGACTGGTCCAACTTCTTTGATCAGCGTAATCTCATCTGCATGCAGACCCAATGAATTTTTACGGTCTCCGCCAATGGCACCTGTATAAGCATCATTCTGATCTTCTGATATATACTCACCCTCATCATCATGATCATAGCCGACTACAAAGACAACGGCATCCGCATCAGCTGCTAATTTCTTTGCGTGTGCGATATTTTCACCATTGTAATAGACAACTTCTGCCTTTGGATTTACATTAGCAATACCCTGTACCGGAGTAACAATATATGCTGGATGCACCTGACTCGAACCATGATCTCCTATGACTTCTTTTTCACCCAATTTTCCTAAGACAACGACTCTTTTTACATTACCTTTGTCGAGTGGAAGTACATTATTTTCATTCTTAATCAGCGTGATTCCCTCTCTTGCCGATTGCAGTGCCAAAGCAATATGATCCTTGCAGCCAATTACGGATTCATCTATTTTTTCATTATAACTATCTTCAAATGCTAACAGTGTACGAATAATTCTAGTCGCTGCATCATCGATTCTTGACTCCGGAACTTTCCCTGCTCTTACGCTATCTACCAGCTTCTCACCGAAAAATTGTGTACAGCACATTTCCATATCCTGACCACCATTTGCAGCTTCTACCGTATCTTTTACACCCCAGATGAAGTCACTCATTACAAATCCATCAAAGTCCCACTCACCTTTCAATACCTCATTCAGCAAATAATTGTGATGCCCGCATTGTGTTCCCTTATAGAGATTGTAGGAACTCATGACTGAAGCTGCACCCTCATCAATACAGCGTTTGAAATGAGGAAGAAATACTTCTCTTTCTGTTCGCTTATCACAATCAACACTTACCTTAAATCTTGAGATTTCCATCTGATTAAAAGCATAGTGTTTGATGCAGGCGATAACATCTTCTTCCTGCACACCTCTCATCAGTGAACTTCCCATTTCGCCCAGATGAAACGATTCCTCCCCATAAGTCTCCTGGCTTCTGCCCCATCCGGGATTATAAGGTAAATTGATACATACCCCAGCAAATAGATTTCCACCAAATGCACGTACTTCACGTCCAATTGCATGTCCTATTTTTTCTTCCAATTTGGTATCAAATGAAGCTCCTCTCAACATGGATACCGGGAAGCAAGTGCTCTTTCCATTTCCGCAAACGACTCCTCTTGGTCCATCGCAAAATAGCATTGGTGGTACGTCAGCTTTTTTTACTCCACCTGCTGGATATGGGATATAGTTGTAATGCTTATTTGCATCTGCTGTCATATCAGCAAGCATTTCCTGTAATGAAACATTGCCTCCCATCAAAGATACTTTTTCCTCAAGGGACAACGAACTTACGATTCTTTGCGCCTGCTCTGTATATGCCAATCGATACTTTTTTGTACATTTCATATTAACCGTCTCCTTTATATGTACTTATTCAATAACTCTGCTGCTTCTTTCTGGCTAAAACTCAGGTACCCTTTTACATCAGGATTCTTTTCTAATGTCGTACCATTCTGTCTGTATTCGTTAGGTGTTACCCCCACTTCCTTTTTGAATACCCGGTAAAAAGTGTTTTCTGATCCAAACCCACACTTATCGGCAATAAAGTTTATGGATTTATCTGAGAATTTTAATAACGGTTTTGCTGCCTCAATCTTGCATGCGGTAATCAGCTCTTTGGTCGATACCCCTACATTACACTTTAAAAACCGGTATACTGTCTTTTCACTAACACCTATTTCCTTGTACAATTCATCAAGCATATTATCCTTCATAAAATTCTCCTGAATGAATTCAATGATCCGCATCAGAAGAACCGGATTCTCATTTTCCTTGGACGTTGCTGCTTTTTGATGAATCTCATATGGTACATATTCAAACAAATCTGCAATCAATTCATAGAGTAATGATTTCATGCGATAGTAACCTACAATATCACTTCTTTGAAATTCTATCCCAATATTGGCAGCCAGTTGAATAAAAGAACGGTACCCATTCTTTGGCTGAAGATCATCCGTTTTGCTATTGAGATAAAAGTGATACGTTTTGTTCATATCTTTGAAATCACTGAACAGACACTGATTCATTTGAATGAACAGACAGAGGTTATCCTCCTGCGTTCTTTGCAATTCATGTATTGCTTTTGAATTAAACAGTATAATGTCACCTGCTTGTAAAACTGCTGGTTTTGGACTTGCGTTCACTGACAAAGTCCCTTTTAGTACTAAAATCAATTCATATTCGTAATGCCAATGAAAACTGGAATGCTCAATACTCGTTACAAATACTTTTGCTGGATACTTTTTACCATGTTCAATAGCTTCAAAAATATAAGATCTCATATTACTCCTTCCAGACATTACGTTTATGCTTGTAAATATTTACGAGTTCATTATATAAAATTTCAAAGGTATCGTGCTCTCAAATTCGTACTTATTACATTTCATTTTTGGACATATTGTATGTTTAAAATTAATTTTAGATAAGTTTATCGTTTTTTTATATACTATTTTATAATATCGTAGAGCCAATGCGGATTTTTATTGTCTTATTATCTAATTTTATTCTAATTTTATAGCTACGCATTGTACAAACCATATAGATATCGTTGACAAGTTTTTTAATATATCTCCTTTTTCATCGTCAGAAATATACTCTCCTACAAATTCACCTATAAAAAATGGGATGACTATGGAGGAAAAACGCTCACCAATCAAGAGATTATTGGTGAGCGTTTTAGTTATATCAGTATCTTCAAAATTAAAATTAATAGTAGTTGGAATAAATTCTTCTTTTTCATCGTCAAAAATATACTCTATTACAAATTCACCAATAAAAAGAGAAGGGCTGACCTGTTCTTTTGCAATGACTGCAAATGAATTATCCCGAATTTCATACGTGATTATATTCTCATATGAAACTGTTTCGAAATAATTGGATGAGTTTTTGAGATTCAAATTTGATTCTCTCCATTCATCATTATTTATTTTTATATATACATTTGGTATTTCAATTTTTGTCAATGCATGTTTACATATTATATCTAGCGGATCTTGATACTTAACTTCTGCCAGTGAATCTATATTAACCAAATGCATTTCTTGCTTATTAAGTTCAGATCCCTCTCCTATGGTACAAATAATTGCAATATATTTATCTTGTATCAAATTAATTGTTGGGTAAAATCCTATCTTGTCAATGCTCTCCCAATCAAAATACTTAACAGTATTATCATATTTTAAGTAAAAACCTTTTAGCATATCCGGATTTGACTTCTCATTATGGTATAAATAAATTCCCTTGTCTTTTAATTCGGCTACTAAATTTTCAGTTTTAAAATCATAGTCTTTTGTGCTTTTAACTGCTAGTAGTGCAGAACTTTTTGGCAGTGTTAATACAGCAATTATCACTATTAATCCTAATATAAAAATGCTTAAAATTTTAATTTTTTTATACTAATACACCTCCATGATAAAAACATTCATAAACTTTAATATTCTTGCAGTAAATTTCTTCGTAGCCCTGGAACCACTCCATATCCCCAATTACCTTAGTTTTATATGTGTACTCTCCAGATTGATAAAATTCCGGACCTCTATAAGGTAATTCTTTTGTTGCTGATCCTAATACTTCTTTTAAGAAATCACTGCTAAATCTCTCGTCTAAGTTTCTTCCAAAATAGTTCATTGAAAATATTGCTTTCCCATTTTTCCAGATAGCTTCCTCTCCGGAAAACTTCTCCCCACCTAACCACGTATCATAATATTGGTAATCGCCTTTTGTGTAGGAATAATCGTTTGAACCAGGCCTTGATGCGACGCAAGGTTTAGCATGGCCCGCGTAAGTGTTTTTGATTGCCTCTAATTTAAAATCTATTAGTTGGTCTATATCATTATCATAGGTGATTTCTATAGATTTGCTGCATTGATTGTCTTTGACAAGATAATCTACCGTTATATGAAATAATTCACTTAATTGAATTAGATTCATTATGTCCGGGTATACCATGCCACTCTCCCATTTTGTGACTGCCTGACGGGATACATTTAATTTTTCGGCTAATTCTTCCTGGGTGATGCCTTTGGATTTTCTGATAATCTGTAATTTGTCTGAGAATGTCATATTTGTTAATCCTCCATCTTTATGATTACTTTCTTATGCAGAATACCATAAACTTAAAGACTGGGAAAGCAATGGGGAGTTACATTAAAGATACTAATCGTTGCATGACGTGCCTTGCGGCGACCTACGAGGTTTCCACGAGCTTTCAGATGTGCAGACATTTGTCTTGCACCCCAGGTCCGATTTTTAGTGTGAAGATGATCATTAATCTCTTTAACGTCAATTCTTCTGATACTGGAGTGGGTTTTGCTGGACATTATTTTAAGTTGAATACTGATAGCTAGTAGTTTTATTTACATGTTCAATTTATTAACTTCGCATTATGCTCATAATCTCCCAGATAAATTGTATTTTGCATATTTTCAATTGTATCAATTGATGTCAAAGACTTGATCCAATTGTAACATACAGGAATTTATTAGTTTCAAGTCGGATTCGTCAACTGTTTTACCGGAAAAATAATACTCTGTGATTCCGTCTCCACTGGATTCAGTCGATAGTGAAAGCACTCTCATCATCTGGCGAACAGTTCCCTCGTTTCCATCGACAAAGTGTAGGGGGACCTGAAACAATTTCTGAAAATCTTTCTTGAAATAATTGAAATGGGTACACCCAAGTACAACTGTTCCATACGATTGAAGATCATATGATTGCAACGCTTGCTGCAAATATTTACTGATTTGGGTGGATGAAAAGATGCCCTTTTCGGCATAGCGAACAAGCTGAGGAAGTTCTGCCAAATCAACTTTTTGTCGTGTATCTATTCTCTCGACAAGATTATTCAGTTTCTTTCCTTTGATTGTTACTGGTGTTGCCACAACAAGTATCCTTTTATTTTCGTCACCATATAAATCAATTGCTTTTTTCACAGCGGGTTCCATTCCTATGATTTGTATGGGAAACCGCTTTCGATATGCCATTGTCAACGCACTTGTTGCTGTATTACATGCAATCATAATAATATCCACACCTTTGTAGATCATAAAATTAATAATATCATTTACTAAAAATCTAATCTCTGCTGGCGTTTTTTCTCCATATGGAACGTGTTTTTCATCAGCATAATAAATAAAGTGTTCATTAGGAAACATCTTCTGAGCACAATGCAATACAGATAGTCCACCTAAACCTGAGTCAAATACTCCAATAGTCATTGTTTTAGAATTCTTCTTTCTATGATTGTAGTGAATTTTAGTTTGTCACTTTGTCGAATTATATATATAATCTTCATAAATAGAATACCACTCCACTTACTAACTATCAATATTAAGTTCTCAATGTTCCATAATCCGTCAAATCCTAATTTACCGGCTCAAAATTCATCCACAAAGTTTCCGTTCTCGGAAGACTGTTCTGCGCTCTGACCGGAATCTGTAATTTCCTCCAGCCTTTCAAATACTTTTCGTACAGCACACAGTCGTATCCGGAAAGCATTATCTTAGCTTCGCTGTGAATGCTTATATCTAATAGCTCCTCATGATCCTCGTCAGACATTTCATACCGGTACTGTTTCTAGGTCCTCGTTGATAACACATAAGGCGGGTCCAGGTAGATCAGGATAATCTCATGATCGAAAGCCCTGATCAGCTCCAGCCCCGGCTTATTTTCAATCTGTACACCTTTCAGCCTGACTGCCATATCTGCCTGCCAGCGCTTCAGGAAGCTGATTCCAATACCGGACTGCATAGGCCGCCTCCCTGCCATGAACATCTTTCTTCCAGCCACATTTCTCAGTCAGGCGGAAGCCATGACTCTGCACGGATATCACTGCTAAGTGTCCAGCCTGTTCCACTGGTGACTGAGGCTCCTTTACAAAGGATTCATCGTATACCTGTCTGGAATATGGTGTATATGTAAGCCACTCCTACAGCTCCTGGCAGCTTTCCGGATTCTGAATTACCCGGAAGAAATTCACCACATCACCATCAATGTCATTTATTGTTTCGATCCTGGAAGGAGCCTTTTCGAAGAACATACCCCCTCCCCCAAAATACGGATCCAGATAGCTGTGATGCTCTGGCATATTCTCAATTATCCAGGAGGCAATCCTTTTTTGCTACCGGGATAATGTAATAATGATTTCATTCATACCTCCTTAATTTATCCTTCCTATGGATAACACTTAATTCTCTTTAATAGTTAAAGAAATAGTAATATTTGTACAATCTATACATATAATTTAATATACCTAGGTAAAAATTAAATTATAAGGAGAATTATAGTGAAAAAAATATTTAAACTACTTACTGCATTTACACTTGTTTTATCTTTATTGACTCCATTAACAGCTCATGCAACATCTTCGCAGCCTCCCACAAACGTTTTTGATTATGATTTAGATGGTAGTATATATGAAGATCCTTATGCTAAGGGTGGTTACACTCATTTTATGGTTCCAACAATGGGAGGCGGGACTACACTTCCAATAAGAATAGATGGTGAATGTTCTCTATCCAAAACCGCGAAGATTAGAGTTGACTGTATTGATAATACAACTAAAAAAGTAGTTGCAAGTAAATCACTATATGCAATAGATCATCAGTACGTCACATTCACAAATTTAAACTCATCTCATTATTATTATTTTTACTTTCAAGGTCCTAGTGACATGGCCGGTAAAATATATATAAGCGAAGATGGATTATATCCATTTTAAATTTTCACTTGGAGTTGTACAAAAAAGTGCAACTCTTTTTTTTGACCATTTTAACCTCTAAAATAAAACTTTTTTCATAATAGCCGGTAGGATTCCCCAATCTTACCGGCTACTCCTCTATACGGATATCATTTACTCTTTTGAAAATGTTTTAAGTATTCCACCAGAGCTGATCGATTTGTATTGCACTCATAAAATGTGAGCAGATCATTAAAGCACCAAAATATTATAGTGTGCGATGCATTCCTATTCCAGAATTTCTATATGACGAGGTTATGGAATATGCTGGTAAATTGTATGGCCTAAAACCAACAGACCGGCTCTTTATGCTCACAGGCTCTTATCTCCGGAAGGAAATAAAAGCAGCTACAGCATCCGCTGATCTAAGCGTAATAAGGGTACATGATCTTCGACATAGCCATGTCAGCCTTTTAATAGAAATAGGATTTAATATTATTGTTATATCGAAACGTGTAGGTCGCAAAGACGAATCTGTAACCTTGAATACTTATGGACATCTATACCCAGGCAAAGATAAAGAAGTTGCCCTAGGTCTCCATAGTGCCAAACAAACGGACTAGTATCGGGCCAAGGTAACATGGAAGCTCAATTATACAGTTTGATGACGGAAATAAAATCGTCGTTACCCGCTATCACTACCGCATATGAAAATGATGATGTCATTGTATGGGATTGCAAAACAAAAAGGAAAAATATTATTTCTTTTCAAGACCTACCTACAATGCTAACCCTAAAGCCCGATCCGGAAGCAGCATATGAAACAATTATTAATGAAGGTTATCTGGAGCTGACACCTGACACCATACTTTGTTTCTCCAAACGTGGAATGCCTACCCAATATCTATAAAAAGACATCCATCTGACATTCAGGGTGTCATTTGGGTGTCACTTGGCACAAAAAAAGTTCGGGAACCCTTGTAAATACTAGGGTTCCCGAAACTGTTTGTTATTCAAATTCAATCGTAGCCGGCGGTTTCCCCGTACAGTCATACAACACCCGGTTCACACCCTTCACTTCATTTACAATCCTTCTGGTCACAACCCCCAGAACTTCCCAAGGAAGCTCTGCAGATTCCGCAGTCATGAAATCAGAAGTCAGTACTGCTCTTAAAGCAATTGCATAATCATAGGTTCTCTCATCACCCATGCATCCAACTGAACGCATATTAGTAAGTGCAGCAAAGTACTGTCCCAGCCCTTTATCCACGCCTGCCTTAGCAATCTCTTCCCTATAAATCGCATCTGCTTCCTGTACAATCCTTACCTTTTCCGGTGTAACTGCACCAATAATCCTTACACCAAGTCCCGGACCTGGGAATGGCTGGCGATAAACCAAATATTCTGGAATTCCAAGTTCCAAACCAGCTTTGCGAACCTCGTCCTTAAATAAAAGGCGAAGCGGCTCAATAATCTCCTTGAAATCCACATGCTCAGGAAGTCCGCCCACATTATGATGGGACTTAATAACTGCTGACTTACCAAGACCTGACTCAATCACATCAGGATAAATCGTTCCCTGCACAAAGTAATCCACTGTACCAATCTTCTTCGCTTCATCCTCAAATACACGGATAAATTCTTCCCCAATAATCTTCCGCTTTGTCTCCGGATCTTCCACCCCATTCAGTTTCTCATAGAAACGTTCCTGAGCATTCACCCGGATAAAGTTTAAATCATATGGGCCAGCAGGTCCAAATACCGCCTCAACCTCGTCACCTTCATTCTTACGAAGCAGACCGTGATCAACGAATACGCAGGTAAGCTGCTTACCTACCGCCTTTGCCAGCATAACCGCTGCCACAGAAGAATCTACACCGCCGGACAACGCACAAAGAACCTTTCCGTCTCCAACCTTCTCTTTAATGGATTGAATAGAAGTCTCTACAAAAGAATCCATCTTCCAGTCACCAGCACATTTACACACATTGTAAACGAAGTTGGAAAGCATCTTGGTTCCTTCCTGTGTGTGCATTACCTCAGGGTGGAACTGAACAGCGTAAAGCCCCTTCTCCTCACATTCCATTCCCGCAACCGGGCATACTGGAGTATGAGCGGTAACAGTAAATCCTTCCGGTGCTGTCTCTATATAATCCGTATGACTCATCCAGCAGATGGTCTTTGGACTAACATCTTCTAATATTTTGCTGCCAACTACTGTGGTAACTTCCGTCTTACCATACTCGCTGACAGGAGCTGTGGCAACCTTGCCGCCAAGCATATGAGCCATTAACTGGGAGCCATAGCAGATTCCAAGGATCGGGATTCCCATTTCAAAGATTTCTTTCTCACAGCGAGGGGATTCTTCCTTGTAGGCACTGTTTGGACCGCCTGTGAAAATGATTCCTTTGGGATTCATTTCCTTAATCTTGTCCAGGGGCAGTGTGTGGGGATGGACCTCACAGTAAACGTTGCATTCTCTGACTCTTCTGGCAATCAGCTGATTGTACTGTCCGCCGAAATCCAGAACGATAATCATTTCTCTCTTCACGGGTATTCCTCCTAATTTAAGCTTCAACAAATAGCACTTTGGATAATATTATATTCTACTTCCAATGGCTTGACAAGCATTTTCTAAGTTTCGCGAAAAAGATGTCGAATCCTACAACCAA
>Ga0316602_10000712_pt1 | contig 13614 bp, 11 predicted proteins | sample OWC_soil_day10_C_FD_203103 | JGI IMG/M metagenome (GOLD analysis project Ga0316602, IMG submission 203103) | Wetland soil microbial communities from Old Woman Creek delta, Ohio, United States - OWC_soil_day10_CT | ecosystem: Environmental > Terrestrial > Soil > Wetlands | place: USA: Ohio... | reverse complement strand
ATAATGACCTATCATACGATACAGTCAGATATTACGAGTTCTTTGTGTCTATTGAGCTGGGGTAAGGTCAAAGTGCATTCCCAGCGTGGCACAGAAACAAAAAAAATTGTTTTCTGGATACTTTTACACGAAATATAGAGGGATTTGTGGAGACTCACGGGGACGGTACGTTTGAGTCAGAAAAAAATGGGTAAACTATACCCGAGGTGAGGAGGATGGCGAGACAGACGCGACGAAAAAGTGAAAGTGGAATATACCACGTGATCTTGCGAGGTATAAATAAGCAGGTAATCTTTGAAGATGATGAAGATAGAAGTAATTTTTTAGAATGCTTACAGCATTACAAGAAGAGTTGTCAGTTTAAGATATATGGGTATTGTTTAATGGATAATCATATTCATTTACTTTTAAAAGAAAGTGAACATGATTTGAGTATAATCATGAAACGAATTGGCATACGTTATGTGTCGTGGTATAATCGAAAATATAATCGATGCGGACATTTATTTCAAGACAGGTTTAAGAGCGAAATTGTGGAAGATGATGGATATTTATTAGGCGTATTACGATATATTCATCAAAATCCTTTGAGGGCAGGTTTGGTGCAGAGTTTAGATAGTTTTAAAGTCAGTAGCTATACGGAATATATTCATGGTGAACAAATAGTTGAAGCTGACTTTATACTAGATATTTTTTCAACTGATAAAAGTGAGGCAGTAAGAAGCTTTAAACAATTTATGAATGAAAAAGTAAAAGATATATGTTTTTTAGATTATTATGAAAAAACAATAGTAACGGATGATGCAGCAATAGTATTAATACGACAATATGCAGATGTAAAAAGTGCTTCTGAATTACAGGCGATGGAGAAAAGAGAACGAGATGAGCTGTTACGAAAAATTAAATTAATTAAAGGGTTATCTACGCGGCAAATTGCAAGGCTAACTGGGATAAGTCAAAGTGTAATTGCTAGGGCTTAATGGACTCAGCGGTACCGTCCCCCTGAGTCCTTAGTAGGTTTTGTACAAGAAAGGAACTGGCTATGCTAAGACAAGCTTTTAAAAGTAGTTTCGCAAGCTGGCAAAAGCAATTAGCTACCGCCGTTATCTGCGGAGCAACATTGCTATTTGGATTTATACCAGTTGATGCTGAGTCCCAGCAAGTGAAGGACTGGAATAATTCGTTGGTAGCGATCGATGTGCAGATTCAGTCCCAAGGAGCTAGCCCCATAAAGACTGTGAGTGGACAGAGCGCAGCGAACATTGTTCCAGGTGTTACCGATGTTTTATTGGAACAAAAAAGACAAATTTTGCTGGGTGCTGGATTTAACAATTTTGCAGCAAATAATTATTATAACAATTTCTATTCTTTTACAAGTACGCCAGGTATGACAGATACTAGTGTCAGGATTGTGGAAACTGATCAAGCATTGAAGCTAGTACGTAGAGGCAATCACCAGAAACTGAATGAGATTACACAAGGTTTCTTAGGTGCATGGTGGTCGGGAAAATACTATTCTGTGGAAGAGTCTCGAAATGATCAAGCAATATTGGCTGGATGGGGTTCTGATTTACAAGATATTTATGTAATTTCAGTGCCAAAGGGAACTCAGCTTATCGGCGGTATCGCTTCGCCAATGGCACAAGGAAGTGAATATCGTAGTGGCGGAGCTTATCAATATTGGAAACGTAGCGGTCAGCCTGAAAATACCATGCCTTGGCTTATGTACGCTTTGTATGCGCCTAATTATATGTCAAGTTACAGTGGGGCAATTACCAATGGGCAAAACCTAAGCCGAGGGGTTATTGACGATCTAGGTTTACATATGAATGAACTGCGCAATTCTCATGTCGCAGAAGGGAAATTAAGAAATGATATTTGGGTAAGTCCTTTTGGCAATGATGCTAGCTACACTAATTTATCTGGATATGAATATCATGGTCAGACAAAAGGTATGCAACTAGGATGGGAAAAACTAATCAAGGAAAATGCTATTGGGAAAAATAATAAAATATATTTTGGTTTAGTTGCTGGACACGGAGTAACTAGTCAACATGATACGGCAAGCAACGTGAATAATGAGATAACAGGAAATTACGGTGGCATCTATTCTGTATTATTGACGCCGATAGAATCCAACCGGTCAGGCTATGTTAATGCAGCATTCCTATTTGGTAACCTGAATTTTGCAAACAATGTACCTGGTTATTATGGGTATGGCCTTAAGCAGCAGTATTCGGGACGGCTATTTGTTACTTCGTTGGAACATGGTGTGACTTTCCAGCAGAAGAACGGTTTGGTGCTGGAACCGCAAGTGCAATTATCGTATATTGGTATTCGTCATGGAGAATTTACTGATAATGTGGGAGCAGATGTATCGTTGAAAAAAGGTGACTCCTTACAGGGACGGCTAGGACTGCAACTCCGCAAGACTGTAGAGCAAAGCAACGGGAAATTAACGACCACCTCATTGGGGGTAAGTTATATACATGAGTTTAAGGGCAACAATGTAGCCGATATTTCTGGTGAACAAAGCCAAAACAGCATAGGATGTAACATGTTTCAAATGAATTTGGGATTGCAGGCGCGTTTAGACAATCATTTAAGCTTACAGGGAGAAATCAGCAAGCTATTTGGCGACAAGCGAGGATGTCAAGGAAATCTGTCTTTGAAGGTAGATTGGTAAGAGTAATTTAATATATGTTATTTATGTTCGCTCAGACTTCGATTTGAGCGTTTTTTCTGTTGGGGGGTGTCGCATAATAGAGGGGATTCTTGTAAAAGTGTGTACTCTTACACGGAAATATATACAAATACACGGAATTGGATAGGGTTTCGTGTATTTGTATGGTAATAGGGAAAACCACACCCCCTTATAAATTAAGCGGAGTTTGTCAATAGATGTATTGCTCTGGTAAATAAATGCTTGATATTTAATTAAATAGATCCAACTGGTGGCTCTATCATACTGATGATATTCAACCAATTGGGAAAGATACTCGGGGCACTGGGATTAACAGTGTAGCTCAATAAAGCAACAAGACCGGCAGGTAGTAAAAATCATGCTGGCTTGATTATGATTCCTTTATATAATCATAATCAATACCATAAAGTATCAGGTGGTACAGTTATATATAGGGTGGAGCAAAAGTACTATTAAAATGATGCCAAATTTGATACATACCTTTATCATTATACGGGAATTGAAATTGCATTAGGAGAAATTATTCCGAGCCTTCAGTTACGGCTTGGGCCTATGTCTCAAACGAATGATCCTAGAGAGTCAAAAAAACTATAATTTCTCTTTTTCTAACGTAAGAGAAGAAGTTAGTCATTGCAAATGACATGCTTAATCATCAGATGAAGAGGGGTTGTAAGATGCTTTGCATGTATAAATATGACCAAAGCATGCCAGCAACTGGACATATGCACAGTTCCCGGGGGCATGCGCATCCTTGAATGTGGTCTCAATATGCCACCACACGGGAGTTTGTCTTGTTAGCAATAAAGAGCGGCTACTTGCTACAGTTCAAAAGAGTCTTAATGCGAAGGGGAAACTTTACATAGGCGAAGTAAGCTATTCAGAATACGATAGTCCTATGTATAATGGGTCAGCAAATAACATGTTTCATGTAGATTATTCTTTCTGGGTTCCTAATAACGTACCTAACAATATTGAGAATCTGATAAACGAAAACTACCAAGATTACTATTTTCGAAAACATGCTGATTGGAAAAGCGAATCTGAATTTCGGATATTATTACGGGGTCAAGATGAAGAACCTGATTTTATTTCTATAAGTAATTCGCTGGATACCATAATTCTAGGAGTAGACTTTACGAATGAAAGTGAATATATCGTACATCAACGATGCAAGGAACTTTCAATTCAATATGGAATTATGTGTTGGCGGAATGGCACCCCAGATTTGCAGATACACAAACCGCTTTAAGAAATTAGCAATGTATTATAGTATAATTATTGGCTCTGGTGCAAAAATTTTATAAAGTCAAAAACATCCTAGATTTACCCCAGTGTTAAGCTGAAATCCCCATAATCTCATTTATAAACTTGACTCAAAGAGGGGTCATTGAATTTCTTCAACCTACCTCTTATTGATCAATATCAATAGGTAAGGTCTTGATATAATCTCCACCTTTTTCCCTGATTCATACAGTACATAAGACATTCACGCCAGTCGGAGTATTAAAGTGAACCATTCAGGGCGTTACCCCGTCATTTGATTCATTGAGATATAGCCAATGCCTAAAGTTTTCATTTAGGAACGTGTCGCACTTTATGTTCGCCTAGACGTTAAGTTTAGGCGATTTTTCGTAGGCAGGAAACAAGTATTACCAAGATAATTTGATATTGTCGCAGCGCTCTCAATGTAGGTGCTCACTGGCACGAAGGTTGAACATAAAAATAAAACATTGCTCACAAAAACATTACACAAAAATATACTGTAATATAAGTTCATTATAAAAGGGAGAGTTAATTTATGTGTAGTAGGGTCTTCTGGCGAAAAGAAAAATTGGTTTCCCGCACTATGGATTTACCGTATTTTGACAAACCACGGATATATATATTACCAAAAGGTATAGAAAATAAAAAATATAGCGAGTACACCTGGAAATCAAAATATGACAGCCTTGTTATAAATGAAGTCGGTACTCCGGACATTATATCTGAAGGAATGAACGAATGCGGGTTAGCAGCTCATCTGTTGTCTCTTTTATGTGCTAAATATCCTAAACATAATTATTGTAAGCCGACACTTCACTTTGGTTTATGGGTAAAGACTATATTAGATCAGGCATCTACAGTGCAAGAAGCCGTTAATTTGCATAATGAGTTTTGTCTTAGTGCCAAATATAAAACATGGCCGATATTGGGGAGTGTCTTAGAAAGTTATGCTGGATTTCATTTGGCAATTGAGGATGCCCACGGTGATTGTGCGGTTATTGAGTATGTTGATGGCAATTTTGAACCAAAGATATACCGTGGCTACGATGCATCTGTTGTGACAAATGAACCTACACTCGACTGCCACTTGCAGAATGTCAGAAAATATTATCCCTTTGGCAATCATATTCTTCCCGGAGGCAGTTTACCCCAAGAACGATTTGTGCGGCTGGCGGCACTTAAAGAATTGCTGACAGAAGCGCCCAGTAGTATCAATAACAGGCTTCAGACTATTAATGCAATCTGCAGTACAGCTATAACTCCAGGTTGCGTAGATGACGTTGAATATGCTATCGCTAATGTGTCTCATGATATTTTTCCTACGACATGGCGGGTAACAAGCGATTTGAAAAATCTGAAATTCTATTTCATAGCCGATGGGAGTCATAGAGGAATTTACCGTACACTGGAAATAGATTTTAAAAAATATCTGCCGGTAAAAAACATAAAAGTATGCATGAACCCGTATACAGAAGATCTTCGGGATTATGGATGTTGCCCGGAAGATTGCGAAGCTTGGTCTGAAACTAAGGGAGAAGAGTAGTGTTTTTGAGGGCAATTGAATAGTGAAAAGATGTATTCCTTTCCTTGCATATTCAAAATAATTCTCTTCATAAATCGCCAACTCCTCATAGAATTCAATTCTGCAGTGATTTGAGTATCGGTGTATTACATGGTGGCGCAGTCCGAAAATTGCTGGGACCAAACAGTTGGTTTTAATTATATTTATAGTTTACAAGCTGTCCCTTTTAGGGGGCGGCTTTGACTATTAGGGGTGCTCAGCCATGAAATCGGGAAGATAAGGCAGAAAGAAATCATACAAAGTTAAGAGCTTGAATAGTATTACATTAAAAAAGCGAGTTCTGGTGCAAAAAAAATTAAGCATGATATAATCTTACCTTAAAATTGAAAATCGAGGTAAAAAGAATGTCACAGCATTTGTTAGCCATGAACTCCACTGCTGTACAGGGATATTGGATCTTTAAAATCTTGTGTTTTTATGATACGATCGAAGGGTAAATTTATAATACTATTAACAAAGGAGTTGTTATTTTATGTTAAACAATAGTACGGTGGATATTGTAACAAAATGGGAGGTGTGTACAAAATAATTTAGTGTATAAACCTCCCAAAAGTTACTATATAAAACTTTTGGAGGATAGAAAATTGAACAAAATAGATATGGAAAGTTTAGGACTCAGCCAAAGATTCATTACTGAGTCTAGGTTATATATAAGTCTTTATGTCGGACGGGTAGTTTCCCAATATAAAGACCTATACAAGGTTGTAACAGAGAATGGTGAGTTAACAGCAGAAATTTCCGGGAAGTTTCGTTTTGATGTAAAAGCCTTATCTGATTATCCTGCAGTGGGCGACTTCGTTATGCTTGACCGAAATGAGGATACTGGTGGAAATGCAATTATTCACTACATCCTGACAAGGAAAAGTGCCTTTATTAGAAAGGCCGCGGGAACATCGAATGATGAACAGATTGTAGCTTCAAACATTGATACGGTTTTTATCTGTATGTCGCTTAACAATGATTTTAATCTTCGTAGGGTAGAACGCTACCTTGGGGTTGCCTGGGATAGTCGGGCAATTCCAGTTATTGTGCTTACTAAAGCTGACTTGTGCGATAATCTCTCTCAAAAGATGTTAGAACTTGATGCAGTTACCTGTGGTGTGGATGTGCTTGTTACTTCAAGTATGAGTGAGGATGGATACTTATCTGTCAAAAAACATATTTGCAGTGGCAAAACCATTGCATTTATAGGTTCATCTGGTGTTGGAAAATCAACCTTGATTAATAGGCTCATTGGCGAAAATGCTCTTGAAACCCAAAAAATAAGAAATGATGATAAAGGTAAGCATACCACTACCAGGCGAGAGCTTATTGTTCTTCCGAGTGGTGGCGCCGTTATTGATACTCCGGGGATGAGAGAACTTGGGATTGAAAGCGCTGACCTAACAAAAACCTTTGCTGATATTGATGAACTATCAACAAAGTGCAAATTTCATGATTGCGCTCATACTAATGAGCCAAACTGCGCGGTACAAAAGGCCATAAACGATGGCTGGTTGTCTGATGATAGGCTTACAAATTATTTAAAACTAAAAAAAGAAGCTAAGTATGAGAGTCTAAATTCTAAGCAGATTGAGGCAGAAAAGCTTACGGCAATGTTCGCAGAAGTGGGTGGAATGAAAAATGCACGGAAGTTTATCAAAGAAAAAAGTAAAAATAGACAGGGGTTTTAATATCTTTCTATCACAACACATGTGGAGTGTGTAGCGTTGATAGAACGGAAATAGGCAGGAATAGCGGGAACTCATGGTTTTTAGGTAATTTTATAAGTGTGTCTGTATGTTTGCCTAGACTTCGATTAGGGGGCGAACATTTGTTGGGGGTTGCACGAATACGCGGAACTCAAACTGTTACACGAAAGTCAGAGGCTTTCGTGTATTTGTATATAATTTTGCATATTTGTGTGATATCTCATAAAATATGGGTAATTAGGTAATTCTATAGGTATTATATTTTCGGCTAGACTTCGGTTTAGTCGATTTTTTTTATTGGGTATCAGTACTTTTACGTGGAAATATATTAATATGTGGAATCTGGGAGGAATTTGTGGAGAAGTATGGAAGATTGTAATAAAGTGGCAACCCTGTGAATTAAACAAAACTTTTATTAGCAAAAAAATAGGCTAGAGAAGGAAATAGCATATAAGGAGTGTGAGAGTTATGCTTGGGCCAGATAGGAACAAGCTATACCCGAATGCTAATATAAAGACAGTTTGTTATATTAGCAATCTGCCGAAAAGACCCAATATTGAGATCGGGGACTATACATATTATAGCGATAACAAAAAATCCCCAGAGAATTTTTATGATAATATAGAGCATCACTATGAGTTTTTAGGTGATAAATTGATAATAGGAAAATTTTGTGCAATTGCCGAAGGTGTTAAATTTATTATGAATGGTGCTAACCATCGAATGGATGGGTTTACAACATATCCTTTTAATATTTTTGGTGACGGCTGGCAAAAGGTCACGCCCCAAATAGAGCAGCTACCTTTTAAGGGTGATACTGTGATTGGCAATGATGTATGGATAGGACAAAATGTAACGATCATGCCAGGAGTGAAAATTGGTGATGGGGTAATTATTGCTGCTAACTCAACATTAGTAAAAGATGTTAAGTCGTATACCATTGTTGGTGGCAATCCTGCTAAGGAAATTAAAAAACGTTTTAGTGATGAGAAAATTGAATTGTTATTAGAAATTCAATGGTGGAATTGGGACGAGAAAAAGATATTTGAGAATCTTGAGGCATTAGCATCCACTAATGATATTGAGACTCTTAAAAGTTTGTTGCTGAAATAGTGTCCAGACAGATCTTCCATAAATACGCGGATTGTATCTATTTTGATTATTGTGTTCAAAAGTGTTGATTTTGTTATACTTTAGCGGTGGTTTTTAAAAGGTGGGCTAAACGTTTGAGTCCAATACGGCAATAACAAAAAAGCATTTATCTTTGGCAAAGAGGAAAGAATAATGATAAAAATTAATTTGACGATTGAAGGTATTCCTGCAATTCTGTGGGGAGAGCCAGCAGATAAACTATTTATTGCTGTTCACGGAAACATGTCCAGCAAGGATGATGATATAATTGTAATCTTCGCAGAAGAAGCAATTGACAAAGGATATCAGGTACTCAGTTTTGATTTACCTGAACATGGAGACCGTAAAGGTGAAGACTATGCTTGCAAGGTTCAAAACTGTGTTTGTGATCTTACTGCTATTGTGGGTTATGTGCAAACGATTTCAAGTAATATAAGTGTATTTGCTTGCAGTATGGGTTCATATTTCAGTTTACTTGCATACAGAGGTTTGCCACTCCAACAATGCCTGTTCCTTTCTCCTGTGTTAAGTATGGAGCGCATCCTAAGCAATATGATGGCATGGCTTAATGTAAGCGAGGACAGATTAAAAGTCGAAAAAAAATTGAAACGCCAATCGGGCAGACACTCTATTGGGATTATTACTGCTATGTAAAATCCCATCCTATTGACAATTGGAATAAACCAACTGCTATTCTCTATGGTTCTGATGACACTCTTTCTGAGTTTAATGTGGTTTCTGAATTTGTTAAACGTTATCATTGCAAGTTACATGTGTTGGAACATGGGGAGCACTATTTCCATACTGACGAACAACTGCACTATTTTAGACAGTGGCTGAGCAGAACGTTATATCAATAGGCAAGGTCTTGATATAATCTCGCCCCCCGCCCCACATCGGACATGACAATTCCACTTCGCCCAGCGATCGCATTATAAACTTCACCATCCACCTACTGAACAGGTTTCCCTCTACTTGGGTATCAGGGCAGTTCTTATGCGACTTCACCGAGCTGCTGACGCTTCAATACTTATCTAAATTCGCGGAGTAGTAAAGTGAACCCTTCAAGGCGTTACCCCATCATTTGATTCATCGAGATGTTAGTTTTCTTGGCATTATTGCCAATGCCTAAGCTTTTCACTTAGGAACGTGTCGCACTTATTGTTCGCTCAGACTTCGGTTTGAGCGTTTTTTCATGTAGGGGTGTCGACACCCTTACACGAAATGCCGATGATTCGTGTATTTGTATGGTTCGATAAGGGAAAACGGCTTATATTTAAATAATTTCATGACAAATTTTAATTCAAATTTCAAAATTGTGGTAAAATATATAATATTACTTTAATTTTTGCACCAGAATCGGATTAGAATTTTGGAGGAGATATCATGAGATACGAGTGGTTAGATAAATATTGTATTTCACACAAAGGCGTAGAAAAAGATTTTAAATTAGAATGGAATGCAACCCGGTACATGATAAGAGGGAAAATGTTTGCAATGCAAGGTGGCGATAAGGAAGGGAACCCTATTATTACTGTAAAGTTGGAACCAATGTTCGGGGAGTTACTAAGAAATCAATATAAAGATATCATTCCAGGCTATTATATGAATAAAGAACACTGGAACTCACTTTACTTAGACGGAGGTGTTCCAGATGATGTCCTTAAAGATATGTTAGGTAGGTCATATAGTATTGTGCTGGCGTCTTTTAGCCAAAAGATACAAAAAGAAATATTAGAGACTTGATCCAATATAGAAAGTCGCCCCTTTACCTAAATAGAAAGTATTATTGTGTGCATCAGATATAACGGGAATTATTATTCCAATTGAGTAGGAGATTAACGAATGACTACCAAGAAAATAGATTATAAAAAAGAATATAAGGATCTATATGTACCAAAGCAAAAGCCAACTGTGGCAAATGTACCTACTATGACATTTATTATGGTAAATGGACGTGGTAATCCCAATATTGAAGGTGGAGAATATCAGCAGGCAATAGAGTTGCTATATGGATTGTCTTATACAATAAAAATGAGCAAAAAGAATGGTTGTCAGCCAGAAGGCTATTTTGAATATGTTGTACCACCGTTAGAAGGATTATGGTGGTTAGAAGAAGACAAGATGGATTTCACGCAAAAGAACAAATTTTGTTGGACTTCAATGATTCGACAACCTGAATTTGTGACGAAAGAAGTATTCCAATGGGCCTGTAATGAACTTAAAAGAAAAAAACCACAAATCGATACTGCAAAGGCATATCTTGAAACATTTACAGAAGGTCTATGTGTGCAAATCATGCACATTGGATCATTTGATGATGAACCAAAAACAATTGAATTAATTGAAGCTTATATAAGTGAGCATAACTTAAAAAATGCAATTTCATCGCTTGAACTCGATGGAAGAATACGTAGACATCATGAGATTTATTTATCAGATCCAAGAAAAACAGCTCCTCAAAAGTTGAAAACTGTCTTAAGGCATCCTGTTGTTAAGGCAGAATTTTAGCTTAGTATTTCCAATTAAGACAACAACAATTGAATTGCCCCCCAAAATATAATTTAATAGAAAATAATAGTTAATATTATTGACTAATGAAAAAGGTGGTTCCGTTGAGTCTGTAACAAATGCCTTTAATGAGACTTGGGAAGGCAAGTCTTCGTTAGATAAGGTTGTTGTAAAGAGTTCGATGTGTTTATCTGCTATTTCCTTTCCTCTAACAAAATACTCTCTAACCTATCAAGATTTTGCTACTTGACTGAATCCCATGATAAGAGCAGAACCTACCAAATTCGTTTCTATATTGGCATACAGTGTGGAGATTTCTATAACTGTGATAGGGCGTTCTGCTTCAAAGAATCCACCTAAAAAAGGCTGGTGTTGAGCGAAGTGAATTGATTTCACTGGTTGAATATAAGGCAGGCGTACATATATTCCTTTTCGAAGCATTTCATCAGTGACCTTGTTATTCAAGTTAGCAGAGAATTGTAAGTTAAACGTATGGAATTGTATTATGTCCTCACGTGCATCTAAGGGAAGTGCCAATCCGTATGCAGCAATCCCCAGCCTGGCCCCATATGCTTCATATAGTTGAGATAAAATAAATCGTCAAAAAGTCTGGGTGCATTGACATTAACATCTTCTTGAGTGAAGCCCACCGGAACTAAATATCCCTCTTGGTTAGGAGGTTTGAAATGGAGGCTATATTATTACTCGATACAGTGAAAGCAGAATTAAGGATTTCTTTGACAGATTTATCTTCAATATTATCGAGAAAGTAGCTCAGAACACACGCAGCAAGGAAATCAGATTGGTATTGAGTCCATAGGTTTTATATTTCTGCGGAAGTTAATTTGATATTCGATGTATTATTCATGAAAAATCCCCCTTATCTACAGTAGTATAAAACGAAATCTTGCAAAGTTATGCGTCTTTTCTAATGTATAGATTGAAGCGAGTACAGGCCCCTATGTAAATCGGCTCTGATGTAAAGATTTCACAAAGCTAAAAATCGTGATATTTACGCCCCAATATTAAGCTGCGATACCTAAAATCTTCTTTATAAATTGAACATCAGACAAGGCAGATTGAATTTCTTCAACCTGCCCTTTTTTGATCATATGCATAATTTCAATGCCACAAATTGTTTTCTCCGCCGTTTCAAGACTGCCAAATCCAAGCATTGGTTTGACCTTTCGTTTAATAAATCGGTGGTCCTGCTCAATAATATTATTAAGATATTTTATTTTTCGATTCGTTGGCTTAATATGCTTTCGAATTTTCTCGCTAATAATTGGATAATGTTGGTAAATCCAGCTTGTGATTGTTGTGCGGGTGAGTTTCAATCCTCTCTCTTGCATCATCTCCACGGTCATTCGATAACTAAGGGAATATTTCAGATACCAGCGAACGCGCAACATTATAATTTTGGACTCGAAATGTTTCCATTTAAATAAGTGCTGTGACATTCTTTAACCTCAAATTTCAAGTTTGTGGTTAATTTATAGCATGGCTTTATTTTTTGCGCCAGAACCAGTTTCCCTGCTACATAATCAATCGCACGCCTCCCAATTCAGCTGAACTGTACCTAAAATCTCCCTTGGGTGACCTCATGAACATGAAGCTAGGCGGAATTGCCCATTTTTGTGAAAGTTCTTGAATTAAATCTGGTCCAAATTCTCCCCGGTGTACAATAAATTCAAGATCAATTTCTGGATAAATTCTATTCAAAAATTTTATATCGTCGGCCAATTTACCCGAAGCTTCTAGTAAAAAAAACAAACTGCTGGGAATTAATCTGATCCATATTCATTTCAATATTCCTCGTAAGCGTATCAGTTACCCCAGTAAGCTTTTGACTTACAGATTTGATAAGAAATAAACATACCTTTAGAAGAGTAATACGGTTTAACATAATAACCACAATAATCATCGTTGGCAAAAAATACTGTAAAAATACTCCTACATAGGCTGGATTCATTATCATAGTACCCAAAAGGGCAGCTGCACCGCTATTATAGCGATGATAGACGTTAACCAAGGTGCCTTTACAGGGCGCCTTAGGCCACTTCTTCTTAGCTTTAATAATAAGTTGCCCACACCAAACAAGACCATTACCGACAAAAATGAAATAGTATATACCCCAGCTAACGCTGCCAATTTTCCGCTGGTTACTAACAGTACTGATAGGCATAATACAAAAAAAGCAAAGACAATCCGATAGTGCATTCCATAGCGATTGACTTTTAACAAAAATTGGGGCAAACATCGATCCAACACCATTCTGTGCACCAATCCGGTAACCCCTACATACGAAGTTAGTACCGCTCCATTTACAACTAAGGTATCATCGATTGCCACCAAAGCAGCGAGCCAATCTCCCCCAGATAAAGCTCCCATATCAGAAATTAAGGCTTCCTGATGAAGACGGATCTCATAAATAGGCAATAAAGCTAATGCCAGAAAAGCAAGCGTTGGATTAATTATCGTTACTGTAATCCACATATTCCCAAATGTTTTTTGAAATACCCCAGATGCTTGTTCTTCTACAAAATTAGCTGAACTTTCAAAACCAGAGATCCCCAACATGGCCGCCGAGAATCCAAAAAATAAGGCTGTACCTAAACTACCTTCAAATGGTAGTTGAATGTTATCGATAAAAATATCTAATCCCGAATTGATAAGATACCATACTGCCGCTAGAATCAAAGTTGCTAGGGTAAACAAATGCAACATAAAGA
>Ga0316602_10000710_pt1 | contig 13635 bp, 13 predicted proteins | sample OWC_soil_day10_C_FD_203103 | JGI IMG/M metagenome (GOLD analysis project Ga0316602, IMG submission 203103) | Wetland soil microbial communities from Old Woman Creek delta, Ohio, United States - OWC_soil_day10_CT | ecosystem: Environmental > Terrestrial > Soil > Wetlands | place: USA: Ohio... | reverse complement strand
GTGTATATGCTTATATTTAAGGGTAGAGGGGAAGCTTTGCATAAGAGGTTTTAATCGCGACGAGGCCAGCACTGTTGACGAGGCCAGCACTGTTGACGGGGCCAGCACTGTTGACGGGGCCAGCACTGTTGACGAGGCCAGCACTGTTGACGAGGCCAGCACTGTTGACGAGGCCAGCATTGCTGACGAGGCCAGCACTGTTGTTGACGGGGCCAGCAAGAAGATGACGGACCGCACCCTACAATAACGACTCGTTCATCATCGTCATCATCATCCCAGTCAGACATTTCTGGTCGATCCCACTTAGGTCTTTGTTCGCTATTATCATAATAATCATCATCATCGTCATAATACATACTTTTATCCTCCTTTTTAGTCTAACGATACTCGCTATATCGAGGTTACCACTTACCGGTATAAGGATTATAGGAACAGGCAGCAGGAGGGGCCAGCCATGACTTATTAGAATCGTTGCCTTGGGCTAACGGGCGACAATCCGTGCAAGCATAGCGATATTCACAGTCCTTACATTTTTGGATTTGATTTTTGGTCGTATGCCAGCATTGTTGTAGTGGGTGATCCGTAAGTACATCAGCTAATGAATGCGTGAGAATATTGCCGCATATTTGATTTCTTGCAAAGATGCAAGGTATGACATCACCTGTGGAGGTAATCGCAATTTTTCCTGCTAGGCATTGGCAGTAGGTCTGAGAAGCCGTAAAAGAAGCTTCGTCGGTGTAAAAGGGCGGTTTAATAGGCGGCTTGGTATAAGTTGTTGGAAGTAAATGTTGATCATCTCCTCTGCCGGTGGGGCGAATCACATCGGGATATGCATCGGGCATGCCCAATTCTTCATAAAGCTTAAAAATATTAGGTACTTCGTGTTCGTTGGCTTTCATAATAATAGAAGCAATGCGTAAAGGAATCTTGGCTTCTAATATTTTCTTGATGGCAGTCATGGTTTTCGTAAAGCTATTAGGATGCAAGGTTACGCTGTCATGGACGGAGGCGTTATTAGCATAAATGGTTGTAGCGATGTTTACATTATATTGTTTAAAGAAATCGATACAGCTATCATCAATTAATGTAGCGTTTGTAAAGATTTCGATATATTCATAGCCGATTTCATGAGCCTTGATGACTAGGTCACGCCACTTCGGGTACAGTAATGGTTCACCGCCAATAAATTGAATATCAAAAGCTCCGGCTGCTTTTGCCTCTTCTATAAGGGAGAGCCAGCGGTGATGAGGTACGAGATCCAATTCCTTGCGTGAAGGGCCACTTTCTGAGTAACAGTGTAGACACTTGCTGTTGCAGGCTGCTGTTAGTTCTAACCACAGAAACTCAAGTTTTGCGGGGCAGTCTGGTAAGGAGCGCTCTGGCAAAGAAGCAGAAGATGTTTCGTGAAAAAATCCTAAATCTTTTTGTTCTAGCTTATTTAAGAAATTCATGTATTGCGTGCTTTCGGTAGAAGACATATCCCAAAGATCCTCCAAGGCGTTGCTTTGGCAGGCGCTGAGTAGCCCAGTTGCACTTTGGTTAATGGAATGAACCTTTCCTGTTTTAAAGTCGTAGATTGCACCACGAGCAGCACCTTTCACTAATTTGCAGTGTTTTTGTAAGTTATAATACAACAGATCAGCCTCCTTTTATGGTGGATTTATTACATAATATGCAAAAACGGTATCTTGGTGTGTGTCATCTTTCAAAAAAACAATCGGATGTTGACAAAAAATAAGATTACATATATAATTAACAACGTTATTGATGACAGTAAAATATAATATGCGGAAGTAGCTCAGTGGTAGAGCATCGCCTTGCCAAGGCGAGGGTCGCGAGTTCGAATCTCGTCTTCCGCTCCATAGAAATATTGAACTCGGCAGTTATTGCTGGGTTTTTTGCATATATCTTGTTTTTGTTATTTACTTATGGTATCATATGGGGTATGACATTCTAAAGTGTAGTGATTTATGTCTAAAGTAAGGAATTTATTTGAACTAACATAGAAAACATGTTAAAAATGGTAATACTATTTTTGGCGTTACACATAATGTCGCCAACTAATTAAATAGGGAGGATACAATACGAAATGAAAGCAACAATGGAGAAAATAGACAATCATAAAGTGGTCTTTGAAATTGAAGTACCTCAAGTGGAAGTAGCAAAAGCAGTTGAAAAGGCATATCGTAAATTATCTAATAAAGTAAATATTCCGGGGTTCCGTAAAGGAAAAACACCTCGTCGCATTTTAGAAATGCATATTGGTAAAGAAGCACTATTGGATGAAGCTTTTGAAATCATGGCTAGCCCTGCGTATGCTCAAGCTCTTGAAGATAATAAAATTGAACCAGTAAGCCGCCCTCATATTGATGTTGTTACCTTAGCGGAAGATAAAGATTTACTCTTTAAAGCTACTGTAGTGGCAAAACCAGAAATTGCTTTGGGACAATATAAAGGATTGAAGATTGCTGCAGCAGTAGAAGAAGTTACAGAAGAAAAAATCAACGCAGAAGTGGAAACGATGCGTAATAGTCATGCCAAAATGGTAGTAGCAGAAGATGCAGTGATTGAAGATGGTGATTTTGCTATTATTGATTTTGAAGGATTTGTAGATGGCGTAGCTTTCCCTGGCGGAGACGGCAAAGCCTATCCGTTGCAAATTGGTTCGAACACGTTCATCCCTGGCTTTGAAGAACAAGTAATTGGTGCAAAAGCCGGTTCTGAAATTGATGTAAATGTAACCTTCCCTGCGGAGTATCACGCTGCTGATTTGGCAGGCAAAGAAGCTGTATTTAAAGTAAAAGTTCACGATGTAAAACGCAAAGAACTGCCAACGTTGGATGATGAATTTGTTAAAGATGTAAGCGATTTTAATACGGTAGAGGAATTAAAGGCTGACATTAAGAATAAATTAGAAAAGGCTGCTAGTGAAAAAGCGGATCGTGATTTCCGTAATGAAGCTATTAAGCAAGCTGTGGAAAATGCCACAGTGGAGATTCCAGACGTTATGGTGGAAGACCGTATTTCAAAAATGATCGAAGATTTAGGTGCCAACTTAGAAAGTCGCGGAATGAAGCTTGATGACTATATGAAATACATGAACACAGACATAACAGCATTACGTCAAAACTATCATGAATCAGCTGTAGCGAATGTTAAAACTGATTTACTGCTGGAAGCTGTTGTAAAAGCTGAAGCATTAGAAGTAAGTACTGAAGAAGTTGATGCTGAAATTGCTACGATTGCTAAAGGATATGGCGCTGAAATCGAAGATGTAAAAGCGATTATTAACGGACAAGGAAAAATGTCTACTGTATTTGATTCCATATTACGTAAAAAAGCTGCTCAACTGATTATTGACAGTGTAGAAAAAGAGTAATAGAATAATAAATCAATAGAGGTGTTATGCTATGAATTTTGTACCAATAGTAGTAGAGCAATCAAGTCGTGGGGAACGGTCCTATGATATTTTTTCCAGACTCCTAAAAGATCGAATTATATTTATTGGTGGTCCCATTGATGATAATGTGGCAAATCTTGTCATTGCCCAATTACTGTTTTTGGAATCGGAAGATCCTGAGAAGGACATTCATGTGTACATTAACAGTCCAGGCGGTGTAGTGACAGCTGGATTAGCTATCTATGATACCATGCAGTATATTAAACCAGACGTTTCTACCATTTGCCTTGGTTCAGCGGCAAGTATGGGAGCTCTTTTGCTTACTGCAGGTGCAAAAGGAAAGCGTTATGCACTTCCGTATGCCCGTATCATGATTCATCAACCTTTGGGTGGAACCCAAGGGCAGGCTACCGATATCGAAATTCATGCTAGAGAAATATTGCGACTTAGGGAACTTCTTAACGGGATTCTTATTCAACACACTGGACAGACAAAAGATAAAATTGAGCATGATACGGAACGTGATTTCTTTATGTCTGCAGAACAGGCTAAGGAATACGGTCTGATTGATGCTGTAGTTGTCCGTGGAGAAAAACGTCATGAAAGTCCCAAATAAAGAGGTGATATAGTATGTTAAAATTTGGGGATGACAAAGGTCAACTCAAATGTTCTTTTTGCGGTAAGTTGCAGGAGCAAGTTAAAAAACTGGTAGCTGGTCCTGGTGTATACATTTGTGATGAATGTATTGAGCTTTGTAATGAGATTATTGAGGAAGAACTAAGCGGAGAGATTGATATCGAGCTTCGTGATGTTCCAAAGCCTAAAGAAATAAAAGATATTCTTGATCAATATGTAATTGGTCAGGATGCTGCTAAAAAAACATTGGCTGTAGCGGTGTATAACCATTATAAGCGTGTTAATTTTGGCAGTAAAATGGACGATGTGGAATTACAAAAGTCCAACATTGTAATGCTTGGACCAACTGGTAGTGGTAAAACGCTGTTGGCTCAGACATTAGCCAAACTGCTAAATGTACCTTTTGCTATTGCCGATGCAACATCACTTACAGAGGCTGGATATGTTGGAGAAGATGTGGAAAATATCTTGCTAAAACTCATCCAAGCGGCTGATTATGATGTGGAGAAAGCAGAAAAAGGCATTGTCTACATTGATGAAATTGACAAAATTGCCCGTAAATCGGAGAATCCGTCAATTACTCGTGATGTATCTGGGGAAGGTGTTCAGCAGGCACTTCTAAAAATTCTTGAAGGTACTGTAGCGAGTGTGCCCCCTCAGGGAGGACGCAAGCATCCTCATCAAGAGTTTATTCAAATTGATACAACCAATATCCTGTTTATTTGCGGTGGTGCGTTTGATGGTATTGATAAATTGATCAGCGCTCGTACAGGCAAGAAGAATATGGGGTTTGGTGCTGAAATAAGAAGTAAAGGTAAAAAGAACATTGGCGATTTGCTGCAGCAAATTTTGCCGGAAGATCTTTTAAAGTTTGGTCTTATTCCAGAGTTTGTCGGTCGTTTACCAGTAGTGGTAACATTAGATGCTCTAGACGAACAAGCTTTGGTGCGCATACTATTAGAACCTAAAAATGCTCTAGTAAAGCAATATCAAAAATTCTTAGAGATTGATAATGTGCAACTTGAATTTAAAGAAGATGCATTAGATGCTATCGCTAAAGAAGCGTTGAAGCGCAATACAGGAGCACGGGGGCTTAGAGCGATTATTGAAGGCATTATGTGCAATGTGATGTACGAAGTACCATCTCGTGCAGATGTAGCAAAATGTACTGTAACAAAAGAAGTGGTCTTAAGTAAAGAAGAGCCTATATTAGTTACAGTTGATCGTAAATCTAAGAAAAAAGAAGAGTCGGCATAAAGACGACTAATAAAAAAGGAGAGACATTGTCTCTCCTTTTTTATTTACTGTTTTTTACAGGATAAAATCAAGTTGTTTGCCTATACTAAATTCAGAATCAGAATTGTTGGGGAGGAGGTTTTGGATCAGTGGATTATGCGATAAATATTGTTACAGTAATACAATTCTTTTTTGCAGTTGTCATCGGATTGTATTTTTGGAATTTACTGCGATCACAACAAGGAAACCGGGTAGCAGTTGAACGAGAATCAAAAAAAGAAATTGACAAATTGCAGAAACTAAGATCAATCTCATTAACGGAACCTTTATCAGAAAAAACTCGACCCACGACTTTTGCTGAAATTGTTGGGCAAGAAGACGGTTTAAAAGCATTAAGAGCAGCTTTATGCGGACCTAATCCTCAGCATGTGTTAGTGTATGGACCGCCAGGGGTTGGTAAGACCGCAGCAGCAAGACTGATACTAGAAGAGGCTAAGCGCAATAGTTTATCGCCTTTCTCATCAAATGCAAAGTTTATTGAAATGGATGCGACAACTGCTCGTTTTGATGAACGTGGAATTGCAGACCCTTTAATTGGTACAGTGCATGACCCCATTTACCAAGGAGCAGGTCCTTTAGGGGTGGCTGGCATTCCACAGCCAAAGGCTGGAGCAGTAACGAAGGCTCATGGTGGATTGCTATTTATTGATGAAATTGGTGAGTTGCATCATATCCAAATGAACAAGCTGCTAAAAGTATTAGAGGATCGTAAAGTGTTTTTAGAAAGCTCCTATTACAATAGTGAGGATACCAATATTCCAAGTCATATCCATGATATCTTCCAGAATGGTTTGCCAGCTGATTTTCGTTTAGTGGGAGCGACGACTCGTATGCCCCAAGATATTCCTCCTGCCATCCGCTCTCGATGTGTGGAAATATTTTTCCGCCCTATATTAGCCGATGAAGTGAGCAGGATTGTGTATAATGCTGCTAAAAAACTTAATTTTCCGATTGAGGACAAAGCCGTTGAAGTGATTAAACAATATTCTACCAATGGTCGTGATGGTGTTAATATTGTGCAAATTGCTGCAAGCGTTGCGATTAATGAGTCTAGGCAGTCCATCACTTGTAAAGATGTAGAATGGGTCATAAATTTTGGACACTACAGCAGACGACCGGAAAAGAAAGTCCCTGATGCCCCCCAGGTTGGCTTCGTCAATGGATTGGCAGTACATGGGGCTGATATAGGGGCAATTACGGAAATTGAGGTAACGGCTGTTTCAGGCACTGGTAAACTTACCATAACTGGCGTGGTTGATGAAGAAGAATTAGATGTGCCAGGTCGTACCATACGTCGTAAAAGCATGGCGAAATGTTCTTTGGAAAATGTTATGACTGTACTGTCCAATTGTTTTAAAATGGATATACATAGCTATGATATCCATGTGAATTTTCCAGGTGGAGGTCCTGTGGATGGTCCTTCAGCAGGAGTGACAATGGCAGTTGCAATCTATTCTGCCATTAAGGGGATTCCTGTTGATAATAAAATAGCTATGACAGGAGAACTTTCCATTCGCGGTTTAATTCGCCCCGTAGGTGGGGTAAGTGCCAAGATCTATGCAGCGGAGCAAGCTGGAGCGTGCCGGGTATTGATACCAAAAGACAATTGGCAAGAGTCCTATCAGGGGCTATCTGTTCAAGTCATTGCAATTGAATCCCTTGAGGAAGCTATCGAACATGCTTTAATGAAAACAGCCGATAGACTCCACAAAGATAATATAATACCTCAGTCTGAAATTTTAGCAGCAGCAGGTATGGAAATCTAAGTTTATAAAGGTGGGTAAGGTTATGGATAGAATTGCTTTAATACTGGTCATTGTAGGGGCTCTAAATTGGCTTTTAGTGGGGCTATTTAAATTGGATTTAGTAGCCACGATTTTTGGCGGGCAAACTTCTTTCTTAAGTCGTATTATCTATGTATTAGTAGGCTTATCAGGCATCTGGTCCATCAGCTTTTTAAATAGAGGTAGAAGGTCAGCATAAGATACTGCAGGTTAGCAAGATAGCCTTCTACATAAAGAAGGCTATCTTGCTATTAAAAATTAAGATGTTGTTAATAATACTCTGAATTCATCACCATCCAGGCATTCCTTTTCTAACAATAAGGCGACTGCCGCTTGCAGGGTATCTTGACGATTATAGAGAATGGTATAAACATACTGCTCCGTTTCCTTTATAATGGATGTTATAGTAGCATGTAAAAGATCCTTTGTGAGATCTTCTAAGGATATGATGCCTAATGTTGACATACCATTATGAATAATCTCTTTTGCTAAGTCGATTGCCTGCTTAAAGTCATTGGATGCACCTGTACTACGATTGCCTAAGTTTATTTCTTCAGCGATGGCTCCAGCAAGTGCTACTGCAATTTTATTTTTAATGACATCCAATGTATATAAATACGTATCATCTAATGTTGTTTGTCTTACATAACCTAAGGCATTACTGCGAGAAGCAATGTTAATTGTTGCCACAGAACCAGGTCGTGTGATTTCACTTACTAATGCATGTCCTGCTTCATGGATAGCAATACGTTGTTTCTCCAGTGTGTTCGGTCTTCTATCTAATTTTTCACCCATGATTACTTTATCAATCGCACTTTGAAAGTGCTTAGATGTGATGGTTACCTTTTCTTCACGCAGAGCCAGAATTGCTGCTTCATTGGTTAAGCTTTCTAAATGGGCTCCTGAAAAGCCAAAGGTATTTGCGGCAAGTGTTTCTAATGAGACATCTGCTGCTAATGGTTTATTTTTAGTATGCAGGCTAAGGATATGCAAACGTCCTTTTTTATCAGGCAGTTCTACTTTTACATGTCTATCGAAACGTCCTGGGCGCAGTAAGGCTGAATCAAGGATGTCGATGCGATTGGTAGCGCCAATAATTAATATCTTAACGCTGTCATCAAAAGAGAGGCCATCCATTTGTACCAAAAGTTCATTTAGGGTTTGGTCATATTCTGTATTACCTGCATTCTGCCCCCGTTTTCCTCCCAGAATATCCAGTTCATCAATGAAAAGAATTGCACTATCTTTACGTTGCTGCTTGGCGATGGATTTGGCAGATTGGAACAATTGACGTACACGCTGTGCACCAACCCCGACATACATTTCTACGAATTCTGAGCCACTAGCCGAAAGGAAAACGGAATCTGTAAATTGAGCTGCGGCCTTTGCTAAAAGGGTTTTCCCCGTTCCTGGCGGACCATTTAATAAAACGCCCTTTAGTGGACGGATGCCTAGATGGCTAAGACGAGTTGAATCTTTTATAAATTCTATGGCTTCTCGTAATTCTTGCTTTGCCACTTCTTGACCGCCAATGTCATCAAATTGGATGAGGGAAGAGGCAGATAGTCCCTTATTATTCACAGCAAAAGACTTCTTAGTAACGTTAGCATAATAAAAGTAGATCCCAGTAATGATGAGTGTTGCAACAAAAAATACTAGGATACCCTCAAATCCCTGCCAAAGCATAAAAAGGAGAAGGCCTGCGACTATACCTATACACAACTCTGTTAAATACATTTATCTCACCTCTTTGTCATCTAATTGTCTGGGGATTACCTGATAGAGATTCCCCGTTGCAGTGGTGAGCTGAAGATATAGATAATTAGTATCTATATATACTTGTACTTTTATATCAGCAGCAATGGCCTTTTCTTGAATGCTGTTATACATGGTGCTAAAGTTTCCTGTGGCGAGCCCTTCAAAAATTTGATGATGAATGGAATAATAAAACTCCTCCAAGGCGGGGGTCTTATGGTCATGAAGGATGAGTTTATATCGTTTGGTCCCGATGTTCATCTTAATGGTGTGATTGATACTCTCGTAAGTTGTTTGCAGATTATTGATATTGCTAAGGGTCACATGAATTTCTAAAACGGTTTGAGCTTTGTCTTGGTTGTTTAAGGTTATAGCTTCCACACCTTCGATTTCTTCTATGGCCAATGTTAATGGTTTCGTCATTGTGTGCTGTTGCCAAAAATAATAGCTGCTGCTGGCAGCAGCGAAGGTGAATAGGACACTGATGATAATAATTGACCAGTTGTATTTTTGCCAATTCATATATTTTCCCCTCTCAAATACCATGATCAAGAAGCCTTGCCCTGTGAAAACGTCACTTTCCTAAAAGAGAATCTTGATTTAGCTCTTGGACTAAATCAATAAATAAAACCTATCTAGTTAACATAATATATTATACTATTGATTACAAATGGTGTAAAAGGTAAAATTCTACTATTTTCTGCGTTTTTTATTTTCTACAAAAAGGATTTTTGCAGGGTAAATAAGAATATTTATAAATGTTAAGGATGAAAATAATAGTAATAGGATAAGGACAACTTAAAGGAGATTAATTTTATGCTGAATAAAGTACGCACCATACCGCTGCTGCCCCTTAGAGGCATCTTAGTTTTCCCATATATGATTATCCATCTTGATGTAGGTCGTGAAAAATCGATTAGTGCATTGGAAGAAGCCATGGTAAATGATCGCTTCATTATGCTTGCTACACAAAAAGATGCGCAGAATGATGCACCAACGCCAGAGGAGATCTTTACATTTGGAACCGTAGCTGAGGTTAAGCAATTATTAAAGCTGCCTGGTGGTACGATTCGAGTACTAGTAGAAGGATTGCACCGTGCTGAAGTAATAAAGTATACGGATTCGGAAAACTTTTATCAAGTAGAAATTCTCGAATTGGAAAAGAAAATCAGTGTTCGTGTGCGTAAACAAATGGAAAAAACACAAAAAGAATATTATTTGCGTGAGCAGTTAAAGGCAATTCAAAAAGAATTAGGTGAAAAAGACGATCGGGCAGCTGAAGTGGAAGAATACAGAAATAAACTCAAAGAGCAAGAGGTTCCTAAGGAAGTTGCAGAAAAAATTAATAAAGAAATTGAACGTCTTGAAAAAATGCCGGCGATGGTGGCAGAAAGCGCTGTTATCCGTACCTATCTTGATTGCTTATTGGCACTGCCTTGGACCAAAGAGACTGAAGACATGCTGGATGTTAATAACGCTGAAAAAATATTGAATGAAGATCATTATGGTCTAGAAAAAGTAAAAGAACGTATTTTAGAATATTTATCGATTCGGAAATTGACAGAAACCATGAAAGGACCAATTCTCTGCCTTGTGGGACCTCCCGGTGTAGGTAAAACGTCTCTGGCTCGTTCGATTGCTAAGGCAATGGATCGAAAATTTGTCCGAGTCTCTTTAGGTGGTGTAAGAGATGAAGCTGAAATTCGCGGCCATCGCCGTACTTATGTTGGAGCCCTGCCTGGTCGAATTATTCAAGGGATACGTACTGCTGGTTCAAAAAATCCAGTATTTTTGTTAGATGAAATTGATAAAATGAGTGCGGACTTTAGAGGTGACCCGTCTGCTGCGTTATTAGAGGTTTTAGATCCGGAGCAAAATAATACATTTAGTGATCATTACGTAGAAGTGCCTTATGATCTTTCGCGAGTTTTATGGGTAGTAACTGCGAATGTGATGCATACCATTCCTCGACCGCTGCTCGATCGTATAGAAATTATTAATATTCCTGGTTATACGGAAGAAGAAAAAGTCGAGATTTCAAAACGCTATTTAGTTCCTAAACAAGTTCGGGACCATGGCTTAACAGATAAACAGATTGTTTTCTCTGATACTACCTTACAAAAAATCATTGGTGATTATACTAGGGAGTCAGGTGTGCGTGGCTTGGAACGAAATATCGCTACGTTATGCCGTAAAGTAGCGCGTCAAATTGTGCAAGAAAAACGTACGAATGTGAAAGTAACGGCACAAAATTTGCACACCTATTTAGGTGCCCCTAGATATCGCCATACCCAGGCTGAGCGTCAGCCCCAGGTAGGAGTAAGTACAGGACTGGCTTGGACTGAAGTCGGCGGAGATGTTCTTGCAATTGAGGTTTCTGTTATGAAGGGCAAGGGTAAATTACTGCTGACAGGTCAACTAGGTGAGGTCATGAGAGAATCAGCACAAGCAGGCTTTAGCTACATTCGCACTCGTGCTCAGGAATTGGGTATTGATGGGAATTTCCAAGAAGAAACAGATATCCATATTCACTTACCAGAAGGTGGTATCCCTAAAGATGGACCTTCAGCAGGCATTAGTATGTCCACAGCAGTGGTCTCAGCGTTGACTAACAGGGCTGTGCGGAGTGATGTTGCAATGACGGGAGAAATCACCTTACGAGGACGAGTTCTGCCTGTAGGTGGCATTAAAGAGAAAGTATTAGCTGCTCATCGTGTTGGTATTAAGACGATCATCATGCCGAAGGAAAATAAACGAGATATAGATGAGATACCTGCAAATGTAAAAAGACACTTAGAATTCGTATTGGTGGAACACATGGATGAGGTGCTAAAAGCGGCATTGGTGAGTAAAAGTGAGTAGTGAAGTAATAAAGAAAGATATGAATATTACCAGTGGCCAATATATCGCTTCAGCTGTGAAAATTGATCAGTATCCTGAAGGTGAACTACATGAAATTGCATTTATGGGGCGCTCCAATGTAGGTAAATCTTCATTGATCAATTCATTATCAAGACGTAATGGGTTAGCGCGTACAAGTGGCAGCCCAGGGAAAACCCAAACCCTTAACTTCTATAAGTTGATGGCTAAACTCAGTGATACGGATAAACGTGATTTTTTTCTGGTAGATTTACCTGGATATGGCTATGCCCGTACAGGTAAATCCAATCGGCAGCAATGGGCAAAATTTATTGAAGAATATTTATTAAAGTCTCCCAGGCTGCAACTGGTATGTCAGTTAATTGATATCCGCCATGATCCGATGGATAGTGATATCAGTGCCTATAAGTGGTTAATTGAAAATGATGTGCCAGTACAAGTGATTGCAACAAAAGCCGATAAACTCAATCGAATGGCTGTAAAAAAGAATGTGGAAGCAATTCGTAAAGGATTAGGAATGAAAGGTGATCATATTATCGCCTATTCTTCAGAAAAAGGTTTAGGACGTCCAGAGTTACTTGACGTAATTGGGCAGATTCTGTTAAAATGAAATATAAATGCAAAGGAGAATAGCATCGGCTGTTCTCCTTTTTGATGGAATAACTAACAATTCACTGCTGATTTTGAGCAAAGGAGTGGACTTGGTGCAATCCAGGTTCTTTTCTTTTAAGGTATATAGAATGGGATTTTACAATGGATACGTTTACTTTGTATATATCAATCAGAATGTTATTTATTACTAAGCGCCGTTACACTTACCATGTTATGGCATTCTGACTGTTTCATAGGGTATTTGGTACAAAATAAATAAAAAGGAGTTGTTTATGCTTACTGCATTTGATAAGAGTTTATTGAATATTATTCAAACAGATTTATCTTTTGAGAAGCGTCCTTTCGCGTTAGTGGCAAAAAAACTAGAAACAACGGAAGCAATCGTCATTGAAAGACTAAAGTTTTTAAAAGAGCAAGGATTCATTCGCCGCATCGGTCCTTTTTTTGATTCTACCAAGCTCGGTTATATTGGCACCTTAGTGGCATTGGAGGTAAAAGAGGAGTGTCTTGCCCAAGTGGCGGGCGTGATTAATTCTTATTATGGGGTTACTCATAACTATGAACGTGAAGCAGATTTAAATCTGTGGTTTACGTTATTAAGTCCAAACCTTTTGAAACAAGATGAAATATTAGAAACCATTCGTAATCTTGATGGTGTCGTGCGGTTGCTAAATTTGCCAGCTACTCAGAAGTTTAAAGTGAGTGTACAGTTTTCTTTAACCTAGAAAATGTGAGAGCGGACTTCAAATAAGCTGGAAAAGAGGTGACTTATGCTGGATGAATTAGATAAAAAGATTATCGTGATTATGCAGGAAGACTTTCCCTTAGTAGCTGAACCTTATCGGGAAATAGCAGAAAGATTAGGGATTGATGAAGATGAACTTTTAGGAAGATTGAAAGGATATCGTCAATCGGGCAAGATTCGTAAAATGGGAGCTGTTCTTAGACATCGGGAAGTTGGTTATGCAGCGAATGCATTATGTGCGTGGATTGTTCCTGAGGAGCGTATTGTTGAAATCGGAAAAATGTTGGCAAAAGATGCAGTAGTATCCCATTGCTATGCGAGGATATCCCAACCTGGCTGGCCCTATAATTTTTACACAATGCTTCATGCTCATACTCGTAAGGACTGTAAGGTGCTAGCAGAAGATATCGCTAAGCGCACAGGATTGCAGGAATATGTCATGCTATTTAGCACTAAAGAATGGAAAAAAATTAGTATGCAATATTTTAAAGACTAATCATCAATGATAAGCCGTAGTAGCAGCACAT
>Ga0316602_10000709_pt1 | contig 13666 bp, 9 predicted proteins | sample OWC_soil_day10_C_FD_203103 | JGI IMG/M metagenome (GOLD analysis project Ga0316602, IMG submission 203103) | Wetland soil microbial communities from Old Woman Creek delta, Ohio, United States - OWC_soil_day10_CT | ecosystem: Environmental > Terrestrial > Soil > Wetlands | place: USA: Ohio... | reverse complement strand
GGCTGGCCGCCTGAAACGGCCGCGCCGTCGGTGTCGCTCCGGGCTACGCCCTCCGCGTCACCGACAGCGTACAAAAGGATCAACCAAAGACCGGATTACCTTTTTGCACAACTTGACGCACACAACTTAACCGATGCTTTGTCTTTGGCGGAAACTGCCGGCGTGGCGAACGGCAGCCCATCGGAACCTACGGTAACTCGCCGTTCCGGCCATCAAGAGACGTTCACCTGTTCTTGAAAGTCGCCAGATGAACGTCCGCAGTACTCCGGGACCAGCCGAAGGGGAAAATCCGGCTTCTCGGCCAAAGCGGTCGGTCGGCGGCTGGGTGGCAAGCGCCCGCTTTCAACCCATTGCGGTCTTCCGCGGTTTCGATTTTCGGCAGGCAGATTTCCGTGCGAAGCAGTCACTCGACAGACGCCGCCGACGGCAGAGCCACCGATGGTCGGTTCGCTTAGCGGCTGCTATCGTCAGCGGTGAGGCCAGCTGGGGCCTTTCAGTGCCGCAATGGGGCAACCGCTACGAACTCGGCTGCGTTGCATGCTCTCCTGATTCAAGCTACCGAGAGAAACTCTTGAACCGTTATGACGTCGAGCGACGGAAGGCTTCCGACATTGATGCTGTACTTGATCCCTGTCACACCGAGTGGTGGAACATAGTCATCGGGGAGTCTGGGAAAAGTGCCGGTGACCTCAAAAACATGCACATCTCGGAATGTGAATCTCAGCAACGCGCCGGTTTGTCGCAGACCTTCATGCCACCCTAGCTGCGCCAAGCGTGAATCGAAAACATCGAGCGCATGTCCATCCGATCTAAGCTTCCCCCGAATATCATCGACGCGGTCAGCCAGGGTTTCGTCACCGCCCAAGCTTTTTTCCAGCATGACGCTGACGAATAGGAGTCGTTTGTTGATGGGGGGCTTCAGCTGATCGAGGCGGGAAATCTCATGTTTCGGCTCAGACCGCGTGGTGGTTTTTACCTCGACATGAACTTCCTGTCCGACAAAATCGTGGCGTTCGCTTTCCGGGCCGCTCCACAGATGGCAGGCTCGCGGGCCGAGTGTTGGGAACATCACATTCGACAGCACCCACAGTTCACCGAACAGGCCGATCTGCTCCGTCGCGCCGAGGTCGGGCGCGAGTGGGCGCAGCGCAGCGCGCATGTCGTCGATGATCCGTTCGACCGAGACCGCAGGATTGCGGCCTTCGATGCGAACGGCATGGATGACTTTGTTGGCGACGAGCGTCAGAAGCTCTTCGTGGTGGCTGCGTGCGGAGACATCGAGCCATATCTGTCCGCCTTCCAGGATTCGTACCTGAAGGCTCTGCAGGTCCGGCGGCAGGTTTCGCGGGGCAACATCAATGGCCAGCAGCAGGTGCAATCGTCCGTCGCCTGAAACGCCGATCAGTGCTGCTTCGAGATCTTCGGTTGCCTGTTCGTAGATGTCCTCATATGGAGGCCGCTGCGCGCGAAGGAGTGCCCAGCGCTCTTGTGTGATCTCACCCATGACGGACCCCTCGGTTCACGACAAACCGTTTGTCGCCATCAGTTGTCCGGGGTAGAGACAGCGCTAGGCCTAGCACGGCCTGTGTCGGCGCTCGCAGCGGTTCAGGATCGAGCGGGTAGAGCAGCAGCAGCCCTTGTTGTGCAGGACGTTCTTCGCGCATTGCTCGGGCATTGAATCCTGAGGCGGCGCGATAGTTTTCCGGTCCGCCGTGCAAATCGACACCTTCGTGGCGGGGATCGATCAGGATGCCGATCGATTCGTTGGCCTGCAACGAACGTCGCACGAGGCCGAAAGGCCTTCCACCAAGGAGGACCTGCCGTTCCCGCTGCGGGTTGGCCACAAACACCGTCCAGTTCGTCAGCTCTCCCGCTTCGGCGCGCTCCATGATCCAGTCGGCAATCTCGGAGCCCTGAAACGCAATGCTGTTTGGGTGTCCTTCGTAGCGCCGCAGGAAGAGTGCGATGTCTTCTGCCGGCACATCGTGCGCAATGGCGCCACCGTTCGCATCCTGTGTTGGCGGATGCTGCCGCAGCAGCGCCGATGCCAAGTCAACGTTCCGCTCCAGCAGTTCCCTATTCTGCATGGGAAACAGGATGGTCTGTGGGTTTTCGCCAGACCATGACCGCGCGTCATCCGTCTGCATCTTGCTTTTGTTCTTGCTGGTGAGCAGGAGCTTCGAATGAGCGCGCATCCGGATGGCCATCTGGTCAGGCCGGCGGCCGGCCTTGTTTAGCGCTGTGATCGAGTCACGCAGGGACTCTTCAACCAGCGCCAGTTCTACAAACCATTGTGCGATGCCTTCAGTTGTCCAGATACGGATCAGGTCTTCGTATCCTGCACGGAAGCCATACCAGCGGGCCATCTGTAGCAAGGCGTCAGCCAGCGTCGTCGTACGCAGGAAATAGGCAATCGTCAGGCCCTCAAGCGTCAAGCCTCGTGAGAGCCGATTGCCGCCAACGGCGACAAGCTGCCGGTCCGGCTTGACGTCGTACTCCAGTTCGTCGCCCGTCGTGCTGTTGAGCACGACGACAACCAGACGGGCTAGGTTCGTCACCGCCTCTTCGAGGAGAACCTCTTCGCTACAGGGCAGATCGACCGGTCCCAGTCCTGCGAGTGTTGACCGGAACATCTTTCTGAGCACGCCGGGTTCAGCGCTCTCGTGATGAAACCAGTCGCGGATCTGTTCTTCGATCGCTTCGCCGATGCGCAGCTGGTCCTGCTGGAGTTGCGATACATGCACCAGCATCGTGTTCGGCTTGTCCAACTGTCCGCGCAGCAACCTGATGGCGCCGACCAGTGCAAACGTCAGAAGGGCATCGGCAAGGGACTGGGGCAGATCCAGCGGTCCCCTTGCAACGATCGCCTCGCTCCTTTTTCGCTGCTTTGGCTTCAGAGCCTTCACATCTGCCGGGTCGACAGGACGCAGCACATCGCGGTCTTGCGCGCTGGTTCCGAATAGCTCCTCTGTCCCAGTGTAGCCGTCCGGCCGCGGAAGCTGGACGACGAAGTCCTTTGGGAACAGGTCTTCGCCGACTTGGTTGTCGCTGGCGTCGGGGTCGATGAGGATGTTGGCGAACGGCGTTGCCGTGTAGGCGATGTATGTGGCCCGCGGAATCTTCCTGAGAATGTCGCGGATCAGTGCGTTTGTCAGTGATGGGGCCGTGTCTTCATCCGGTGCAGTGTCCGCGTCGATACTTGGGTCGTTTCGATTACCCCGTGTATTGATGGATGCCTGATCCGCTTCGTCATCGATCAGAAGAACCGGTACATCAGCGAGCCGGCCTTCGAGTTTGCTGAACCACTGATTGAGCCGCTTCAGGATTGGCGTGATTTTCTTGGCGACGATCAGGACGGTACCGGACGATGCAAATCCGTCGGCAACCTCCGGCTCGCGAAAGTCGGTGGCCTCGTCGGTCAGCGTGATCCAGTCAACGCCTGTCCCGACCAGTTCCAGGTCCAGCCGTTTCTGGGTCTGGTTCCGCAGTGAATCGTGAATTCCGGACAGAATGATGATCAGGCGGTAGCCGACATCGGCTGCGCGTGCCGCCACAGCCGTGAAGTTAGCTGTCTTGCCTGACTGGACATAGCCGACGACCAGACCGCGGCACTGGAACTCCGGGCGACTTATGGATGTAGTCTTCGAGATGATTCGCAGCGATTCCTCGGCGACCGAAGCAATCTGATGCGGCTTCCATTTGTGCTGGGAGCGAAGATACGCTTCGTGCCGGGACCAGTTGGTCCAAGCGGTTCCGTCGGTCCACAGGGCTAGCCTGGGCTTTAGCGTGAGAGGCTGCAGAAGTCGGACCTGCATCAGGCCTTGTCCGTCAGTTGGTCTGGAACACCGGCCGTCTCCAGCGCGCGAAGAAATTCAGAGAGGGCGGCTTTGGCCTCGGCATCTTTGTCGATGAGCTGCACGAGCGTCACCAGCGTCGGCATCAGCGGGGTGACTTCGACTTCCTCTCCCTTGAATCCGGTCTTGCGCTGCCATGGCTTGTCGCCACTGCTGACAAGGCGGATCGAGGCTTTTTCCTTCTTCACTGCGAGGGATGGAGAAGGAGGCGCCACAGTAGTGCCTCCTCCGGCTGCTGTAGTTGGCGGCACAACCCCATTAGGCGCTGGTGTGCCTGTAGTCGAAACATTCTTGCCGCCGCCTGTCAGTACTGGCGCAGGCTTTTCCTTCTTGTTGTACCGAAGGCGGGCTGCTGCGCGAGGGGCCTTGATCAGGTCTTCCAGGGGCTTGGTGATCGCAAACGGCAGGCGAACGAGTTGCTTGCTGATATCTACCTGTAGTTGCTCATCTGAGAGCCTGTCGAAGTCGATGGCAACACGAATCAGCTTGGTGTGCTCATCCTTGGCGAAGAGATCCTCCCAGCCGCCCCATTTAATGAGGCGATCAAGGCGGTAGAAGTACAGGCCCTGGGCATCATTGGCCCGACCGTTCAGGGTGTGTCGCTCCCGTTCGACACGCTGCTCAAGCGGAGGTAGCGGCTTGATGTATTCATCGAATTCTGCCTCGTTTGGCGTGACATACGCGCGGACATAGAGGGCCGGCGTCTTGTCTGGTGTGGTGCTCGGAAGCTCGATGCGGTGCTGGGCGTACTCCTTGGTCAGCGGATGTCCCATGGGATTGTTTGCGCGCAGAGTGCCACCGTTCAGCCTGATAACGACCTTCTCACGCCCGCGTGCCTTGCCTTCGAGGTACCGGTGGAAAACGAGTTCGAGGTGCGACCTGATTGCAGCAAGCTCCTGCGCATAGGGGGAGCCTGCCTTCCCCCTCGCCGGCTCCATCGAGGGACGCATCTGCGTAAGCAGCACGGCTGTGCCAGAGTCTCCGATGTGCACTGCCGCAGCATGCTCTTGAGCCACCGGGTCCTTCAGCAGCGCCCAGCGACCCGTTTTGGCGAGGTGGTCCTTGTCCCAGGTGAGGATCGCGCTCTGGTTTTCGGCAGCCTTCGACACCACAGTCAGGCGGTCGGCCTGCGACCAAGCTGCCCCCTTCAGCCCATAGCCAAACTTGCCCAAGTCGCCGTCGTTGTATTCACGCTGGTGCCCGATCTTCATTGCGTCGCGCAGACCCGATGGAGTCATGCCCGTGCCGTCGTCGCGGATGCACATCCACCGGCCGCCCGCATTAGGATTCGGGAACGTGATGTCGATCTCCTGCGCACCATGCGACAGGCTGTTGTCCACGAGATCGGCCACAGCGCTGGGCAGACTGTGGCCGGCACGCGCCAGGATCTTGAAAAGGCCAAGCGGATCCGGTGGAGCCTCATCGTCGTTGCGGGTGTTGGAGTTTTCTTGTTGTGACGTCACGGACACTGTTTCTGCCTCCTTGAATAGCTGCGGGAAGTGATCCGAGAGCACAGCTTGGCAGTGCTGGCCTTCGTCACCGTATAACGCGATCATTGCTGAATTGCCAAGCCGCGCGCTCTCTCCGTGGCCTAGAATCGAAGAGCGGGCGGGGTGCTCTGCGGGAACGACAACCCATGAGGCCTTTGCTGGAGTTGTCGAAGCGTCAACGACCATTGCAAACAGCGCACCCGGATCGACGAAGCTGTAGAAGGGACTTGTCGGGCAGTCACCTTCAAATCTCCAGTTTTTGTGCTGCCGCTTGAGCCATGATGAAACCTCGACCACGGTGTGCTCGTCTTCGAGACGCTGGCAGTTGATGGCGATGATGTCCCGGTCTTCAGCTGAAGGGAAAACCGTGTCTACAACGTCCCAGTCGAAGTTGATGGATCGCTGCTTTGCGCGTTCCTTCCCCTGACGGCGGTACTCATGAAACATGCCGAGTTCGGAATGAGTCAGCAGTCGGAGAATTGTGAACTTCACTTCGTTCCCTCTGTTGTTTTGATCTGAGATGGCTTCAGGTCGAACAGCGTTACGCGCATGTCTGGCGATTCCGGTACCCCCAGGCACTCTTTAATCCCGCGTGCGATGGCATAAGCGAAAAGTGGCGGTACGGCGTTGCCGATCTGCTTGAATGCCGGGTTCATGGAGCCCTTGAAGACGAAGCCGTCTGGGAAGGACTGAAGCCGCGCAGCCTCGCGGACGGTGATGGTGCGCGCCTGTTCCGAGTCGAAATGGATGTGGGAATAGGAGTCCTTGCCGAGGTGTGCCATCAGCGTACGGACCGGGGCATCGGAACGGAGCTTCCACCACTTATTCGGGAACTTTCCCGGGTCATAAGGAATGCGCCAAGCCGAGATGTAGGAGCTGACGTCCGGATTTCGCGGGTCAGTGGACAGGCCGCACTTCTTGCGGTTTGCAAGCCAAGTGGCAATCTTCTGCTCGACATAGGCGTGGACTTGGGGGTACTCCCAACCGGGCTCGATCTCGGCAAAGATCTTGTAATCTCGGGGGAGGTATCGAAAGACATGGCCAGTTGTGGACTTGGTCGCAAAACCCTTCCATTCGCGCATGAGACGTGAATAGGCGGTTGTAGGCTCCGCAGTGGTGTACTCGACAGCTTCCGATGGATCCTTTGCGCCACGGCGGATGCCGCCAGTACGCAGGAGATCCATTGCAAACCGCGGCGGGAGATCCGCAAGTGCATCGGAGGCCGAGGTGGCTGCAGGAGAGTCGGGTGCGGGATCCGGAACCCAGCGATGGTGCGCTGAGCCTTCCGCTTTCAAGACGCGGCGGGCGGCATTCTTGGAGCTGATGTAGCCGGATGGCAGCACAAGGTGGTGCGTTGGCACAGGAAACCGTGGCTTGACACCCACTGCCCGATGGATTCCGACAAGAATCATCCGCTCTCGTATCTGCGGAACTCCGTACCAGGCGGAGTTCAGCAGCGTGTAGGCAACGTCGTAGCCTTCTTCGGCAAGGCTCTTCGAGACGAGCTCGGCAACATTAGTGCCACCATGGTTTAGGATGTCTGGCACGTTCTCCATCAGGAGCGCAACAGGCTTTGTAGCCCGGATGAACGCGACGTACCGTTCCCACAGACTCACACGACCATCTACGAGGAACGCTTGGTCTGCCGTTATTTCTTCACGCAGGCGCGCTTGTTCGCGGAGTTTGGCTCGGCCAACACGGGCGAACGCCTGACAGGGCGGTCCGCCGACGAGGACGTCGATCTGATGGTCTGTGGCACCCAGTAATCCGAGATCACCGAATACGGAGTCTGCGGTTTCGGTCACCGCATCTCGTGGGGAGTGGTGCGCTTCCTTGTCACCTCCGACAGAACGCGAGCCGAAGTTGGCTCCGTGTGACTTTGCAGCCCACGGGTCCATTTCAATGGATGCCACCGGAGTGAATCCGGCAGTGAGGAAGCCAAGGGAGATGCCGCCACACCCGGCGAACATGTCCATGTAGCGAATCTCGCCGCCATTCTGAATGCGCTGCAACTTGCTGCGGATCAGCGTGTCATCGGTGGTCGAGGCGCGGAGGGTCTTACCGGGCAAAGGGGGCCGGTCGGCGGCGGTGTTGCTGGGCGTTTCGTCGGGCTTACTGGATTGCGACTTGCGCGAAACGGTCTGAATGGACATCCGGTATCTCTAATAGGGAACATGCACCAGGACAACCTGCACGGAGCGCAGCAGGAAGGCGTCTCAAGCCCCTTCATGCCACGCAACGCAGCCCGGCTGACGATCTGCCAACCGGGCGCCACATGCTGCTTCGTGGAGGATTGTAATGGATCCGCTGGCCTACCGCTGATCTGCACCTGACGGATGTACTGGTTTTTGCCGTCTACAGCTAGCGCTGTATCAATTCTGTCCGGACGCATATACTCTTTGCGAGCCTCCGAGTTGGCAAGGTGGGCTGAATGAGTGAGGATGGTACAGACGACGAAGCTGAAAAAAATAGCACTCTGACAGGCTCGAGAGCTACGCTGCAATATCCTGGGATATCCGGGCAGCCCCCAAACTACGCATACAGCATGATTTCGCTCCCAGCGTCGGCGGACTCATCCCAGTACAAACAGTGATTTAAGTATTTTTGTCGCCGGTCCAGCCATCAGAAACTCAATGACAGGCGCGTAACTGCGGGAGCCCTGGGGTATCCGGGGCTGGTGGAGGAGTTGGTGGATATCGTTCTACCCGAAAAGCGTTCCCGAATGATGGCAGGCATCAAGGGAAAGAACACCACGCCAGAACTGGTGGTTCGCAAGCTTGTTCATGGAATGGGCATACGCTATTGCTTGCACCGGAAGGACCTGCCTGGTTCTCCGGATCTTGTTTTCTCGCGCATGAAGAAAGTGATCTTTGTGCATGGCTGCTTCTGGCACCGGCATCGCGGATGCCGATTTGCCTATACACCAAAATCGAATACACCGTTCTGGGTGGACAAGCTGGAGGGCAATATGCGGCGTGATGCCCTGGCTTTGACGGCGTTGGATGCCCTGGGCTGGCAGGTTCTGATCGTGTGGGAGTGCGAAATTTCCGACCTGTCTGCCTTGGCCCGAAAAGTGGGGTTATTCCTTGCGGTAGATCGCTGATCATTGAGCCGGAGGCCTCGTGGAGTAGCGTGCTGAAAGCGATGGAATTGGATGCCGCAGCGGCGGGAATGGGGCAAGAGAGGCAATGGTTGCCCAATTGCTAGAATATGCACATCGAACGCCGCGACGGCCTCGAGCAGGTCCGAGAGCCCCGTTTGTCGTAAATCAACGGCTTGCCGGTCTCGCGCGAGCGCGATTCGGTTGGCCCCGCTGAGCTTCGGCTTTGCGTCGCCGAAGTCATCGCTCTGGATATCCTCTTCGGGTCGGTAGTTCCGGTTCGTCGCTGCTGGGAGTGGTCATCGGCTGCCCCTTGATCGAGATCGCACGCCGGGCAATCGCTGAACGACCGGTTTGCTGAGCAGACCGTCCGGCCAACTTCCGATGGACTCAGTGACCGCTTAGCGCTGCCGCCTTCATTCTCCCCGCGCGGCCGAACGTTGCAAACCAGCCTCAAGCTGACTTATCCGGTTGTAGTCTTGACTGGCCGCAATGGCCGACGAGCACTCAGCCAACGATCAGTCAGTACGGAGGCTCCGTATCAGTTAGCTGCCGTTGAATCGGCTGAGCAACGAATGAGCGCAGCGGGCCGCTTTTTGCCATCCCTCTGACGGCAAACGAGTCATCTCGAATCGTTTGACCGAAATCTCACCGGGCATAATGAGCTGCGGATGCTCGAGAGCAGCGTCTAGTTGTTGCCGTTATCCGCATCGCGATTGGCCAGCAGCCGGCCGAGCAGATCGCGCACCACGTGAGCCTCGAAAGGTTTGTCGCAAATCCCCGAGACCCCGGCCGATTCGATCGCCGCCAGGCGCCCCATGTTGGCCTCGCTGGTCACCATGATGATCGGCACCGAAGCCTGCCAGCTCTGCTTGCGAATGAAATCAACCAGGTCCTTGCCGTCCATTTCCGGCATGTTGTAGTCGGTGATGACCAGATCGACCATGGTCTCGGCCAGGATAGCCGCCGCCACGCTGCCGTTCTCGGCCTCGATGAAATTCATGATGCCCAGGTTTTCCAGCAGACGGCGCATGAATTTGCGCGCGCTGGAGCTGTCATCGACGAGCAGCACGCGCAACTCCTCGGCACGAAAATCGATGGCGTCGCCATGTTCCGCGGCGAGGTAGTCGATGGTGGTATCGAGCGCGCGGCTCAATTGCGCCGTGCTGAAGGGCTTCGGCAGAATGCCGCAGACCCCGGCCTGGCGTACCGGATCGAGCGCTTGCGGGCGGGTTTCGCTGGAAACCAGGATGAACGGAAGGCCAGCCAGGTCGGGATCATCGCGCATCGCCACGACCAGATCAGTGCCCGTCATGTCGGGCAGGTAGAGTGCGCTGATCACCACGTCCGGTCGCACGTCGCGCATCGAGGCCAATGCTTCGGCCGCCGAACCGGCCAGCCGCACGCGCTCCATGCCCAATTCCTTGCAGGCCTGGGTGATGTACTTTGCCTGCATGGCCGAAGGCTCAACCAGCAAAAGGGTGGGATCGGCGAAAGCAGTGTTCATGGTCCTAGCTCAGGCGAATACGATGGACGTATTGTAGCGATTATCGTGCGCAGTTCTCACTGGCAAGTCCCGAACTCGGCTTTTCAACTCTTGGTTTCAAGCTCATGGGGTTCTCCTTGGCCGGACTCTCCCGATCTCATGTGGCATAGGCCGGATGAATGAGACCCAAAGCGGCGGCACTGTGGCGAAACGACTTCGCGCGGCGCCGCTCGTGTCTACTTGAATGGCCGATTTTCCAAAAGCTGAGCGACCGCAAGGCATTTCAACAGGCGAAGAAAGTTCCTTTTCGGCGATGCCAAGGGTAGGATCGGCGCTCGCGCATTCGGTTGTTGCCGCCAAGCAACTGTCTTTTTTGACGGAGCCTTCATGAAGTATTCTCAAGCGTCGCTCGGGCGTGTCTTTGTCGTCCGCCTCGAGGACGGCGATATTGTCCACGAATGTCTGGAGCGTTTTGCCCGTGAGCAGGCGATCCGCGCAGCGGGGCTAATCGCCCTGGGTGACGCCGACGCCGGCAGCCGGCTGATCGCCGGAACTGAAGCCGGGCGCGCCGACCCGTTGGTGTTCGTCGAGCGCGTGCTCGACGAAGCGCACGAGGTTGCCGGGGTGGGGACGATTTTCCCCGACGAAGACGGCAATCCGATTTCGCACGTTCACCTGGCGTGCGGTCGCCAGGATTCGCTCGTCGTCGGTTGCGTGCGCTCCGGCGTCAAGGTCTGGCACGTGATGGAGGTGATCGTCGTCGAATTGCTCGACTGCCACGCCGTTCGCCGGTTTGAAGCCGGGCTGCCGGGATTCAAGCTGCTCAATCCCTGATCGCGGCCCGCCTGAACCGAGCAGAAAACTGCGCTTGCCGCGAAACTCTTAGCGTGCTCGCCGTTCCAAGCGCCGCTGGTGGCTCGCGATGTAGATCCCGCTGGTGACGAGGATAGCGATTCCGAGCAAGGACCAATGGTCGGGAAAGTCGCCAAAGACGAAGAAGCCGATCAATGCGACCCAGATCAGTTGCGAATAGCTAAATGGCGCCAGTCGCGAGGCCGGGGCATGTTCGTAGGCCTTGATCAGGATCAGATGTCCGAAACCACCCAATGCGCCAACGCCTAGGAATGCGGCAACATGCTCAAGGTTTTGAGGCATGGTCCAAACACCGGGCAGCGTGAAGAGCGAAAGAACCGAGCCAACCAGTCCGGCGTAAAAGATCGAGGTGTAAGGACCTTCCAGACCGGCCAGTTTGCGCGTGAGGATCTGGTAGGTAGCAAAGGACATGGCGTTTGCCACAGGCAATAGCGCCGCCCAGGTAAAGATGCTGCTGCCGGGTCGGATGATGGTCAAGACGCCGACGAATCCACAGAAAACGGCAAGCCAGCGTGAGATCTCGACTTTCTCTCCGAGAAAAACGACCGACATGATCGTCACCAGAACCGGCGCCAGATAGGCGATGGCAGTCGCTTCCGCCAAGGGCATGAATTTGAGCGCGCTGACGAAAAATACTGAGCCCATGAGCAGCAACAAACCACGAATCAGTTGGGTGCCGAGCCGTTTCGTTCGAACCAGCGCAAGACCGTAACGCGGACCAAGCGCCAAAATGATCAGCAGGAGGTGAAAAGTGAAGCGCGCCCAGACGATCAAGGCAATCGGATAGAAGCGTGTCAGATATTTGGCGAGCAGATCTCCGACGGAGAAAAAAATCACCGCCACCATCACCATCAGGATGCTTCGGGAGAGCTGAGGCCTCGGCGAGGCTGCGTCAGCCATGGCGGCACTGGAGAATAAGCAGCAATTTGGCGCGCACGGCCCGATTTCCGAAGGGCGTGACGATTAAGCAGAAAGTCATTGATGGCATCAGTTGCGGGGACTCGCCGAAGTCTACTCCGTTTACCCCTGCCTCAGAGCCGCTGACGAGATGATTTGCTGCGCGACTCACTCGCCCGAGCAGCGCGCCGCCACCGGCCGCTCGAGCCATCGCCCGCAACGGCCCACCAACGGGGCAGCTACTCGGTGCCCGGCGTTGAGCGCGCCAACAGGCGTGCGGCGCCGGCGAAGTTCCACAGACCGACCGGCGCGGTGTTGTCGAGCACTGCGCTCACCGCCTGGTCCATGTATTCCAGCGAGCGCACATAGCGCTGGCACAGCGACGGTTCGCCGATCATCACCAGCGGCACTGCGGCCAGTTCGTTGCCCGCCCCGGAAAGCCCTGAGACCAGTTCGTGGCCGATCAACAGCCCGGACAGGTAATCGGCAAGCGCGGCCGGCGCCAGGCGCCCGGTCAGCCCCAACGTTCGCGTGCCGAAGAGCTGATGCGAGAGCTCGCCCGGGCCGCTGCGTCGCGCGTTGGCAAGCCCCAGCTCGAACGCGGCGACGTCGGTTCCGCCTTTGACTTCGCTCGCTGCCGGCAGCAGTCGGCCGAGGATCGAATGCGCGCTCAGTACGGCGAACAGCTCGCCGGTCAGATAGGTCGCGAAACGGACGATCTTGCCGTCCTCGATCTGTACCCACTTCGAATGCGTCCCCGGCAACAAGATGCACGAGCGTTCTGACCATTGCGGGTTCTGCAAGAGCGCGCCGGCGATCTGAATTTCCTCGCCGCGCATCACGTCGGGCAATTCGCCGGGCTCGTCATACAGCACGCCCGGCGCAATCAGGATCTCTTGGCCGAGTCCGCTGGCCACGGTCGTATTCTGTTCGGCGAGCGCCTTGACCGTCGCCGGACAGCGCACATAGGGCGCCTCGCGCCAGCCCTGGGCGCTGCCGACCATGCCGCTGGCGACCACCGGAAGCTGCGGCCAGTGCCTGACCCAGTCACCGGCGATCGCGGCGAAAGCCTGTTCGAATCCGGCGCGTCCCGGCAGCGGCAGGTGCTGAATGCCGTGCGCCGAGTGACGGGTGTCGATCACCTGGCCGTCGTGCATCAAAAAGGCGCGCAGGCTCGAAGTGCCCCAGTCGAGTGCTAGCAGTTGGGGGACGATGTCCGGGGTTGAACTCATTGCGCAGGCGTCCTGAAAAAATTGAGGACGACAGAGTACCACCGGTCGCGGCGATCGGCGACTGGTGACACTGGCGTCAGTCTGGCAGCGCCGCATCTGGCGTTGCCGGCAAGGCGAACCGCCCTTCGCCCAGACGCTGCTGAAGGAAGCGCACGCACAGGCCAAGCTTGGCCGAATCGGTCAGGCGTTCGCGGCACACCGCCCACACGTCGGCGGGCTGACGATAAGCCGGCAGTATTTGAACCATCGTCGACGCGTCAAGGCTGGCCGCGACGTCGCGCTCGGCAACGAGCGCGACGCCCAGGCCGGCATGCGCCCACAGAAGCGCGACTTCGGCGCTATTGGTCGACAATGGCCCGGTCACCTTGACCGCTTCGAGCCCGCCCGGCCCGTACAGCCGCCAGACGGCGAAGCTCTGGTCGCTTGCGCGCCGGGCCAGGCAGTCGTGCTGTGCGAGATCGGCCAGCGACGCGGGATGCCCTCGGCGTTCAAGGTAGGCCGGCGCGGCGCAAAGGATTCGGTGGCAAGCGAAGATTCGATGCGCGATCAGCTGCGACTCATCGACGTCGCCGAGCCGAATGTCGATATCGATCGCCTCGCCGACCAGATCGACCGGCCGGTCGACGAGCTGCAGGCTGATCTCGACCGCCGGATAACACTGGCAAAAATCGGCCAACACCGGCGCCAGGTACTTGTGGCCGAGGCGGCAATCGGCGCTGATGCGCAGCATCCCG
>Ga0316602_10000707_pt1 | contig 13712 bp, 11 predicted proteins | sample OWC_soil_day10_C_FD_203103 | JGI IMG/M metagenome (GOLD analysis project Ga0316602, IMG submission 203103) | Wetland soil microbial communities from Old Woman Creek delta, Ohio, United States - OWC_soil_day10_CT | ecosystem: Environmental > Terrestrial > Soil > Wetlands | place: USA: Ohio... | reverse complement strand
GTTAATTATAATAAAAGCGGCAAACCAGCAGTTGAAAATTTCTCCCTGGCTGTAGAACAGGGAGAAATCTGTTGTCTTGTGGGAGAAAGCGGAAGCGGGAAAACTTCCGTTATCCGTGCAGTTATAGGGAATCTGTCGGGACAGGGAAGGGTAGTACAGGGAGACATCTTCTTTGAGGATGAACCCCTTTTATCATATACTTCAAATGACTGGAGAAAGATTTACGGCACAGAAATTTCCATGATTTTTCAGGATACAGGAGCCATGTTGAATCCAATCCGTACAATTGGTTCCCAGTTTGTTGAATATATCCGCGCCCATAGAGCTTATAGCAGAAAAGAAGCATGGGAGAAAGGTGTACAGATGCTGGAACGCACGTGTCTGCCTGATGGGGAGCGCATCATGAAATCCTATCCGTTCCAACTTTCAGGCGGTATGAAACAGCGTGTCGGAATTGCGTTTGCCATGGTTTTTAAGCCTAAGCTGCTGCTTGCCGATGAGCCTACCAGCGCACTGGATATCACAACGCAGGCGCAGATGATCCGCCAGATGATGAAACTGAGAGAGGAGTACGGCACCAGCATTATAATGATAACCCATAACCTGGCTCTTGCGGCATATATGTCGGATCATATTGTGGTGATGAAAGACGGAAAAATAGCAGACAGCGGTGACAGGAACCACATTTTGCATAATTCCCAGGCTGAATATACAAAGAAACTCTTATCTGCAGTGCCGTCACTGGGAGGTTATTATTATGTTTGAACCGGATGATCTGATTATTGAAGCCAGGCATCTTACAAAATCATATCAACTATCCAGGTATAGATTTCTGACTGCCTGTGATGATGTCAGCCTTAATTTCTACAAGAACCGGACCCTTGGTATCGTTGGAGAGAGTGGCTGCGGAAAAAGTACTTTTATGCGAATGGCAGTGGGGCTGGAAAAACCGACTTCCGGGGAAATATTGTTTCATGGAAAAAATATCACAGAGCGAAAAGGCGAAGAACTGCGTCTAAGCCGCAGACATATTCAGATGATTTTTCAGGATCCTGGGGAAGCATTTCACCCGCGTATGAAAGTGAAAGAAATAATTTGTGAACCGCTTTTTAACTTTAATCAGATTAAGAAAAGTGAAATGGCTTCAAAAGCAAGAGAACTTCTAGAAATGGTAGAACTTCCGGGGAGCTTTGCAGAGCGTTATCCCCATGACATGAGCGGTGGTCAGCGGCAGCGTATCGGTATTGCCAGAGCATTGGCGCTGGAACCGGAAGTAATTATTTGTGATGAAATAACATCGGCACTTGATGTTTCGGTGCAGCAGACGATTGTTCAACTGCTTTTAGACCTGCAAAAGAGGAAACAGATATCCATAGGCTTTATCAGCCATGATCTGGCATTGGTACAGCAATTTGCACACCAGATAGCAGTTATGTATCTGGGCAATGTTGTTGAGATTTTAAGCGGAAAGGAAGTCAGTACAAAAGCCGCACACCCATATACACAGGCGTTACTGGATTCTATTTTTGATCTTCACATGGATTTTTCAAAGGAAATAGTCAGCATGGATAGTGAAATACCAAGTCCATTGAATGTACCAGAGGGCTGTCCTTTCCAAAACCGCTGTATTCATTGTATGGATGTATGCAGGGCAGAAAAACCAGAATTATGGGAGACAGAACCCGATCATCTGGTAGCATGCCATCAATTTAAGCATTTTAAATACCGGGAGGATAAATGAAGAAAGCAGGAGTTAAGAAAATAATTGCAGTTTTTGTGTCAGCAGCTATGTGGGGCAGCTTGCTGTCTGGATGCGGGGCAGCGGCAGGCACTGGGAAGACATCAACTGGTGCAGAAGAAGGTAAAAAGACACTGGTGATCGGAAGCGGTCAGTCAGCGGGTACTTTGGACCCCATTAAGGCTTATAATGGCTGGTATCCGGTACGTTATGGTATTTGTCAGACTTTAACCAAAATGAATGATGATTATTCCATAACCGGCTGGCTTACAAATGATGATTATTCATCCAATGAGGACAATACGGTATGGACTTTTATCATAAAAGACAAGGTGACATTTTCCAATGGAAACAAGCTGGATGCAAAGGCCGTTAAAAAATCTCTGGAGAATGTATTTGAGAATGGAGAAAGAGGCGTGGAGTATTTTACTCCCGTTTCCATAGAAGCTGACGGCCAGAAGCTGGTGATTACCACCCAAAAGCCAGAGCCCATTTTACCAAATAAGCTGGCTGATCCATTATTCTGTATCATAGACACATCGATTGATAACAGTAAAATCGGAGATAGCGGTCCAATCGGAACTGGTCCGTATGTATGTGAATCGTTTGATACTGCCACAAAAAAATGTGTGGTAGTTAAAAACCAGAATTACTGGAATGGTGAAGTAAAGACGGATCGGATTGAATTCGTTTATTCCGAGGACCAGTCTATAATCAGTATGGGACTTCAGTCAGGTGACTTCGATGCGGTCTATAATGTCAGCATGAATGATATTGGCATATTTGAAAAAAGCAGTGATTATAAAATCAAAACAAATCCCAGTGGGCGTACCACCATTGGTTTTATGAATCAGAACGGACGGTTGGGTGATAAAGTACTTCGTGAAGCAGTTCTTCAAATGCAGGACAAAGACTCTTACTGCAAAATTTTGCTGAAAAATCAGTATGTGCCAGGGAAAACGCTTATAACCTCCGCCTCCGATTATGGGTATGATACGCTGGCGGATCCCAACTCATACAATCCTGAGAATGCAAAAAAACTTTTGGATGAAGCAGGCTATACAGATACTGACGGAGATGGTTTTCGTGAAACTCCTGCTGGAGAGCCGGTCAATCTTCGTTTCGTCTATTATACCGGACGCCCGGAACAGCAGATCGTTGTGGAGGCAGCTCAGGCAGCGATGGCCAAGGTGGGAATCAAAGTTACCCCGGAAGTCCATGATACCCAGACCGTTATGGATATGCAAAAGACGGGTGATTATGATTTGCTTTGCATGAGCATTAACATCATGAACTGCGGAGACCCTGAGAATCAGATCAATACCTATTTTAAAGCAGGTGGTACCTATAATGCGACTGGATATAGCAGCGAAGAGTTTAATTCTCTTATGGACCAGGTACATGTAAGCGCAGATCCGAAACAGAGAAAAGATTTGATCAAACAGGCAGAGCAGGTTCTGTTAAATGATGGAGTGGCAGTTTATTTTTGTTATCCCATCATGAATTTTGTTATGAAAAAACATGTTGACGGAATTAATTCTACCCCTGCGGATTTTTACTGGGTTGATGAAAATACAACGGTTAATCATTAACAGGCATTGGAGGAACAGTTACTTATGAGTGAAGTGAATGACATAAACTTAAATAAAAAGATAAAAGAAGAGATGACGGACTACTGGTCCTCACGCGCAGAGATATTTAATGAACTGAAAATACAGGAGCTGAATTCTGATATGCGCGGGCGATGGCTGAAGGAACTCCTAATCTATCTCCCAGCTAAAAAAGGTCTTAAAATACTGGATATTGGTACAGGAACAGGTTTTTTCTGCTTTTTACTTGGGGCGGAAGGCCATGATCTGACTGGTATTGATCTTACTGAGAAAATGATCCTGGAAGCAAGAAAATCATCGTCCATTTTGGGGATATCTGCTGAATTTTATGTGATGGATGCAGAGATGCCGGATTTTCCAGATAACAGCTTCGATGCGATTGTCACCCGCAATGTGGCATGGACATTGCCGGATCTTAAAAAAGCTTATGAGAAATGGCATAATCTTTTGAAAGAGGATGGCGTACTCATTAATTTTGACGGAGATTACAGCAGAGAGAATGAACAGCAAAAGCTGCCGGAAAATCATGCACATTCAAAGATTACACAGGAACAGTGGAGTGCATATGAACATTTAAAAACGGAACTGCGTCCCATCTCAAATCCAAGACCTGCATGGGATGTTGAACTTCTGAAATCAGCCGGATTTAAAGAGATCAGGCTGGATGAACAGGTGGGAAACAGAATTTACAGTGAAATAAACCAATTCTATAATCCGACCCCTATTTTCACAATAGCAGCAAGAAAATAATAACAGATTGAGTTACTCCGGATCTTTCTCCTGCATACATGCTTGACCTGCCGATGGTGTTGAATTAATATGGTATTAATTGTATAATATGACTAAGCATGTCAGCAAGCAGGAGGATAAGATGTTCAGCCCAATTAAAAACACGAAGGTTTATGAACAGGTAATGGATCAGATCAGGGAAATGATTGACAACGGAGTTTTGAAAAAAGGAGACAAGCTTCCTTCTGAGAGAGATTTAGTTGAAGAATTACAAGTGAGCAGAGCGTCAATCCGGGAAGCTCTTCGGGCGTTGGAAGTCATTGGATTAATCGAGTGCAGGCAGGGAGAAGGAAATTTTATTAAATCAAGCTTTCAGGATAATTTGTTTGAACCTTTATCTATCATGTATACACTGGAAGGAACCAATCCGGAAGACATACTGGAATTAAGAAAGATTATGGAAGTAGAGGCCTCCGGTCTGGCTGCTAAGAGAATAACGGATGAACAATTAGGTGAATTAAAAGAGATCATGGAACGGTTTGAAAACTGTTCAGATGAAAACATGAATGCAATGATTGATAAAGAACTGCATTATAAGATTGCAGAGTACTCAGGAAATGTGTTGATTTTTAACATTCTCAGAACTGTTTCACATCTGGTAGATGATTTCATTAAAGATACCAGGAAATTAATCATAGCAGACCAGGAAAAGAAAAAAATACTTTTGTTACAACATAAGGAAATCTATCTGGCCATTGAAATGCACAGCTCTGTTGCAGCACGTAAAGCGATGCGTCAGCATCTTGATTACACCAACAAGTATATTAAAATGATCTGATGATAAGGAGAAAAAATATGTTGGAACTATACAAAGCGATTGCAGACTGCGATTCCAATAGAAGAAATATGGTTGCGACAGTAATTGATGGAGAAGCATTGGGACAGAAGGCATTATTTTCTGATGAGATGCTTATCTGTGAGACGAAAGAGTCCGGTTATTTTTCCCAAAACGCTGAAATGATATGGAACGTGGCAAGTGATAAAGATCAATGCAAGAAAGGTATGATTACTCTTGATGGCAGGCGGATTTACTGTGACTGGCTGGGTCAGGAGATTCATCTGGTGATATGCGGTGCAGGTCATGTCTCAATTCCGGTGATACAGATTGGTCTCATGATGGGGTGTGAAGTCACCGTTCTTGAAGACCGCCCCCAATTTGCAGACAATGCAAGGCGGGCTGGAGCGACAACAGTTATTTGTGAACCATTTGAGCAGGGGCTGAACCAGGTGAAGGGCAGCAGTAATACGTATTTTGTTATTGTAACAAGAGGCCACCGTTATGATCAGACGTGTCTGGAACTGATTGCCAGGAAAAAACATGCCTATATCGGAATGATTGGTAGCCGGGCACGGGTGGCAAAGGTAAAAGAGACCGCATTGTTAAACGGCTGCGATAAGGCAGTTCTTGATCAGTTATACAGTCCCATAGGCCTGAGTATCAATGCGGAAACTCCGGTTGAAATCGGAGTTGCTATTATGGCAGAGATCATTGAAGTGAAGAACAAGAAGATGCGTTCCAGCGGATATTCCAAAGATATACTGCACGCCATTTTGAAGCCGGAAGAAAAAAAAGGACGAAACGTTCTGGTTACGATTGTGGCAAGAAAGGGGTCGGCTCCCCGGGAGGTTGGGACAAAGATGCTGGTAACGCCGGAAGGAAGGTGTATTGGAACCATTGGCGGTGGTTGTATGGAGTCAGAGGTTCTTCAGATCGCATTCCAGATGCTTCACAGTGACAGGGAGAATTCTCAGCTTTTCCATGTGGATATGACCGGAGCAGATGCAGAAGAGGAAGGCATGGTGTGCGGCGGGGTTATTGATGTATTGTTAGAAGTTATCTGAATCTGAAGGTATAAGGTCAGAACGGCTTAAAATCAAAATGATGAGCCGCTCTGACCTTATTATTATATTTTTACTATAATTTATTAAAATGTATAGATGTTTTTTTATTATTGTGATATTATGGCAATAAGTGGTCAGACCATTATACCAATAGAGCAATACAAATTCATGTTACGTTTGTATGATTTGCCACACTATATTTAATACATAGAAAGAGAGGGATACGAATGGATATTTTAGTCTGTATCAAGCAGGTTCCGGATACATCAAAAGTTGAAGTGGATCCGGTAACTGGTGTTTTAAAAAGAGATGGTGTAGATTCAAAAATGAACCCTTATGACTTGTATGCTTTGGAAACCGCACTGAAAATGAAAGAGCACCAGGGTGGATTGGTAAAGGTGATCAGCATGGGACCGCCTCAGGCGAAAGAGGTAATTAAAGAAGCATATATGATGGGAGCAGACGACGGAGCCTTAATAACGGACAGAAAGTTTGCAGGAGCAGATGTACTTGCCACCTCTTACACTATTTCCCAGGGCGTGAGAAAAATGGGGGATTTTGATCTTATCTTATGCGGAAAGCAGACAACAGATGGTGATACCGCTCAGGTAGGACCAGAGATGGGGGAATATCTTGGAATCCCCCATATTACCAACGTTTTAAAGATTGTGGAAATAAAAGAAAAATCAATTATAGTAGAAATGGATATGCCGGACACAATAGAAGTCGCCGAAATCCAGTTTCCATGTTTAATCACCGTTGAGAAAGATATTTTTCAGCCAAGACTGCCATCCTATAAGAAAAAGTTAGAGGCAAAAGACAAGGAAATCAAAATCCTGACCATCAATGATTTTGAAGATAAAGATGATATGAAATATGGGTTAAATGGTTCCCCCACACAGGTAGAAAGAATATTCCCCCCATCCATCAACAATGACAGAGAGATATGGACTGGAACCGGCGATAAACTCAGCTTACAAATGGCATCAAAACTGAAAGAGTTAAAATTCATATAAAGAAGGGTGGGGATTTTATGGGCAAGTTAATATGTAACCAGGAGAATGTGAATGAGTCGAATATCGAGGAATTATTAAAAGTCTGTCCTTTTGGAGCAATTGAATACACGGATGGAAAAGTGCAGGTGAATGCAGGCTGTAAGATGTGTAAGATATGTGTGAAAAAGGGTCCGGCAGGCGTGATGGAATTTGTTGAAACTGAGACAAAAAAGGTTGATAAGAGCTTGTGGAGAGGAATAGCCGTCTATGTTGATCATGTAGAAGGAACCATTCATCCGGTGACAATGGAGCTGATCGGAAAGGCCAGAGAGCTTGCTTCAATTGTCGATTTTCCAGTGTATTGCGTTTTTATCGGCCACAATATAAAAAAGAAAGCGGAAGAGCTGCTGCATTACGGTGTGGATGAAGTCTTTGTATACGATAACAAAGAATTAAAGGATTTCAGAATCGAAACTTACACGGCAGCCATGGAAGACTTTATAAATAAAGTCAGACCATCTTCCATACTGGTGGGTGCCACGACCACGGGAAGATCTCTTGCTCCCAGAGTAGCTACCAGATTCAGAACCGGATTAACGGCTGACTGCACCATACTTGAAATGAAGGAAAACACAGATCTTGTTCAGATCAGACCGGCCTTTGGCGGCAATATTATGGCTCAGATTATATGCCCCAATACAAGACCCCAGATGGCAACGGTAAGATATAAGATTATGAATGCACCGGAAAGACAGAGGGATCCCAAAGGAACAATAACGGTATGTAAACTGGAACCGGAAAAATTAAAATCCCAGATAGAGGTTTTAAAGGTTACGAAGAAAAAAGCAGAAGAAAACATATCTGATGCAGAGGTGATCGTTGCAGTAGGCAGAGCCATAAAATCAGAAAAAGACATGGCTATGGTGCAGGATCTTGCAGATCTGCTGCATGCCCAGATTGCAGGAACAAGACCTCTTGTGGAGGCAGGGCTGATTCCGGCAAAGAAGCAGATTGGTCTTTCCGGAAGAACGGTGAAGCCAAAGCTGATCATTGCCCTGGGAATATCCGGTGCCGTTCAGTTTGTGGCTGGAATGAATCACTCAGATCGTATTTTTGCTATCAATAAAGACGAAAACGCCTCGATCTTTCATACAGCACATTATGGAATCGTAGGAGATATTTATGAAATTGTGCCCCGGCTTGTGAAAGAATTAAAGTGTACTGGAGCATAGTTAACAATTTTTACATAGAATGCGGGTCGATTTGCTGATAGAAAAATTACGAATCAAGGAGGGAATAAATGTGATGGATTATAAAAAAATTGATACCGGAGACGTGGAATATCTGGTGACTCTGCTAGGCAGGGACAGAGTATTTACCGATGATGAAATTAATGATGACTTCAGCCATGATGAAATGGGTGGAATAAGCCGGAAGCCAGATGTCTTGGTTGATGTTCTTACAACAGAAGAAGTATCAAAGATCATGAAATATGCCTATGACCACAGAATTCCTGTTGTAGCCAGAGGATCAGGTACTGGTTTAGTGGGAGCATCTGTTCCGGTTTACGGCGGAATTATGATCAATATGTCTAAGATGAACCGGATACTGGAAATAGACGAAGAAAATCTCACCCTGACTCTGGAACCGGGGGTCTTATTAATGGAAATCAGTGAATTTGTTGAAGAACATGATTTGTTCTATCCGCCAGATCCAGGTGAAAAATCAGCGACGATTGCCGGTAACATCAATACCAATGCAGGAGGCATGAGAGCGGTTAAATATGGAGTTACCAGAGATTACGTGAGAGGGCTGGAGGTTGTTCTTCCAAACGGGGAAATCCTTGAAATCGGTGGCAAGGTGGTAAAAAACTCTTCTGGCTATAGTATAAAAGACTTAATATGCGGGTCAGAAGGAACCCTTGGAATTGTAACAAAGGCCATTTTAAAACTGCTTCCCCTTCCTAAAAAGGCGATATCCCTGTTAATTCCATTTCCAAGCCTGGATATGGCAATCAGTACGGTTCCGGAAATCGTGAAATCTAAAGCTGCTCCCACTGCCATAGAATTTATGCAGAGAGAAGTAATTCTTGCAGCAGAGGAATACTTAGGAAAGAAATTCCCTGACAATTCTTCCGATGCATATCTCTTGCTGACATTTGACGGAAATACCAGGGAGGAAATCGAACGGGCATATGAAAAAGTAGCGGATATCTGTCTGAAGGAAGGTGCCTGCGATGTATTTATTGTTGATACAGATGAGAGAAAGGAATCGGTCTGGTCTGCGAGAGGAGCATTTCTTGAAGCTGTAAAAGCGTCAACTACAGATATGGATGAATGTGACGTTGTAGTTCCCAGAAATAAAGTTGCCGAGTTTATTAAATATACCCACGAACTTCAAGACAGATTTCAAGTAAGAATCAGAAGTTTTGGTCATGCAGGAGATGGGAATTTACATGTATACGTATTAAAGGATGAGCTTTCAGAGGAAGCCTGGAAGAAGAAACTTTCAGAAGTATTTGAAGCCATGTATAGTAAATCAAGGGAGCTAAGCGGCCTGGTATCCGGAGAACATGGAATTGGTTTTGCTAAGAAAGCATATATGCTGGAGCAATACAGTCAGGAATATGTAGAACTGATGAAGAATATAAAACTGGCCTTTGATTCCAGAAATATTTTAAACCCTGGGAAGATTTTTCAGTAAATTAATCTGATAAAAAGATCGTGAGGGAATCTTATGGCCAAAATAAAAATACCGTATTCAAATAGACTTTTAGAGGTTGAAATTCCAGATCATAATCTGCTTGGAATATTAGAATCAAAAGCCCATACTTATCACGCCTATGGCAGTCAGGAGGAGATTGTAAACAGGGCTTTGGATCACCCGATCGGAAGTGCCACCTTAGAAGAACTGGTTCAGGGCAGGAAAAACATGGTTATTATAACCAGCGATCACACAAGACCGGTACCAAGTAAAGTGACAATGCCGATCCTTCTTAAACGGATCAGGAAGGCCAACCCTGATATTGACATTAAAATATTAATTGCTACCGGATTTCACAGACCTGATACAACGGAAGAACTGATTCATAAGTTTGGACAGGAGATAGCAGACCATGAAGTGATCATCAATCATTTATCAGAAGACGAAAACAGCGTAGTGAGAGTGGGAACTCTACCTTCCGGCGGAGAACTTTGGCTTAATAAGCTGGCAATGGAAACGGAGTTATTGATTTCCGAAGGATTTATAGAGCCTCATTTTTTTGCGGGATTTTCCGGAGGAAGAAAGAGTGTGCTTCCAGGCGTGGCATCAGCAAAAACCGTAATGGCAAACCATTGCTCCGAATTTATAGCAAGCGAGTATGCCAGGACGGGAGTCATTCATAACAATCCCATACATAAGGATATGCTTTATGCAGCCAGACAGGCAAAGCTTGCTTTTATACTGAATGTTGTCATTGACAGTGAAAAAAATATTATTAATGCTTTTGCAGGAGACAGCGAGCTGGCACACGCAGAAGGCTGTAAATTTGTTATGGATCTGGCTTCGGTCAAGGCGGTAAAAGCAGATATTGCTGTCACATCCAATGGAGGATATCCTCTTGACCAGAATGTATATCAGTCTGTGAAAGGAATGACGGCAGCAGAAGCTGTGTGCAAAGAGGACGGGGTTATTATAATGGTCTCGGCCTGTAATGACGGGCATGGAGGTAAGTCCTTTTATGAAAACATGGCAAATGCAAAGAATCCGGAAGAAGTTCTTAACCGTGTCATGAAAACCGGAAGAACCGAAACAATACCCGATCAATGGGAGTTCCAGATACTTGCACGGATACTTAAAAAGCATACAGTCATACTTGTTTCCGATCTATGTGAACCGGAAATGATTAAAAAAATGCATATGCAGCATGCTTACACGTTTGAGGAAGCGCTTAAGAGGGCATTAGAAATAAAAGGGTCAGATGCCGATATAACAGTCATACCCGATGGGGTGGGTGTAGTAGTGAAATAAAATCAGGGAAAGGAGTTCTCTTTGGAGGGCTCCTTTCCTGTTTGGCGTTCAATAAACTAATATTGCATTAATTGTATCACATATATTGCTGCTGGCATATAATTTATAAAAAATTTATTGCATTAAGAATAAATGTTCTGTATACTGTTAGCATATAAAATCATTGGTATTTGATTTTATATTTTTGGTATATTATAGTCAGATGGTAATTATAAAGAAATGAGAGGAGAGAATCATATGGCTGGATTATGCAATGAGAATCTTATATATAACAATTTAATCAATGGGCAGTGGACAGAATCTGCTTCAGGAGATGTCATCACCATAACATCACCTGCGGATGGTTCTTTCGTGGGTAAGATACAGGCAATCAGTAAGGAAGAAGTTAATGAAATTGTCCGATATTCCAAGGCCGGTCAATCCCAGTGGGCTGCTGTACCCATATACGAAAAAGCAGCGATCCTTTATAAGGCTGCAGCACTCCTGGAAGAACGGACAGAAGAAATATCAGATATCCTCATGATGGAGATCGCGAAAGATAAGAAATCTTCCGTATCAGAAGTCAAACGAACTGTGGATTTTTTACGTTTTACAGCAGATGCCGGGAAAAGTCTGGAAGGAATCGCAGTGAGCGGTGAGAATTTTCCAGGGGGCTCACGCAATAAGATGTCCTATATAAAGAGAATTCCTCTTGGTACCGTATTGGCAATATCCCCATTTAACTACCCAATTAATTTATCGGCTTCCAAGATAGCACCAGCATTAATGGGGGGCAACGCAGTCATATTGAAACCGGCAACACAGGGGGCTATCAGTGCACTTCACCTTGTAAAAGCATTGCAGGATGCAGGACTTCCGGCAGGGGTGGTGCAGACAGTAACCGGAAAAGGAAGTGAGATCGGCGATTATATTGTAACCCACCAGGGAATTGATTTTATTAATTTTACAGGCAGCACGGAGGTAGGCAGGCATATATCTCAGATTTCCTGTATGACACCCTTGCTTCTGGAACTCGGCGGTAAGGATGCGGCTCTTGTACTGGAAGATGCAGATTTGGAGTATGCGGCAGATAATATTGTGGAAGGAGCATTTTCCTATTCCGGACAGCGCTGTACAGCGGTGAAACGAATTATTACCACAGATAAAGTGGCAGACCAGTTAGTCACCATGTTAAAATCAAGAATTGAAAAGTTATCCGTAGGAGATCCCAGAAAATCTGCGGTTGTTACTCCCTTAATTGATCAGAAGGCTGCGGATTTTGCGGTATTTTTAACTCAGGATGCCATTGACAAAGGAGCTGAACTGATTGTGGGTAATAAACGAGAGGAGAACCTGGTTTATCCTACCTTGTTAGATAAGGTAACAGTGGATATGGAGATCGCATGGAAAGAACCATTTTCGCCGATTCTGCCTATTATCCGGGTAAAGAATATGGATGATGCAGTGGAAATTGCCAACCGTTCCGAGTATGGTTTACAATCTTCTGTATTTACAAAAGACATTAATAAAGCTTTTCTCATTGCTGAGAAATTAGAAGTGGGGACGGTTCAGATTAATAACAAGACAGAACGAGGACCAGATCATTTTCCGTTCCTGGGAGTAAAGGCTTCCGGTATGGGAACTCAGGGGGTAAGATATTCCATAGAAGCCATGACAAGACCAAAAGCTGTTACCATTAATGTTACACAATAAAAACCAAATACTGCAGCCTGCCCGATTCAAACGGGCAGGCTGCAATTTTACGTCTGTTAAGGACCGGATCAGCTTTCCTCATTGGAAGCGCTGTCGGCCTTGGTTGGATGTACGGTGCCCCATTCGTAGTGAGGAGGAGCATAAACAGAAGTCATTCTAAGGGGCTGGTTTCCTATATTAACAATATTATGCCAGATGCCCGCAGGAACAAATATGCTGTAATTGTCAAATACCAGATATTGGGAATCCATGGAAAGCTTTGAAGTTCCAAGCTGAACCAGGCCCAGGCCCTCCTCCACTCTCAAAAACTGATCAAGATCCGAATGGACTTCCAGACCCACGGTCCCTTTTACTGGTATGTTCATTAGTGTGACCTGAAGATGGTCTCCGGTCCACAGTGTAGTGCGAAAATTGTCATTTTGTCTGGCTGCTTTTTGCATGTCAATAATAAATGGATTTGGTCCGAAATCCGAAGGAAATTCCGGCAGATTCGTCATATCGGAATCGAATTCGGTCTTGTCATTTTCAAACATAGCATCATTCACCCATATAATTGTTTCTATTATTATATGAGCTGTAAAATATGAGTGATACCGTTTTTGGTGATATTTGGAAAAAATACGACTTAATAAACGAACCTTTGTAATCAAGCAAGTAAACCTTTTGACAAAATATGTCATTATATGATATTGTTGAATAATACAAAAGGTAATAATCATTATTAATTACAGGAGGCTTTATTCTATGGCGGGTACAAAAGTTGTTATAGTTGATGATTCCCCCTTCTCTATCGCTTTTATCAAAGGAATTCTTGTTAGAAACGGTCTTGAAGTAGTTGGAGAAGCAGGGACACTGGAAGAAGTAAAACAGGTGATACAGGAAACAAAGCCTCAGCTTGTGACGATGGATATGACACTGCCTGGAACCGATGGATTGGAGTGCACCCGTGCAATTCATGAAATTGACAGAAACATTAAAGTTATTGTTATCAGTTCCATGATGGATGATGAAATTGTGAAAGAAGCAAAAGAAAAC
>Ga0316602_10000702_pt1 | contig 13801 bp, 12 predicted proteins | sample OWC_soil_day10_C_FD_203103 | JGI IMG/M metagenome (GOLD analysis project Ga0316602, IMG submission 203103) | Wetland soil microbial communities from Old Woman Creek delta, Ohio, United States - OWC_soil_day10_CT | ecosystem: Environmental > Terrestrial > Soil > Wetlands | place: USA: Ohio... | reverse complement strand
ACTATCGCCTTCTGCAAGTTTTTCGACAGAGTCCCCTAGATATAGTGTGAGCGTCCCTGACAATACATATGCAATTTCCTCACCTTTATGGGATAAGGGCATTTGAGAGGACTGGGATCGGGGAGGAATAGTCATTAAAACCATTTCGATTGCTCCGTTTAGGTCTGGGGAAAGCAACGTATATTCCCAATTACTATGAGGGAATATAATTTTTTTTCGATTGTTGGTGCGGGTAATTAAATTATTAACAGTTGCAGGCTCGATAAAAAGACTAAAAAGTGGTACATCCAATGAGACTGCAATCATGCGAAGCGTATTGAGTGATGGATTTGCAAGTCCGCGTTCAATTTGACTTAACAAGGAAGAGGTAACGTTGATTTTTTCCGCCAGCTGGCGAAGATTGAGATTTTTGCTGGCTCGCGCAGCAGCAATTCTCTGTCCTAGTTCTACACTGTCATCAGTATTTTGCATTTAACCACATTCTCCTAATAAGAGTATTTTACGTTTAATACAATTTAATATTAGCAGAACCTATGTTGCTTCACAACTATTAAGTTCTATTGTTGTAATTTTTCACTTTTTGGCTTATGTCGGCTGAATTCGCTTAAGAACGGTTACCACTTTAGCCTTATAGCATTGTTTAGAATTCGAAATATTTTAATCAATTTATCTTTAAAAGTATTGCAAATATTATGGACATGATGTATATTAAATGTAATTAAATAGTTAAATATAATTTAATTGTTTTAAAAAAATAAAATATAGTTAAATGATTTTAAGGAGAAGATATTGATATCTTTGTTAGAGTTCGATATTTAGTTTTTCTTAATTTTCAATTATGGGAGGCTGCTATATGAACAATTTTACTTTTCTTGAAAAAAATTTTGAAGAATGGAAAACGAAATATCCACTTATGGAAGATATTATGAATACCCGTGCGGTATTTTGGACGAATTCACTTTATGGAAACAAACAAGGAGAAAAGCCACGTTCTATAACGGCAGAGGACATGAATGATGCAGAGGCAAGACTCGCAAGGTTTGCTCCATATATTATGAAGGCTTTTCCGGAAACCTACAGTCATAATGGCATTATTGAATCTCCGCTTGAACGTATTCCTGCCATGCAGCAAAAACTTAGCGACTTATATGGAATCCAAATTTCTGGAACGCTATACACCAAATTAGACAGTCATCTTCCTATTTCCGGGTCGATAAAAGCCCGGGGCGGTGTTTATGAAGTGCTTTACCTGGCGGAAACTATTGCGATGAAGCATATTGGATTTTCGTGGACAGATGATTATTCAGTATTAATAAACGATAATTATCGGAATTTGTTTGCAAAATACTCCATTGTTGTTGGTTCAACGGGAAATCTAGGTCTGAGCATTGGAATTATGGGAGCAGCATTGGGGTTTCGGGTAGTCGTACATATGTCTATGGATGCCAAACATTGGAAGAAGAATATGCTCCGGAGCAAAGGCGTTACCGTAATTGAACACGCTTCGGATTATTCCAAGGCGGTTGAAGCTGGGCGTAAGGAAGCGGAAAAGGATTCTATGAGCTACTTTATTGATGATGAGAACTCGCGGAATCTTTTCCTGGGATATGCGGTAGCCGCTAAAAGATTGCAGCAGCAGTTAAGCAATCTTAATATTGTCGTCGATGAAGAGCATCCTCTCTTTGTATATTTACCATGTGGTGTGGGAGGAGGGCCGGGTGGGGTTACTTTCGGCCTAAAGTCGATATTTAAAGAGCATGTCCATTGCTTTTTTGCAGAACCAACTCATTCACCGGCAATGTTGCTTGGGTTAATGACAGGGATGCACGAAAAAATATCTGTTCAGGATTTTGGTATTGATAATCGAACGGCCGCGGACGGGCTGGCTGTAGGCAGACCATCTGGGTTGGTAGGAAAAACATTGGAACGAGATATTGCCGGTGTATTTACTGTGCAAGATGAGCAACTCTATCTGTTGTTAAGAATGTTAGCAGACTCGGAAAACAAGTTTTTAGAACCATCTGCCTTAGCTGGATTCGACGGCCCGCTGCAATTGCTTGCAACACAATCGGGAAGAAGATTTCTCAAGGAAAGAAATCTTATAGACAAAATGTCTAACGCTACACAAATTATCTGGGCAACAGGGGGAAACATGGTTCCTAAGGCAGAAATGGATGAATTTTACTGTCAGGGCGTACAAGCAGCAGTAAAGCTGTGAAGATATTAAATAGTAAATGTATTGTGCCTGAAAGAAGAAGGGGGGCTTGTATTATCAGGCATGAGAATTTAAAAAGTATAGAAGGAAGGTTATACAAAATGAAAAAAGTAGTGTACACAAAGCAAGCACCACAAACAATTGGTCCATACTCCCAAGCAATTGTTGCCAATGGTTTTTTGTTTGTATCCGGACAAATTCCGGTAAACCCAGCTAATGGTGAAATCAGTACAGACATTAAAAAACAAACAGAACAATCATTGGCTAATGTAAAAGCTATTTTAGCCGCCGAAGGAAGTACCACTGCAGATGTAGTTAAAACAACAATTTTTATTAAAAATATTAATGATTTCACACTCATTGGAGGTGCTTCAATATGCTAAAGACGAACCAACTGACTACTCCCAGTTTTTTAGTCGATTTGGATAAATTCGAGCAAAATATTAAGGAAACGGCAGAGTTATGCAAAGTAAATGGTAAAGAACTCTGCCCAATGGTGAAAACACATAAAAGTATTGAGGTTGCCACAATGCAACAGGCACATGGTGCTGCCAGCTTCTTAGTAGGAACATTGGATGAAGCGGAAAAACTAGTGGAACATGGTTTTAAAGAAATTGTGCTGGCATACCCGATTGCAGCCGCTGAGAATATCGCTAGAGTCATTGAACTAGCCAAAAAAGCTCACATTATTATAAGTTTTGATGGTTTTGAAGCAGCTTCGCAAATGCAAGACCTGCTTGCAAAGGAAAACCTTAGAATGGATTATCTGATTATCATTGATTGCGGGTTGCATAGATTTGGTGTAAAACCGGATAAGGTTTTAGAATTTGCCCAATCAATAAGTAATTTAGCTGCTTTGGATTTTAAAGGAATTGCAACTCATCCAGGGCATGTTTATGGAATAAGCTGTTTGTCAGAGATTGAAAAAGTAGCCCAAGAGGAGACCGATGCCCTAGAAATTGCAAAAAATCTGTTGTCTAAAGCGGGATTTGCTGTAAAAATTGTTGCTACAGGCAGTACGCCGACGCTGCCGTTTGTAGTTCAAAATAATACGGTTACCACTCTACGACCCGGAAACTATGTTTTCTATGATGCTATACAAGTAGCCCTAGCCATAGTACCAAATGAAAGGTGCTCACTAACTGTTTTGGCAACTATCATTGCTAATCCAAGCGAAAATCTTTTCATTATGGACGCAGGAAGCAAGTGTTTCGGTTTAGACAAGGGGGCACACAGCGCTTCCTTGGTAAACGGTTATGGCATTATAAAAAATCACCCTGAATTAATTGTGGAAGGGTTATCCGAAGAAGTTGGCAAAATCATAGCAACTAAACATACAGACTTAAAAGTCGGCGATAAAATTGAGGTTATTCCAAACCACGCTTGTGCCGCCGCGAACATGACAAACTTTTTAATCGGACATCGAAATGGTGTTGTTGAGAGAATGATAAATATTAATGCCAGAGGCGGGACAGATCAAAAAGTATTGTTAAAAGAATGAGGCGAGAAATTTGATAAAAAGTATCCAGACCAAACTGACAATAACTGTGCTGACTATTTTTTTAGTTGCGCTCAGTGTGCTAGGGGGAATTAATTACTGGAAGGCTCGGGGAATTATTACCGAAAGCATTACCAAAGAGATAACAAATCAGACTGATACTTCAGCCAGCGGCATTGGGGACTGGTTGGAAGCACGTAAAACCGAACTTACAGTCATGGCACTGACCCCGGCGATAAAAAGCGGCAATCGGGAGCTGATTGTACCACTCATCGACAACGTCGCCAAAGGAAAATCGATATATTCTATTATTGGTTATATTTATCCTGACGGGGCTGTTGTAAATACACTGGGGACTTCCGTCAATCTTAAAGAGAGGGAGTATTTTAAGAAGGCAATGAAGGGGGAAAATTTTATTGCTGATCCCTTTCCGTCTAAAACTTCCGGTCATTTGAACATAGTCGTAGCCGTCCCTGTTAAAGAGAATGGTATGGTAACAGGAGTGCTCTATGGAGCCATTGATGTGGAGGGGTTGACGGAAAGAGTTTTAGATATACAGGTCGGTCAAACCGGATATGGTTATGTAGTACAGGGAGATGGCTCGGATGCGTTAATAGCGCTCGTCCGGTTGTTCGGAGAGGGGGAGGAGGCTGTGAAGCCTATTTTCTACTCGACAGATTTTGAGGGTCATGGAGGTCTTATAAAACAAGGGGTGTCAAATACGAAACCCGGAACAGGTGGCTGTACTGTTTGCGTCCAGTAACCCCCGTAACCCCTCGGCCTTTGCCGGAAAAAGCGTTCCGCAGGAGAAAAGCCGGGCGGTATTCCGTTAAGAAATCCGTACTGTCTGAGCGTAGCGAGTTTACAGATTTTAGGAATATCGCATGGCTTTTCAGCTTTTGGAGGTTTGGGGCCTAGACCTTGTATTCGATTGACCAAATATCTGATGTGTGCAAATCCAAAGAACTAGCCAAAAGTCAAGCCCATCCCATTTTAAGGATTGTTACCGCAAAGTACTCAAAGGAATAACGGTATCGTGGACGATAGCATTACTATTTTTTGGCTGAAGATTAAAAGGCCGCGATAGCGGTTTTTCTTATATTGTCCATTATTTCAGAAGGTTTTTTAAAGTTTACTTTCGACCTAAAAATGACAAACTAGATATAGTTATAGCGGTAACAATGCTGTGATGAGAATCACAGCAAACTGTGACATACGCCAGCGAATGGCAGTCATTTTTATAATACAATGGTTTCAAGTAATAAATACGGATATATGTTGGGTGTTAAAAATACACGTTGTAGTCATGAATGAATAGCTGGTTAAAAAAGAGCAAAAAAAATAAATTGAGGAGGTGGCAGTATGCTGCCCAAAGGAGCAAACCTGCAAAAAATTCGGGAGGGAAACCGTACATATGCGATAACCCCACATCTTCCTGGTGGTTTTATCAAACCTGAGGTTATGCAAAAATATGTGGATGTTACCAAAAAATATGGTGGGACCATGAAGCTGACTTCGGCTCAGCGGATTATGCTTACTGGCCTTAAAGCCGAGAATATCGAAAGTATTTGGGAAGAACTGGGGATGCAGCCAGCGTTAGGCTTTGCCAATTGTGTACGCAGTGTTAAGATTTGCCCAGGCATTGCTTTTTGCAAACGCGGCAAGCAAGACAGTATTAAACTAGGCTTAGAACTTGACAAACGATATATCACAAAAGAAATGCCCAGCCGGATTAAATTGGGAGTATCAGGCTGCCCTAACTCTTGTGCCGAGTCTTACGTCAAAGATGTCGGTGTCATTGGAACAGAAGCCGGCTGGGATGTCTATGTCGGCGGCAGCGCTGGTTCACACCCCCGCCTGGCTGATAAGCTCATAGAAAGCTTGGATTATGAGGATACTCTGCGAATTACCGATATTGTCATGTGCTACTATCAAAAACATGCTGACATTGAACGTATTGGTCAATTTATTGAACGTATTGGTTTGGACAAATTTCGAACCGATGTGCTGGCAGAATTTTATGGTGAAAAAAGTGCCGCAATCGAGCCAACGGTGGCACAATCTGCGGCGGGAGAAAAGATTGTACCATTACCTGGTGGTTTAACCGAAGGCAACTTGGTATTTGGTGATGCTATTACCAGTGACAGTGTTATTAGTGATATTATCCGGGTTTACCCGCAAACCATTCCCGTGTTTCGCTCCTTTGGCATGGGTTGTCTCGGTTGTCCGTCTTCAGCTGGCGAGCCTGTTACCCAAGCGGCAGAAATCCATGGTCTCAATGTACCTGAACTGTTGGCCGCGCTCAACAAAGTAGTTTCAGCCAATAACTAATCTCAAAACAGAAGGAGGAAAATTTTATGAGTGCCTTTTTAGCACCAATCCATTACTGGTTATATAACAAAATTCGCTGCGTTATTGAACGTGAGCAAGTCATCTTCAAAGCGGCCGAGAACCTCTGTGGTGGTACAGCCGAAGAAGCGCGCTCGCAGGCGTGGCAAAGCTATGGCGATCCCTTGCCTGAGGGGGAGTTACAAGAGTATATTGACCAAAGCAATATCCATGGTTGGCTACAGCGGCAGATTAATGTGGCCGAAAGCCGGGAAGCCGCTTTTGTCCAGGCGCTAATAGACAATTGCGGTTATGCTGCGATTGATGTAGCGCAAACAGCCTTCCGTGAGCATGGAGTTCACGCTGCCCGTCATGCTGATGCTCAGGGTAAATATGAAACCTCCACTGCTCCTGGCATTTACAAGGCTATTAACGATTATTATCTGAATGGTATGCCATGTGATCAGGCAGATGCTATTATAGAAAGCACTTCCGACAAGATGGTGTGGGAGAGTGCGGGCTGTTTGCAGGAAACCAACTGGAAACGGGCCGGGGCTGACAGTAAAGTCATGAAAAAGCTCTATAATGAATGGTTAGCTACCTTTGTCAATATTCTTAATCCCGGATTTGCCTTTAACCAAACTGCGGATACCCAAGTTGGGGATAAAAGCAATAGATACGAAATTGTTCGGGTATAAAGGCGGGATTCCAAATACGAAACCTGGTACAGGCGATCGTACTGTTTACGCCTCGTAACCTCCGTAACCTCCGTAACCTCCGTAACCTCCGTAACCTCCGTAACCTCCGTAACCTCCGTAACCTCCGTAACCTCCGTAACCTCCGTAACCACGTAGCCCCTCGGCCTTTGCCGGAAAAAGCGTTCCGCAGGAGAAAAGCCGGGCGGTATTCCGTTAAAAAATCCGTACTGTTTGAGCGTAGCGAGTTTACGGATTTTAGGAATATCGTCCGGCTTTTCAGCTTTTGGAGGCTTAGGGCCTAGACTTTTTGTTACTTTTGGGGCAATGCCAAAAGTAAAGCATCTCTGTTTCCAACTATCTGTACTGGCCTACATGATTTTCCAGCATTTTAGCACCGGCATTGAGACGCTCCAATACAGCCGATATTTCTTGGGTGGTGGCTGCTTGCTCCTGACTGATTGCTCCAGATGCTTCGATCGAAGTATTAAGCTCAGCAACAGCTTGGGTCATTTCCTGTAAATTACGCTGGATATTCTTTGTAGCCTCCTGGGATTGGTCGGCAAGCTTTCTGACTTCTTCGGCAACAACTGCAAAGCCCCGGCCATGTTCACCGGCCCGGGCAGCTTCGATGGCGGCATTTAGGCCTAACAAGTTAGTTTGGGCTGCAATATTTTTAATGAATTCCAAAATTTCTGCAGAATGTTTATTTTTATTTGCTAAATCGCTAGATAATTGGAATAGGCGCTGCCCGGAGGCGGCAAGTTCGCTGGCACTGCCTGCGATTTGATGAACACTGTCGGCAGCCTGGGCGGTTGCGCTAACCATGTCTTCTACATTTTTAATCAAATCAACGCTATGATTTAAATCAATGCCTGAACTCAATGTTCCAATAATTTCTTTATTTACTCCATAAATCGGCGTAAAAATTGTTTTTATGGGGCGCCCATAGACTTCAGGTGGAACATCATCATAGGTATTGGTACCGGTCCGGATACACTTTTCCACAGTAGGTATTCCTTGAATAGGTTTGCCTGCAGGCAGGTCTAGTTCAAATTCTCGGGCGCGATAATAAGCAAGATATTCTTTTAAATCAGTAAGTCCAACAGCCATGTCTTCTCTAACTATTTGATTTAGGTATGGGAGAACCAGTTTAAAGGCAGCTAAAATGGCCTCATTGGTTACGGGTTGATCCTCATGTTGCATAATTAACTCTCCTTGCCAATTTAATAGTTATGGTTTCGATAGTTCGTCGTTTATTTAGGATATCCTTTTTTTTAATGGCTTTTTGATAACGGTAAGCAGATAAAAAGGCTGTCCGTTTGTCTTATTGTAATAGGAGTAGTAGCAGTGCGAGAATAATTGGCTGATGCACAAGATAAATTAGTAGTGACTGGCGGCCCAGCCAACTTAGGATGCGGGCGGGAGGGCTGGTCGTGGCAGAGGGAGACAGGCAGGGCTGCTTGTGGCCATATAGCAATTTTCCTATGGCTAGGCCATAGAGTACTACACCCAACCAGGGGAATAGCGGGTAGTAGTCGAGCGAGGCAAAGCCGGTAGGGGTGATTCCAAGTGGCAGTAACCAGGAACTGGTTGCCATCAGGTTAGCAGTCCAGTTGCTCATGACAAGTAAAGTTGTGCCTGCCAGTATCAGCAGCAGAGCAGACAGTTTAGTTAACCAAGGCGTAGTTAGCATACCAAATCCCAATAGGTGCAAAATCCCAAACCTGATATACATCGCTGGATTATAGTAATAGGTTACTACCGTAATTAGCATACCTGCACTGAACACTGTAAGGCCGCGACGTATGGGGTTGCGGCTGAGGGTATTACTAATTCCTGATACCAGCATAAACAGTATAGCTGCGGCCTTGCCTAGGTAGTACCAAAATCCATTTAGATAGTCGATTGACCAGTTGTAAAAGTAGGCTAAGTCAAAAACTAAATGAAAAAGTATCATTAAGAGTAGGGCAATTCCCCGGAAACAATCTATTTCTGCAATGCGGGCAATTTGCGGCAATATGGGCAGCCTCCTTTAGATATAGCGTATATTATCCTAACAATAAATTACAAATGAATTGCCGTCAAGAAGTTCATAATGTAGTTGCAGGAATACATGCTTGCAGAGGGAATATACTAATCAAGGAAGCGTTGGAGTTCTGGTCAGCGGTTTTACAGGCAGGATGGTGTCATAATGAAGGATTTATATATACTATTGATTTCTATTTTTATTGGAGCTGTGGGGCAAGTTGGTTTAAAATATGGTGCGATGCGACTGCCGGATACGGGTTCTTTATGGGAAAAGGTGCTGGCGGCCTGGCCGCTTATCGCGGGCTTGGCGCTTTATGGTGTAAGTACATTGCTCTGGATTTATGCATTGCGTACAGTAGAACTTAGTTACGCATACCCACTGATTAGTCTTGGTTATATATTGGTATTTATCGCTTCTTATTTTATTTTTCATGAGTCAATCAGTGTGCTTAGGCTGGGAGGACTTGTGCTCATATTGAGTGGCATAGTATTAGTGGCTAAGTCGTAACACAAAATAAGGAATTAACTGAATCTTAACATTTTTTTACAATTAGTTAACAAAGATTGAGGTTTTATGCTATAATCAGATTGAATCCGACTAAATTGAGGAGGCTAAGTATGGGATTTGGCTTAAAACCGCGTGAGGAAAAATTTTACGGGTATCTTTTGGAAAACACGCAACTGATTCGTGATGCAGCCGATATACTGGAAGCAGCGTTAAATCGAGAAGGTGATGTGCCTGAATTAATGATTCAGATCGATGAGCTTGAGAAAAGAGCTGATGTCAATACTGCCAAAATTGTCGGTTTGTTACATAAGACTTTTATCACACCACTTGATCGTGAGGACATTTATGCAATTGCGCATAAGTTAGATGATGTTATTGATTGTATTCAGGGTGTTATTGAGCGTATGGAGTTATATAATGCCGGTGTTGCGTCCGAAGGGGCCAGAGAATTGGCTTCCATTGTCGCCAAAACGTCCAAACAAATTGATAAAGCGTTTACCTATTTACCTGAAATTAAAAAACAACGGGAAAAACTCGAAGAACGCTGTGCTAAGATCATTGAGTATGAAGCCATGGGTGACAGGTTGTATCGCCAGGAAATGGCTAAATTGTTTCGAGAAAACACCGACCCGATTGAAATCATCAAATGGAAAGAAATTTTGCTTCAACTGGAAGAAACGTTGGATATTTCCGAGGATATCGCGAATTTGTTAAAGGGAGTCATTGTAAAGTATGCCTGATTTGACGTTGCTCTACGTCGTAGTATTTTTTGCATTAGCATTTGATTTTATTAACGGTTTTCATGATACGGCCAACGCGATTGCTACTTCAGTATCGACTCGGGCATTGCGGCCGCAACATGCCGTTATGTTAGCGGCTGTTCTCAACTTTGCCGGGGCGTTATATAGTACGGGTGTAGCTAAAACCATCGGCGGCGATTTGGTGAAAGCAGCTTCCATGGTTAACCAGCAGGTCATCATTTCGGCACTGTTCGGGGCTATTGTTTGGAACTTGATTACTTGGTGGTTTGGTATTCCCAGCAGTTCTTCCCATGCACTTGTAGGCGGCGTTCTGGGAGCAGTAAGCGTAGGGGCAGGATTTGAGGCTATTAACCTCGTTGGTGTTGAAAAAATCATACTATCGCTGGTGCTGTCACCAATAATTGCTATGGCTGGCGGTTATATTTTGATGATTGCCATGATGTGGATTTTTCGTAGACATGAACCAGGTAAACTTAATACCGGATTTAGAAAGATGCAGCTGTTATCTGCCAGTATGATGTCATTTTCGCATGGCTCCAATGATGCGCAAAAGGCGATGGGCATTATTACGCTGGCGCTTTTAAGTTCTGGTCAGATACCAACTTTGGAAGTTCCTATGTGGGTAAAATTGTCTTGTGCAACAGCAATGGCTTTCGGTACATCAATTGGCGGCTGGAAAATCATTAAAACGATGGGTGGAAAAATATTTAAGCTTGAGCCCATTACTGGTTTTGCTGCTGATTTGAACTCATCACTTGTTATTTTTTTAGCTACTAATCTTCACCTGCCAGTAAGTACTACCCATGTGGTAACTGGCTCGATTATGGGAGTAGGCTCATCGAAACGCCTATCGGCTGTACACTGGGGCGTGGCACAGCAAATGCTGTTTGCCTGGCTTTTAACCATTCCGTTTAGCGCGATAACTAGTGCACTAATGTATAAATTTTTAGCGCTGTTCATGCATGTCTAACCATCAAATATATAATCGAAGAGAAGCAGCTCGGCGTAAAAGCGGGGGCTGCTTTTTGCGACTTGCTATTCATTTATCAACTCATTATAATGATAATAATATGTTGCCAAATGCTGCATAATTGCATAATATCCCAGGCTGGGAGTTATCTTTCATATATTCTTTGCCTGTATTTTTAAGGAGGTAGTGCCTTGAGCGCCGTTCGTCGTATATTTGTAGAGAAAAAACCTGGTTTTGCCGTCGAGACGGAAGGAGTATATTCTGATTTAAAACATCATCTGGGGATAACCGATTTGACTGATGTGCGTATTTTGCATCGGTATGATATTAGCGGAATAAGTGACGCTGAGTTTGAAGCATCACTTCATACTATTTTTTCCGAGCCGCCGGTGGATGTAGTTTATCTTGAACAATTTGCTGTGCCTGCCGGAGCAAAGGTGTTTGCGATGGAATACTTGCCAGGCCAATATGACCAACGGGCTGACTGGGCGGCACAGTCTGTCCAGATACTTACCCAGAAAGAACGTCCGGAGATTCGTACCGCCAAAGTACTGGTCTTAGGGGGGCAGCTTTCTGAAGCAGACCTTACTAAAATCAAGGAATACTGTATTAATCCAGTGGAAGCAAGGGAAGCTTTATTGGAAAAACCGTCATCCTTGGAAGTGCCTACCACCATGCCGGACGATGTGGCGGTGCTTGATGGTTTTAACAACCTGCCGCAGGCGGCGCTCAGTCAGTTTTTACAAGAGCGGGGTCTGGCCATGAGTCTGGAGGATTTAGTTTTCTGTCAGGTTTATTTCCGTGATACGGAAAAGCGTGACCCGACAATTACCGAAATAAAGGTAATTGATACCTATTGGTCAGATCATTGCCGCCATACCACCTTTCACACCAAGATTGGACAAGTTGAAATTGCAGCAGGGCATTATAGTCAGCCTATCACCACAGCTTGGGAAGAATACCGCAAAGCCAGGAATTATGTTTATGGGGAAAAAGCAGCTGAGCGGGACATCAATTTGATGGATATTGCCACAACAGCCATGAAGGAACTTAAAAAGCAGGGACAGCTAACTGATCTGGATGAATCGGAAGAAATTAATGCCTGTAGTATTGTTGTTCAGGCTGATATTAATGGACAGCAAGAAGAGTGGCTGGTTATGTTTAAAAATGAAACCCATAATCACCCAACAGAGATTGAACCTTTCGGAGGAGCAGCCACTTGTTTGGGCGGTTGTATCCGCGATCCATTGTCAGGCCGTGCTTATGTTTATCAAGCAATGCGCGTTACTGGCAGCGGTGACCCGCGCCTGCCCTTGGAATGTACGCTGCCAGGCAAATTGTCGCAGCGTAAGATTACTACCAGTGCAGCGGCTGGCTATAGTTCCTACGGCAACCAGATTGGTTTGGCAACAGGCCAGGTGGCTGAGGTCTATCATGAAGGTTATGTTGCTAAACGAATGGAAATCGGCGCCGTTATGGCGGCTGTACCCAAGGAGCAGGTTATTCGCGAAGTGCCGGAGCCTGGCGATATTGTGCTACTAGTTGGTGGCCGTACCGGCCGCGATGGCTGTGGTGGTGCCACTGGCTCCTCCAAAGCTCATACTGAAGAGTCACTGGAAACATGTGGTGCGGAAGTCCAGAAGGGTAATCCGCCGACAGAACGTAAAATCCAGCGTTTATTCCGTCATAGTGCGGTGAGCACCATGATTAAACGCTGCAATGATTTTGGCGCCGGTGGTGTTTCTGTGGCTATTGGTGAACTTACTGATGGTCTGCAAATTAACTTGGATGCTGTCCCCAAGAAATATGAGGGACTTGACGGGACCGAACTGGCCATCTCGGAATCACAGGAACGAATGGCAGTAGTAGTTACTGCTGATAATGCTCAGAAATTTATTGAATACGCTGATGCCGAGAATCTTGAAGCTACCGTTGTTGCCAAGGTAACTGCTGATAATCGCCTGACGATGCTGTGGCGTGGCAAGGATATTGTCAACCTTAGCCGTGATTTTTTAAACACCAATGGAGCCAAACAGCATACCAATATCCAGGTGGCAGCACCAGCTAGTGCAAGCTATTTTGAGGATATGCTTATCGCGGCTGCGGTAACTTCCCAAAATACTAAAGAAGTTTGGCTGAAAACCTTGCAAAATATCAATGTGGGCAGTCAAAAGGGGCTTGTGGAACGCTTTGACAGCAGCATTGGTGCAGGCACAGTTTTGATGCCATTTGGCGGCAAACACCAGGCTACCCCCACTGAAGGCATGGTTGCTAAATTACCGGTGGTATCAGGCAATACTACCACAGGTACGATCATGACCTATGGCTTTAATCCCGATCTTTCAACCTGGAGCCCGTTTCATGGTGCTGTTTATGCGATTGTTGAGGCTGTAGCCAAGGTGGTGGCCTTAGGTGGCAATTTCCGCACAGTGCGGCTAACCTTGCAGGAGTATTTTGAAAAACTGGGACAAGATAGTGTCAAATGGGGCAAGCCATTTAGTGCTTTGTTAGGAGCTTTCTATGCGCAGCAACAACTGGGTATTCCGGCAATTGGCGGTAAGGACAGTATGTCAGGTTCTTTTAACGAGCTTAACGTGCCGCCGACGCTAGTGGCGTTTGCGGTAACTCCTGTTGACGTAAGGCAAGTAATTTCGCAGGAATTTAAGCAAGTTGGCAGCCAAGTGGCTGTTATCCGCCTCAAGCGAAACAAAGATGAGTTGCCTGATTTCGCTGCTTTAATAGCAGCTTACGATAAAGTGAGCCAGCTCGCTCAAACAGGTAAAATAATAGCAGCT
>Ga0316602_10000700_pt1 | contig 13827 bp, 9 predicted proteins | sample OWC_soil_day10_C_FD_203103 | JGI IMG/M metagenome (GOLD analysis project Ga0316602, IMG submission 203103) | Wetland soil microbial communities from Old Woman Creek delta, Ohio, United States - OWC_soil_day10_CT | ecosystem: Environmental > Terrestrial > Soil > Wetlands | place: USA: Ohio... | reverse complement strand
GGGGCTGTCCTCGATGATCAGGACAGAGATGATTCCGTCCCCTGCTCTTGTCGGGTTGGAATCCGAACCGGCCATGGGTATTCCCTTGGATGGAAGTGACCTTCACACTTCCAATCGGTCGGGGATGCCCTCAGGTCAAAGTTTGGTCTTATACGCCGCGTACCGCGCACCAATGAACTTGAGCTGGTGGTAGAGGCTCTTCAGCAGGGGAAGTTCCACGCCAGTTGTGGCGGCGATCCGGAGGGGCTCGCCGTGGATGGCCTCCACCTCCATGGGGCGCCGTTCATCGAAGTCGATCTTCATGCTCGCCCGGTAGGGGGTCATGGCCCGTGTCATGTCGAGCATTTTCTGGACGAAGTCCCCGGGGATGACTCGTCCGCAGGCTGCGGCGCCTTCCAGGACCTCCCACATGAGCCCTTCCACCAGGGTCAGGGAGTCCGGGTTTTCCATGAGCTCGGAGGTGTTGGCGTCCAGCACCACGGACAGGCCGTTGTAGGGAATATTCCAGACCAGCTTCTGCCAGCGGGCCAGCACCAGGTCTTCCAGGAGGGCCACCTCGATGCCGGCCTGCTCGAAATCGCTTCCGAGGCGGCGCAGGGTTTCCGAAATCCCTGCGGGAGCGCCCTCTGGGGAGTACTCTGCCATGCGGATGCTGCCGTAATCGAGGTGCCGGATATGGCCGGGGCCTACTCGGTTGGAGCAGATGAAGCAAAGCCCGCCGAATACCCGGTGACCGGGTGCCGCTGCTGCCGCTGCTTCTTCTACGCCCAAGCCGTTCTGGAGCACCAGCACGACTCCGTCTTCCTTAAGCACCGCCGGGAGCAGGGCGGGGAGGAGGTGGTTCTGGGTAGCCTTCCAGGCCACGATGGCCACATCGCACTTGGGTATCTCATCGACATTCTTGTACGCATTCACCTTGGGCAGGTGGAAGTCGCCATCCTTCGATTCCACCATGAGGCCGTGCTCTCGCACATGCTCATACTCGCTGTGCAGCAGGAAGTGGACTTCGCTGCCCGCCCGTTGCAGCCGGGCTCCATAGAAGCCCCCCAGGGCACCAGTACCAAGTATCGCGTAACGTGTCGGCTGCATCAGCTTCCCCAGGTCGAGTCATCTTTCAGTCTACTGTCCTGGGTCAAGCCCCGGGGGCTCACCTAGTGTGGTGGCCCGGAATAACCGGGATCAGCTCAAACACGGGCCACCACACTTTCATCGGGGCAGTGCCCCCAGCGGGTATGCCCCCAAACCCCCGCCCAGTGTGGTGTCAGACCCGCCTTAAATGGTACGCATTTCACCGTGACACCACACTAGAAGGTGGCGGCCTGTTGACCGCAGCCCAGAAGACCCCCAAGGAGGCCACCTGGGCGACGAATTCCCGGAAATCCAGAGGTTTCACGACATAGCTGTTCGCGCCGTGTCGGTAGCTCTCGACCAAGTCCCTTTCCTCGGCGCTGGAAGTCAGCATCACGACGGGGATCAAGCGGAGGTTGGAGTCAGCCCGGATCGCGCTCAGGACTTCCATTCCATCGAGCTTGGGGAGCTTGAGGTCCAGGAGGATGACCGCAGGGTTGCCCGGGGTACGGGTGGCATACGCCCCGCGGCGGAAAAGGTAGTCAAGGGCTGCAACGCCGTCTTCCACCAGGATGATCTCGTTGGCGAGGTTATTGGTAGAGAGGGCATCCATGGTCATCTCGGCGTCGGCCGGGCTGTCTTCGACCAGGAGGATCTGTCGGATACCATTCATGTTTGTGCCTCCTTGATGGGAAATGCGACAAAGAACGTTGCCCCTTCGCCCAGGCGCCCTTCGGCCCAGACCCGACCCCCATGGCGGGCAACGATCCGATGGACATTCGCAAGTCCGATTCCCGTGCCCTCGAACTCGTCCTGACGGTGCAGCCGCTGGAAGACCCCGAAGAGCTTCGCGCTGTAAGCCGGGTCAAACCCTACGCCGTTATCCCGCACCGAGATGCCCACCTCATCGGGTAGGCCTTCGATGGCTCGGATTTCGATCCAGGTGGCTGCACGGTTCCGGCTGAACTTCAGAGCATTTCCGATGAGGTTCTGGAAAACCAGGCGAAGCAGCGTGGGATCTCCATGGAGGACAGGCAGCTGGCCCAGCTCCCAGTGGATCTCTCGGCTCCCCCATTCTGTCCTGGATTCCTCGATCACCGCAGCCACCATGCGGGTGCCATCCACCCACTGTCTTTGCATGTCAGCCCGTCCCAGGCGGGAGAAGGACAGGAGGCCCTCCACGAGCTGGCACATCCTGGTCGAAGCCCCCTTGGCCACTTCGAGATAGTGGACAGCCTTGGGGTCGAGGCCATCGCCCAGGTGGCGGGCAAGCATGGACAGGAAACCCTCCATGTGGCGGAGCGGGGCCCGGAGGTCGTGGGAGACCGAGTAGGCGAAGGCTTCCAGCTCCTGGTTGGCCGCCTCCAACTCCGCAGTCCTGGTTGCCACGCGGAGTTCAAGGTCCGCGTTGAGGCGCCGGATCTCCAGTTCAGCGGCCCTCTGGTCTTCTAGCAGGCTCAGGAGGGCCAGCCGGGAACGATCACCGATTTCCAGGAGCTGCTTCTGCCGGGCATGGGAGGCTTTGAGCTCTTCCTCCGCGATCTTACGGGTCGTGATGTTGTTGTGGGCCACGACTACCCGCAGGGGACCGCTGCCTTCGAATCGGGTGACCTTTGCCAGGAACCAGCGCTGCTCGGTGGGCGAGTCGCAGGTGTACTCCTGGGTGTACTCCACCGTCTGCCCCCCCATGACCTGCCGGACGCCTTCGGCAAAGGCAATGGCTTCGGCCGCCTCCGGTCCCTGGGCGCCCAGGCAGACCTGCAGATAGTTGGCCCCTTCGCACACCGGTGTCTGGATGGGGCCATTCTCCTCCGCGAATCGCCGCCATGCCCGGTTGACCGCCAGGATCCTCCCCTGCTCGTCGAGGATGGCAATGTGTTCGGACAGGGCATCCAGTGTGCCCCGCACCATCCGTTCGGCCTCGCGCAGGGTGGCTTCCGCAGCCTTCCGCTCGGTGATATCCCGGATGATGGCCCACATGCCCGTGGGCTGGCCATCCTCCCCCTTCAGGAGGCTGGCCCGGAGTTCAACGGGGAAGATCGACCCATCCTTCCGGATGTAGGCCTTCTCATAGATTCTTGAGTAGCCAAGGGGGAAGACTTCCTCCTCGATAATCCGGGCCTCCATGGCGCGCCATTCCGGGGGCGTGAGGTCCTGGTAGGTCAGGTCCCGGATTTCCGCTTCCGTGTAGCCAAGCATCTCCTGGAAGGTGGTGTTGTGCTCGACGATGTGTCCCTGGAGATCCACCTGGGCGTAGGCGTCTCGCATGCTCCCGTGCAGGCTCCGGAACCGCCGCTCACTCTCCTGAAGTGCCGTTTCTGCGAGCTTCCGCTGGATGATGGTCCAGGTGACATCCGCGATGAATCGCAGGGATTCGGTGTCCTTCTCGGTGTAGTCCGTCGCCTTGTTCCCGACCCCGAGGATGGCGACGACTCGGCCCTCGCGGATGACGGGCACCACCATTTCCCGCCTCACCTCCGCGTGACCCGGCGGAAGCCCCTTGCGGTGGGGGACTGAAGCGTAGTCGTTGTGGATCACAGGCTGCCTGAGGCGCACGCTGTCGGCCCATATTCCAGCCTGTTCCAGGGCATAGTGCTCTCCCTGTCCTTTGGCCGTGCAGAACTCCTGCCTGGTCCGGGTGGACCATTGCTGAAGCGTGAGGGTGCCCCGCTCTTCATCGCAGAAGTGGTAGAAGCCGATGGGGCTGGCCAAGTGGACTCCGGCCAGGTCCAGGGTCCGGGTGAGCAGCTCCTCCAGGGAGTGCCCGTCGGCGTATTCGTTCAGTTCCAGGCGGAGCTGGAAGAGGTGTTCAAGTCGGCGCTCTTCGGTCTGGTCTCTGAACACCATTACGATCCGGGCGATGGTCCCGGCCTGGTCGAAAACCGGGGCGGCGCTGTCTCCGATGGCCCGCCGGGTTCCGTCTCTGGCGATCAGCAGGGTGTGATGGGTCAGGCTGACCACCCTGCCTTCCTGTTGGGCAGCGTTCACTGGGGGCTCCACCCGCTGGAGGGTGTCCTCCTCCACGACCTGGAAGACCTCCTCCAGGGGTCTTCCGATGGCCTCCTCCTCCAGCCACCCAGTCAGCCGCTCGGCCTCGGGGTTCATGTGGAGCACCATGCCCTGAGTATCGGTGGCGATGACGCCATCTCCGATGCCGTAGAGCGTGGCATGGATTTCAGCGGCACTCTCCCGGGCCCGTCCCTCCGCCTGGCTTCGGATGGCATCCATATCATCCAGGGCATGGGCCACCCACCAGGCAATGACCAGGAGAACCGCTACAAAAGCGCTGATGATGAGGGCCACTGAGAGGGAATGGTCGAGCCATCCCATGCCCTCGATCTGGACCTTCACCCAGCCCAGGAGGGCGGAAAGCAGAAGGACGGCGGGGGCGATCTTCCGGAGCAGCCAGCCCCCCAGGGAGTCCGCCGAAAAGCGCGCCATGAAACCGCTGGTGGGATTCAGCAGGAGAATGCCCAGGGTCAGGAGGAGGAATGCGAAAGTCGTGTGGATTGCCTGAATGGTGTAGTGTCCGGCACCGACCATCCCGATGGGGCCGTAAAGGTAGCCCAGGAGGGTTAACATTGCGAAGAGCCCAGCTGGCAGGGCCAGCCGTTGGGACCATGCGGCGCTTCTGCGTTGACTCGCCAGGAGCAGGGCTAGGCCGTGCAGGGTGAAGGCAAGGGCGGTGGTAGGGGCCATCCGTCCAGGGGACAGGGTTCCGATGGCCCCGGGGGGCTCATGGAAGAGCAGTTGGTCGATGCGGAAATCGAGCCCGAAGATGTACTGGATGAATGTGGCTAGGCCCAGCAGGGTCAGGAGGCCTGCCAGGACCTGCGGGAGAAGATGGGACCGCTGGGGACTGGCCATCAGTGAAAGGGCTCCCCCCGCCAGCAGGAAGCCGATGGCTGTGTTAGCCTTCATGGCCACATAACCCGGGAGGATGCTTTTTAGCGCCGGGATTCCGAAAACCCATCCCAGCAGCGCCAGCATGCCCAGCACTATGACGGCGAGGCCAGCCGCGCGGGCCAGGACCTGGGCTCGGTGTACCCTCTCCGCGGGGACTTCTGGGGCCGAGGGCGGGAGGAACTGAGTGGCCTGGAACAGATTCCGGTAGATTCCGGCCTGCCCAAGGTAGAACAGGAATCCCAGCAGGGCTGCGGCCAGCAGGATGGCCCCACCCACGAAGACCTGGATGGCCCTTTTGCGGAAGTGGGCCTCAATTAGCACTTCGTGCCCATCTAACTTTGAAATTAAAATCCAATTATTAATTAGACATGGCTGTGTATCTGCCAGGACCTCAATTCCCCGATAATCCGGGCCCCAATAGGGACCGCTCCTTTCCATAACCGCCAGGCTCGTCAGGGATTCCGCCTGGGTGATGGGAGTTGAAAAACTGAGCGGAGGATCGCTGATATGGCGGAATCGATTGAGATAAAGGACTCTTTCACCCTCTTTCCTGAGGAGCAGAATCTCTGCGCTTGCGCTGGGGCCCGGCCAGGTCTGGAGGATGGGGTAGAGCATGGTTTCCGGGTCGACCCTCAAAAGGATCACGCCTTGACCCGGCTGGCCCGGCCCCTTGATGGGAGCGGCAAACTCCAGGAATACCTGACCGGTTCCGGGAGTGCGGAAAAAATCTCCCATCTGCGCATTCCCGGTTTCAAGGGCCAGTTGCGCCAGGACTCGGGATTCGGACCCGAAGGGTGGGGTTCCGGGGGCTGCGGCGAGGAGCAGCTGGGCATCCTGGCCGATCAGAAGGACGTTCTGGTAACCGTAGGTGTTCCAGACCTGGATGAGGTCCCGCTGCAATGCCCTGCGCTGCACTTGATCCGAGGGGAGGGAGATCCACCGCATCCTTTCCGGGGTGGAAGCTATCCGCGAGGCGGTCAGGCGCGCATCCCCCAGGCGTTCATCTCTCCAGGCGGTGAGTTGCTTGATTTTCAGGTTGTTGATGGTCTGGAGTTCGCGGTGGTGCTGGTTCTGGATCGTCTTCCTTACTTCCTGGTAGTGGGCCTTGCCCCCCAGGACCAGGGCCAGGGAGAAAAGGGCAAAGAGGGCCATCAGAAGCCCCAGGGACGTCCAGCTTCGGGAGGGAGGCTTCATGGTGCCAATCCTTCGGGCAGGGTGCCCCTTTCCCGAACGCTGTCGTAGCGAGGCTCCTCTCCGAGACGAACCAGGAGCTCGTTCACTTCGCGCTTGAGGTCGAGGATACGGCTCTCCCGACCCAGGGTGGCCGCGTGCCACCGGCGCAGTTCGGAGAGCTGGGTCTGAAGTTCGGTCTGGGCAACCTTCAGTGGCGTGATGTCCTCCTTGAGGGCCACGAAATGGGTGATGGCCCCCCCTTCGTCGAAAATCGGGGAGATAGCCGTGGATTCCCAGTAGAGTTCTCCGTTCTTTTTCCGGTTCTGGAATTCCCCATGCCATCCCTGCCCGGACAAAATGGTCTTCCAGAGCTCCTCATAGACATGGGCTGGCGTCGTCCCGGACTTCAGGATACGAGGATTGGAGCCGATTGCTTCCTCCGGCGAGTAGCCGGTTATCTCCGTGAACCTTGGGTTCACATGTTCAATGGTGCCCTTGAGGTCCGTGATCAGCACCACCACGGGGCTCTGCTCGATGGCTTTGGAGAGTTTCCGCAGTCGGTCCTGGTCATGGCGGCTCTGGGTGACATCTCTGGCGATTCCCAGGACCCCGACAACGATGCCTGAAGCGTCCCGAATCGGTGTTTTGATGGTCTCCAGCAACTCGCGATGGCCATCCGAAGCGAAGGTGACCCACTCCTCGTTGATAGATGGGCCTTCCGTCTCCAGGGCGAGGCGGTCGTGGGCCCGGAACCAATCGGCGACCTCCTTTTCAACGAAGTCATAGTCGGTCTTGCCGTTGATTTCATGTTCAGGCCTCCCGACGAAGGCTTCGAAACGTTGATTGCAGAACTGGTATACCCCTTCCAGATCCTTGAGCCAGACCAGATCGGGGATCGTCTGTATGAGTGTCTGGAGCTTGGCTTTCTCTTCCTGGAGCTTCCGCTCGTCCGCCATCCGTTGGGTGACGTCTTCGTAGGCGTTCAGCAGATAGAGCACCCGGCCATCCGGGCCCCGGACCGGGCCCCCGCTCAACTCAACCCAGATGGTTTCCCCATCCTTTCGAAAGAGGCGCTTGCGGAGCTTGTAGGTCTCGTCATGGCCGATCAATTGATTTTTTAATAGTTGGGAGGACGCGTCCCTGTCTTCGGGATGGGTGAAATGGTTGAAATGGAACCCGATCAGTTCTTCTGCGCTGTAGCCGAGGATCTCGCAGAAGCGTCGGTTGACCCGCAGGTAGCGCCCTTCAAGGGAGACCTGGGCCATGCCCACCGCTCCCTGGTCAAAGGCCGCGCGGTATTCCATCTCTCCGGCCCGGAGCGCCTTTTCGCCCTCCTCCTTCTGGCGCTGACGGGTCAGGTTCTGAATGGCGAAGGAAAGGTCCTGGGCCAGAGCCTCGATCAGGTTCATGCGCTCCTGGGTGAAGAAGCCCGGCAGGGTGGAGTAGAGGTTCAGTACCGCGATGGCCCGGTCTTCGGTCACAATCGGCAGGCCTGCGCTGGATCGGATTCCAAAGGTTTGTGCCTGCGAACGCCAAGGTGCCAGGGAGGGATCCGAGAGCCAATCCTGGCAGATGATGATCCGGTTCTCCCGCAGGCACCTGGCGCTGGGGCCCATACCTTGGGGGATGTCGGGATCGAGGGAAATCTCAAGATCCCGGGCATAGCCTGAAAGGGGCCCCGCCAGGAAGTCCGCCCGCAGGGGCGCTCCCGGGGGAGGGATCAGGCCGGCCCAGGCGAGATCGAACTTCCCCCATTCGATGCAGAGGCCACAGGCCGCTTCCAGCAGTTCGCCCTCGGACCGGCTGGACCGGATGGTGCGATTGATCTTGTGGAGCAGGGTATAGAGGTCGTTCAGGCGCTGGAGGTCCAGGTCCTTCCGGTCCAGAGACTCGAAGAGTGCTTCGTTGCGTTGGTGAAGATACTCCAGGGCCGACACCCTGGTGGGCTGCTGGCGCTCCGAGCGTCCGGCGTTTCCCTGGGTAAGCAGTTCCCGGACCAGGGCCAGCAGTTCGGTTCCAGAGGGGTTTGACAGGACCCGATCCGCGCCCGCTCTGAGGCCCTGCCGCGCCTGTCGTCGATCCTGGGACTGGGTGCAGAGGATGAAGGGCACCTTGCACAGAATCGGATCCCCCTTCATTCGTTGACAAAGCTCGAAGCCATTGATCTGCGCCAGGGGCAATCCGGAGACCACCAGGTCCAACGGTCCCACCATGGCCTGGGCCAGAGCTTCCGCGCCATCTTCGGCCACCAGAGTCTGATAACCCTGCTCCTGGAATAGCTCTGCCAGTCTGTGACGGTTCTCAGGGAGCTCATCCGCGATCAGGATGGTGGCCATGGATGTTCTCCGGTGGCCGCGGTCGGGTGGCCTTATGGGCGGCGTGGGTGCAACGGAAGTATGGTTCCCTGAGGCGATCCATCAATGGATGTTCACGCAAAATTGCTTCCAAGGGCCGGGACCCGTCATTTCTCATGGCGACCCGGGCTTCTGCCGAATCATTGGCTGACCCGTTCCAGCCCTCCGGGGAGGCGCCGAGGCCCACTGCCATGCCCATGAGTCTTTCCGACCAAGCCCTGAGCCTTCTGTTGGTGGAGGACTCGCCCGAAGATGCCGAGCTGCTGCTGGCCCACCTGGCCGAGGCGGGGCTGCACATCTCCTGCCACCGGGTGGACTCGCCCGAGGCCATGACCAAGGCCCTGAGCAATGCCCTGTGGGATCTGGTGATCTCCGACTTCTCCCTGCCGCGCTTCACGGGCCTGGAGGCTCTGGGGCTCCTCCAGGCCACTGGTATCGATATTCCCTTCATCCTGGTGTCCGGAAACATCGGCGAAGATGCGGCTGTCGCCGCCCTCAAGGCCGGGGCCCACGACTTCATCACGAAGGGGCGGCTCACCCGCCTGGTTCCGGCCATCGAACGTGAATTGCGCGAGGCGGAAGGGCGTCAGAAGCGCCGGGAGATCGAAAGCTCCCTGCGCGAGATGCAGGAAAAGCTGGCGGCGGTTGGTGAAGCGGCGAGCGATGCCATCCTCATGACAGACAACCACTTCCGGATAACGTACTGGAATCCGATGGCGGAACGGGTTTTTGGGTACCCGGCGACCTATGCCCAAGGGCAGGATCTCTTCCGGCTTGTGTTGGCTCCCGAGGCCCGGGCCGAGTTTGAACACCTCTTCCAGAAGGCCCTCTTTCTGGGGCCGGAGCACTCTGATGGCCGGACGCTAGAATTGATGGGCCGAAGTCGGCACGGACGGGAAACCCCTCTGGAGATTTCCCTTTCAAGCGTGCTTCTGGGGGGACGCTGGCATGCGGTGGCTGTCCTCCGGGACATCACTCAGCGCAAGGCCAGGGAACAGGATCGGATCGAGCAGCTCCACTTCTTCCAGACGGTCATAGAGGCCATCCCCCAGCCCCTCTACTATAAGGATGCCGAGGGGCGGTACCTGGGCTGTAATGGCGCGTTTGTGGACTACCTTGGCATCCCTAAGGCAGATCTGATCGGCAGGACTTTGCGGGATCCGGTACCGCCGGGCCTCGCGCCGACCCATTACGAGACCGACATGGAAGTGATGAGCCAGGGCAGGTGCCTGACACTGGAGACGGAAGTGCCCTGCGCCGATGGCAGCCCAAGGACCACCATCGAATCCCGAGCCCCCTTCTTCGATATCGAGGGTCGGGTGGTCGGGATCGTCGGCACCCTGTTGGACATCACGGATCGCAAGCGCAATGAAATGGAAAAGGCCAATCTCGAAATCCAGCTCCGCCAGGCCCACAAGCTGGAGGCCATCGGCCAGCTTGCCGCCGGCATTGCCCATGAGATCAATACGCCTACCCAGTTCATCGGGGACAACACCATCTTCCTTCGGGATGCATTCAAGGACATCCTGCCTTTCCTGGAGCCCCAGGGGCTCGCCACTCTGCCGGCTTTGGATCTGAGGTACCTGATCGAGGAGGTTCCCAAGGCCATCGACCAGACCTTGGATGGCGTGGCCAGGGTCACCCGCATCGTTCGCGCTATGAAGGAATTCAGTCACCCAGGCTCAGAGTCCAAGGTCCCGGTGGACTTGAATCAATGCATCGAGAGCACCCTGATCGTCAGCCATAACGAATGGAAATATTGTGCCGAGCTGGTGACGGATTACGACCCGGACCTCCCCCCAGTGCCCTGTTTTCCCAATGAATTCAACCAGGTGATCCTCAATCTGGTGATCAACGCCGCCCATGCCATACAGGAAGCCAAGAATCAGGGTTCTCCTGACCTCAAGGGGATGATTCGGGTCTCGACCCAGCGGATTGGGAACGATGTGGTGATCAAGGTTGAAGATAACGGGGTTGGCATCCCGGATGCCATCCGTCCCAGGATCTTCGATCCGTTCTTCACCACCAAGCCCATAGGGCAGGGCACCGGCCAGGGGCTCGCCATCGTGCACAATGTGATCGTGGAAAAACACAAGGGTGGCCTGAGCCTTGAATCAGAGGTCGGGAAGGGGACGACCTTCATCATCTGTCTGAGTCTGTGACTCCGGCGTGTGATATTGGGCGCGGACTGAGCACTTATTTGACGTCCCGACTTGCGAGAAAGGGGCGGTAATCCATGTCTTTGACCAGAATATGATCGACCCACCATCCCTTCAGGAAAGCCAGGATATGAAGCGGAATGGCTGAATTGGAATGCATCGCCTCCATGCAGTACCCAGCCAATCTGGTGCGGAAGGCTTTATGCTCCTTCCGCTGGCTGGGCAGGTCAGGGTAATCAAATTTGGCAAGGAGGTCTTCCTCAGTGATGAAATGCTCACTTGCGAAATGCGTGAGTTCATTCAGGATTTTGGCAACGCTGACGGAGCCAAAATCGCTGGTTGGATCGGCGATGAGTTGGTTGATGATGGAAATGATTTTCTGGTGCTGCTTGTCAAGGGTGGGCACTCCAACGCTGAAAGAGTTGTCCCAGATGATCTTGTCCATGGTGGGATCCCTTGGTGGAAGTGGAGGCTCGCGGCTAAGCAAAGAATGGGTTGAGCGTAGCGGAAATGGCGCGGATCGGCGATGGTCTGAAATTCGGCACAGCGCGTGAGAATCCGTGTGACGTTGGATAAAGCCATTCATTTGTTCAACCCCTGCATGGGCGAGGGCGAAGGGAGACCCAGGCAAACGGAACCCTCTTGTCGTGCTCGGGTGGACATGACCGCTTAGGTTGGGAGGGTTTGATGGATTTGTAATGGTTAATGTTTTGCTATTTGCAAATAACAGGGTTGGATTCTGATGGAAGCGCTTTAGCGCGGAACCCGTTCCAGGATGAGTCCGTGTGCCGGGGGTTCCGGTTTGTAATAAGCAAGGCGTCCCGGAATGCAGGAAAGGATCGCGCCTGAGTCATGCAGGAAGACGGCTTTGATGGCCTCCGTCAGCGGAAGTTCATGCCCGTCGATCTTGAGACCATCGACAATGACATGGCATGTGGGCCCGGCCCCCTTTTCCTTGAGGAGTCTTTCGAGTTCCTCTGGGAAGTCTTGAATGGAGGGTATTTCTGTCGCCAGTTCATGGATATAGGGCAGGTCATGACTCAGGCGATTGAGGACTTCCTTGCGCCGTTTGGTGTTTGAAAGAAATTGGGTCCACCTCGCGCGTTTTTCAGACGTGATGAAGAATTTTGCAAATAGTACTTCGTGGGTCATGAGGGGGATGACTCCTGACGAAACGCGTGGATTGAGCCAGCAACCATTGGTTCGGTTGTGGATTGGTCCCGTGGTGGGCACGAAGGAGAATAGCAGAGCGAATCTGTATGGACTGGTTAAAAGGGAGGGGCGGTATCTCCGTGATGTTATCTCTTTGGCTGAACGTATAAAATGTCAACACTTCATTGACTTAGTCAAATATTTGCAGTCATTGCGTAATGGACTGCGTCACGATCAAGGTCTACAGGCACACCGGAAGCTTCCGTATATTGCGGAGTCTCTGGCCAGTTGGAGTGCGCTCTCTTGCGCAGCGTCATAGCTTGGGTTTTGATAATGCTGAGCTCTTTCGGCCTCATACGGTTGTTATGATGAGATGCTTCCTTCTTTGTGTGGGATATTGCTGTTGTCCTAGAAATTAACTTTGCATCACGATTGAAATAAGAAAGATGGCGTGGGAACTTGGATCTGGAACATATTTAGCAGTGCATTTTTTTGAGGTGATGGAGTAAGTGCCGATTGTAGTCGAGGATCAAGAAGCTGAGATCGGCATCATGCCCAATCCATAGATTGCCTGCAACGCTGGCGGGAGCGTTTTGGATGACGCGTGCCAACTGTAAATTGAATAGGTGCCAAAGGGTGACAAGCTGAGACCAATCGGAATCCTGATAGCCTCCGGCGATGACCCAATGCTCTTGGTCATACCCAGGAAAGGCATCCAAGTTTCCTTGTTGAAGCCGGACAATTCGCTGATGGTTATTGAGTGCGGAGTCGAGGAGATGGCCGAGAAGCTCTTTTCGATTCCATTTTGAACCGACAATCATCTGTGCATCCCCCTCCGTGAGGGCGGTAAGGCGTGGGTGCCAGTCATGGATGAGTTCGAGGAGTGGACGCGCGTTCATTGTGCCTCCGGGGCGGGCCTGACGAAAAGGGTTGGCCGGACCATGGGCCGGCGGAAGGGGCGAAAGGGACGAGATTGAGGGACGCAGGGCGGGAATTAGAGGATTGTGGCTGTCGGGCCCGCGTTGATTGTTTGGTTGGGCAACGCCAGGGGGGATGATGGGTTGCATGCGGTATCGCCATTGATTCGTTGAATGAGGGTATCAAGTGGACTGGAGGTTTTGGCCAGTTTATCGCTTACCAGATGTGTGTAAATCATGGTTGTCTCGGGGCTCTTGTGTCCAAGCAATTCCTGGATAATTCTGAGATTGACGCCGGCCTCAAGAAGATGGGTTGCAAACGTATGACGCATGGTATGGGCGGTCACGTGCTTGTTGATGTTTGCTTTGATTGCAGCAGACTGAATGATTCTTGCCACTGTGGATTCGTGAATATGCCAGCGACCCCTATTGCCGGTGGTTTTATCGTGAAATAATTCGTTTGAAGGGAATAGAAATTGTGAGAAAAAGGCAGTTCCCATATTTTTATATTTACGACCTAAGGCACACGGCAGGTAGGCGGATCCCACTCCCTTCTTGAGGTCTTCGTTGTGGAGCCTTTGGACGTTTTGAATATGAATGGCAAGCTTATCTTTTACCGTGTTGGGAATCACTGTGATGCGATCCCTGTTTGCCTTCCCGGCTACTACAAAGATGCGATTTGAATGTAAATCCACATCTTTGATTCGTAGATTTAAAAATTCATGTAAACGTAGTCCAGTTCCATAAAGAATCTCGACAATCAATCTTGGGGTTCCCTCGAGAGTTGATAAGATTCGATGCATTTCTTCGAAATCCAATACGACAGGCAGCCTTTGCGGTCTAAATGGTCTTATCAAATTGATTCGTTCGGCTAGATTGATTTCGAGCACTTCTTTGTATAGGAATAGAATCGCTGCTAACGCCTGGGATTGAGTCGAGGCGGAAATGGATCGCTTGATTGTCAAGTAAGATAGTCGGCCCTGAAAAACCCTAGAAACGTCGAATTGACGGTCATTTAAGGGAACCTTTGCTGTATCTGGTACACCAGAAAGGTGAGGGGAAACCCCCTATTTCCGGTGTACCAATGAAGCCAAAACC